>ERZ773264.3233-NODE-3233-length-13594-cov-3.371741_pt1 | contig 13594 bp, 13 predicted proteins | sample MGYA00511910_ERZ773264 | MGnify/ENA primary metagenome ERZ773264 (study PRJEB29015, sample SAMEA2737739) | human gut metagenome | biome: human gut; feature: human-associated habitat; material: faeces | place: China | collected 2012 ... | reverse complement strand
TACTTATCGAATTGACCGCATGAAACAAATTCAGCCGGGAGAAACCGTATCTGAAATGCCAAAGCTGCCGAAACCAAAAGGGGCGATTTTAGACATCTTCGACCCGAAATATTATGAAACCGTCACACTCCGCATCAAATCTTTTTTAACTGGAGAGATGAAAGAAAAATTCGGCTCGTATCTGCATATTATCCCAGGTGAAACAACGTCAGAAGAAACCGTTATTCGGGTAACGGTTGGAATTAGTGACAGTTTTTTCCGTTGGCTCATGCGATATGGCAGTTATGTGGAACTGATTTCTCCGGAATCACTACGAAAACAGTTTCAAGAACAGTTACAAGAAGTTGTAGCACTTTATCAAAAGAAAGAGGAGGAATCAAAATGACACTTTCCGAATGTTGTATGCAAATACAGCCATTGGATGAAATGGCTATGCAGGCAGCCCAACAGCATTGGAATCAGCTTGCAAAGCCGCTGCATAGCCTTGGACGATTAGAAGATATGATTGTACAGCTGGCTGGTATCCATCGCTCCGCACAGTTAGAACAGAGAAAAAAAGTCGTTTTGATTTTTTGTGCAGATAATGGCATTGTAGAAGAAGGCGTTACGCAAACTGGACAGGAAGTCACCGCAACTGTAGCGGAAAATTTCACAAAAGGCATTGCCACAGTCAATTCCTTGGCACAAGTCTGTCAAGCGGATGTTATGCCGATTGATATTGGAATTGCAAGAGATATGACCTGCAAGGGCATTGCAAATCGAAAAATCGCCTATGGAACAAAAAATTTTGCAAAAGAACCGGCAATGACTCGAACAGAAGCGGAACAGGCAATTTTAACTGGCATTCAATTGGTAAGAGAAAAGAAGGAGCAGGGCTATAATTTAATCATCACCGGAGAAATGGGCATCGGCAATACTACGACATCCAGTGCAGTATTTTCTATATTGTCGCAAATAACACCGGAACTGGTAACAGGAAAAGGGGCTGGGCTTTCAAAGGCAGGCATTCAGCGAAAAATACAGGTGATTCAAGCTGCAATTCAAAAATATCAACCCAATTCAGCAGATGTGATTGATGTGCTTTCCAAAGTTGGCGGATTGGACATTTGTGGAATGATGGGAGCGTTTTTAGGCGGTGCAATTTATCGTGTTCCCGTTTTAATAGATGGCTTTATTTCTGCCGTTGCTGCAAATTGTGCGGTTCGTTATGCACCAGCTTGCAAACCGTTTCTCTATGCATCGCATTGTTCCGCAGAACCAGCAGGAAAGCTTGCTCTAGAAGCATTGCAGCTGCCTGCCTATTTGGAATGTGGGATGTGCTTAGGGGAAGGAACGGGTGCGGTAATCGGTGCAAAGTTGTTTGATTTTGCACTAGCTGCCTATACGGAAGCGGCAAGTTTTCAACAGGCACAAGTAACGCCCTATCAGCCATTATAAGGAGAAATGCATATGGAGAAAAAAATCATACTGGAACAGCCAATGGAAATCGAGAAAAAAAGTTTTTCCATCATTGAAGAACATTTGCAAGGCGTGACACTTCCAGATGCAGAACGCAGCATTTTAAAGCGTGTGATTCATACGACAGCAGATTTTGACTATATTCAGAATCTGGTTTTCTCTGAAACGGCTGTTTCTACAGCATTGGAAGCCTTACAGCAAGGGGCTGACATTGTTACAGATACCAACATGGCACTTTCCGGTATTAATAAACGTGCATTGCAAAAGCTGGGCGGAACAGCACATTGTTTCATGGCAGATGAAGAAGTAGCAGCGATTGCAAAGCAAAAAGGCGTTACCAGAGCGATGGTTTCCATGGAAAAAGCCTGCTCCCTGCCGAAAGATTGTATCTTTGCCATTGGAAACGCACCGACTGCATTGATTCGCCTGTCTGAACTGATTGCAGAACAGAAGATTCAACCAAAGCTGATCATTGGCGTTCCGGTTGGATTTGTCAACGTCATTGAGGCAAAAGAATTGATTTTAGCCGGAACAACGCCATATATTGTCGCAAAGGGCAATAAAGGTGGCAGTAATGTTGCAGCAGCCATTTGCAACGCTTTGCTCTATCAATTGATTCAACGATAACAGAGGAGAACGAATCATGGTGCATATTTATTGCGGAGATGGAAAGGGAAAAACAACGGCTGCGGTAGGGTTAGCGGTTCGCTGTGCCGGAGCAGGCGGAACGGTTCTGTTCTATCAGTTCATGAAACCGGAAACATCCAGCGAACGCATTGCCTTACAGCAAATCCAAGGCATTACAGTACTCTCCGGCTATTCCATTCATCAATTTTCTTTTCGGATGACCCCAGAAGAGAAGACAGAAGCTGCCATTGGCTATCAAAAACAGTGGCATATACTATTAAAACAGGTAAAACAAAATCACTATCAAATGTTGATTTTAGACGAACTGCTATCTTGTATTTCCACAGGATTTTTGCCGTTAGAAATGGTTTTGAATGGTATCCAACAGCTGCCAAAAGAATTGGAAGTGGTGATTACTGGAAGAAATCCAGATGAAAAATTACTCGCCATTGCAGACTATATTACAGAAATGAAGAATATCCGGCATCCTTACGAAAAACACATTACAGCTCGAAAAGGAATTGAATTTTAGCAAAAAATCCGGAAAAGCAATGGAAATGAAAAAAACAAGCTTTGTTTCTTTACAAATGCATCCAGATGTGCTAAAATAAAAGAAAATTGCACATCGACCCTATCAATCAAAAATATCTGAAACATCCATGTCTTTCATTTTTCTCATTTTGATTAGCGTTGGATGTTTTTCTTTTTGGTGGAAAGGAGGGATTCTCCATACAAATTCTCTTTTTTCGGCACAGTATGACCGCTGGAAATTTGGAACATCGTTATTTGGGCTGCAAAACAGATGAACCGCTTTGTCCAGAGGGAATTGCTGTTGCAACGCAACAGGCAAAACAGATATTATTTCCATTGCCGGAGCAGGTGTTTGTCAGCCCAATGCGACGCTGTCGGGAAACTGCATCGATTTTATTTCCCAATCTGGAGCAGCAAATTCATCCGGATTTACGGGAATGTGATTTTGGAATGTTTGAAGGGAAAAATTATCGGGAACTTTCCGGTTGCCCTGAATATCAAGCGTGGATCGACAGTGGCGGAACACTGCCATTTCCGGACGGAGAATCCCGAGAACAATTTCTGACCCGTTCCTGTGCAGCAGTTTCTAAGATTGTACAGACCTGCAACTCTGACCGAATTGCAATCGTTGCACATGGCGGAACGATGATGGCAGTATTTTCTGCCTGTGAGATGCATCAAAAATCATATTTTGACTGGAAAATTCCGCATTGTGAACCATTTCTCTGCGAGGTTTTCCGTAAAAATCCGTTGCAACTGCAATGGAAAGAGAGGAACTGACAATCATGTATTTGCAAATGGCTGGTCTGGATTATCATACAGCATCAATGGAACAACGAGAACCGTTTTCTTTTTCCAAAGAACAACAAGAAACCATTTTGAAGACTTTAAAAGATTCTGTTCAGGGGGTCGTGTTGCTGAATACCTGCAATCGAACGGAACTCTATCTTTCCAGTGATGTTCCTTGTCAACCATCGCAGTGGTTACTGCAATTTGCAAAGGAAACACATCCTTCCATAGAATCTGTTCCTTTTTATGAAAAATCCGGCATAGTCGCTGCTCGACACATCATAGAAGTAGCCTGTGGATTGCATTCCCAGGTATTACATGAAGAGCAGATTGTAACGCAAGTACAACAGGCAGTGGGACAGGCAAGACAGCTGAAAACGACAGATGCTATTTTAGACACGCTTTTCCGGACAGCTGTTTCTGCTGGAAAGTACGCATTGACACATATTTCCGATGCAGAAATTCCCGTTTCTCTTGCAGAAAAAGCCATTCAGACAATCGAACAGCAAGGATTTTCTCTGTCCAACAAGATTGGTCTGGTAATTGGAAATGGAAACATGGGACAACTTGCAGCACAACAACTGATGAAGCGAGGTTGTACCGTATATATTACGCTTCGGGCACATCACAATAGCAGCAGTATCGTTCCATTTGGAGCAATTCCCGTTCCTTATGAAAAACGAATGCAATATGTAGCACAATCGGACTTGGTAATCAGTGCAACCAGAAGCCCACATTATACAATCACAGCAGAGCAGTTGCAAAGCATCGACAAAAAACCAAGTTATTTGGTTGACCTTGCTTTGCCGAGAGATATCGAGTTGACTTGCAAGGAAATTCCATCTGTGCATTGTTTGGATTTAGATGATTTTTCTGATGCAGCAGAACAACATCAAAATATGCAGGCTGCTTTGCAGGAGGTTGCAGAAAAATATACAGCGGACTTTCAAGCTTGGCAGCAATATCGTGCTGCAATTCCACACATTGCAGTATTAAAAGAGTTGGTCGTTGCAAATCTATTGCGAAGCACAACTATGGATGCTGTTAGAACACAGCCAGATGCAGATAAAGTGATACAGGTAGCCGCAGAACGTACCATTGATTTGATTATGGGAAACATGCGGGAATGGATTACATCGGAGCAGGTGGAACATTGCTGTCAAAAGATTGCATCTCATTCCAGACTACCGCAAAAGGGGGTAACCATATGAAATCGCAGCGAATCCGAATTGGAAGCCGTGCCAGCCGATTGGCAGTGATACAAAGTGAATGGGTGATGCAGCAGATTCATCAAATCGCCCCAGAAATACAACTGGAATTGGTGACCATGCAGACAACGGGGGACAAGATTCTTCATAAAACATTGGATCAAATCGGAGGGAAAGGGTTATTTTTAAAAGAATTGGATGCGGCTCTGCTTGCAAACGAAGTAGACCTTTGTGTGCACAGTCTAAAAGATGTCCCTGTCCTAGAAAATCCTGCTCTCCCGATTGGGGCTTATCCGAGACGAGCACCTGCTTGTGATGGGATGGTACTTCCAAAACAGCAATCTTTTGCGGATTGGAATCAGTCGTTACCGGTTGGTTCTGCTAGCAGCCGCCGAACATTACAATTTCAAATGCAATACCCAAATTGTACCGTTCATCCGATTCGTGGAAATGTTTTAACACGATTAGAAAAATTAGACCGTGGAGAATATGGAGCGTTGATTTTGGCAGAAGCCGGATTACAGCGTCTAGGGCTGGAACATCGAATCACAAGGCGATTTTCCCCAGCAGAAATCGTTCCGGCAGCCGGGCAGGGCATCCTTGCAGTACAAGGACGAGCAGGTGAATATACAGCCTTGCTACAACGCCTCAACGATCCGCAGGCAGCATTTTGTGCAAAAATAGAGCGAGCCGTTTCCAAAGCATTAAACGGGGATTGTACCGCTCCGATTGGTGCATATGCAGATTTGCAAGGAGAACAAGTAGCACTCTATGGATTCTATGCAGAAGATGGCATTGGTATAAAAAGCACCTTGACAGGTTCTGTTACGCAGGCAGAATCTTTAGCAAACACTTTTGCAGAACAATTGAAACAGCAAGTACAGGAGAAAAAGGAAGCGATGTTATGAATTTAATTCAACGGCCAAGACGGTTGAGAAATGGTTCTGTATTACGCAGCATGGTACGGGAAACCAGAATTTCTGCGGATACCTTGATTTATCCGATGTTTGTCATAGAAGGAACGAATATCAAAGAAGAGATTGCAACCATGCCGGGACAGTATCGTTGGAGCATTGACCGGATGGATGAAATCTTGCAGGAATTTACAGATGCAGGCGTGAAAAGTGTTCTGCTCTTTGGCATTCCAAAGAAAAAAGATGAAATTGGTAGCAGTGCGTGGGCAGAAGATGGCATTGTGCAGCAGGCAATTCGCCACATCAAACAGCAATTTCCACAACTCTATGTCATCACAGATGTTTGTATGTGTGAATACACTTCGCATGGACATTGCGGAATTTTGTGCGGGCATTCTGTCGACAATGACCAGACGTTAGAAGTTCTTGCGAAAACGGCACTCTCTCATGTACAAGCTGGTGCAGATATGGTTGCACCGTCTGATATGATGGATGGCAGAGTGGGAAAAATCCGTGCTGTTTTAGATGAAAATGGATTTAGCAACACACCGATTATGTCCTATTCTGTAAAGTATGCCTCTGCATTTTATGGGCCGTTTCGAGATGCAGCCGGTTCTGCTCCAGCATTTGGCGATCGAAAAGGTTATCAGATGGATCCGCACAACTTACAAGAAGCCATTCGAGAAGCAGAACTGGATATTCAAGAAGGTGCAGATATCTTGATGGTGAAGCCAGGTATGGCATATTTAGATGTGCTGTATGCGTTAAAAGAACGGTTTCCATATCCAATTGCGACCTATAGCGTCAGTGGCGAATATGCAATGATAAAAGCGGCTGGTATGGCAGGTTATGTAGATGAAGCTGCTCTGGTATGTGAATCGGCAGTTTGTATGTATCGTGCAGGTGCAGATTTGTTGATCACATACTTTGCAAAAGAGCTAGCACAATATATCAAAGAGGGGAGAATTGGATGATGCAGACAACACAATCAGAAGCATGGTTTCAGCGTGCAAAAGAGAAGATGCCGGGCGGTGTCAATTCTCCCGTGCGTGCATTTCCATCTGTTGGCGGTGCACCGAGGTTCATTTGTAAAGTAAAGGGTAATCATCTCTATGATTTAGATGGTAACGAGTATCTGGACTATATTGGTTCTTGGGGGCCGATGATTTTAGGACATAATCCGGATTTTGTGTTACAGGCTGTTCAAGAACAAATGCAGTATGGATTGAGTTACGGAACAGCAACTGCCTTAGAAGTTGAAATGGCAGAACTGATTTCTGAAATCGTCCCTTGTGTAGAAATGATTCGGATGGTCAATTCCGGAACAGAAGCGGTTATGAGTGCCGTACGGGCTGCAAGAGGCTTTACAGGCAGAGATAAAATCATCAAGTTTGCTGGTTGTTATCATGGCCATGCAGATGCAATGCTGGTGAAGGCTGGCTCTGGTGTTATGACAGCAGGCATTCCCGATTCCAGCGGTGTTCCAAGTGGCTGTACAAGAGATACCCTAACTGCCGTTTATAATGATGCAGAGAGCGTAAAAACGTTATTCGAACAATATCCGAACGAAGTTGCCTGCGTTATTGTAGAGCCAGTTGCAGCAAATATGGGGGTTGTTCCTCCAAAGGAAGGCTTTTTACAACAGTTGCGGACGCTGTGCAATCAGTATGGAGCATTACTGATTTTTGATGAAGTCATCACTGGATTTCGACTGCAACTAGATGGTGCAGTTGGATTTTATCACGTTCAGCCGGATTTGGTGACGTATGGAAAAATCATTGGAGCAGGCATGCCGGTTGGAGCATATGGCGGAAGAAAAGACATTATGCAGCTAGTTGCTCCGTTGGGGTCTGTTTATCAGGCTGGTACATTGAGTGGAAATCCCGTTGCTATGCGTGCAGGATTGGCACAGCTGCGTTATTTGAAGCAGCATCCAGAAGTATACCCCTATCTTACGGAACGGGCAGAACAGCTGCGAAATGGACTGAAACAGTTGATTGACCATTATCATATGCCATGTACGGTTACTGGGGTTGGTTCTCTTTCTTGCCTGTATTTCACGGAGCAGACTGTTACCAATTATGAACTTGCCAAAACAGCAGATACAGAATTGTTCCGTCAGTATTTTCATTTTATGTTGGAACGTGGCAATTATTTTGCCCCCAGCCAGTTTGAAGCTATTTTTCTATCTGCTGCACATACAGAAGCAGATATTGCAAAAACGCTTTCTGATGCAGAATCATTTTTTCAGATGATTTCTCATAAATAACAGCATTGACAATCATCCAAGCCGTGCAGAAAATCCAAAACAAAGGAGGAGTTCCTATGAAAAAAGGAATGGTCTATCTCGTTGGAGCAGGTTCAGGCGATCCGGCACTGCTCACGCAAAAAGGACAGCAATGTTTACAGCTTGCAGATTTGGTTGTTTATGATGCATTGGCATCGGTTTCGATTCTCAATCATGTTCGTCCGGATTGTGAACTTTATTTTGTTGGAAAGCGAGCAGGAAACCACAGTCTTCCACAGGCAGAAATCAATCAACTGTTAGTGGATGCAGCGAAACAAGGCAAGCAAGTAGTTCGCTTAAAGGGCGGTGATCCGTTTGTCTTTGGCAGAGGGGGAGAAGAAGCACAGGCTTTATCTGCTGCAAATGTGCCGTTTGTCATTGTGCCGGGTGTTTCTGCATCCTATGGTGTTCCTGCTTATGCTGGAATTCCGGTTACGCATCGGGATTATGCCTCTTCGTTTCATGTTATCACAGGACATACACAAGCAGACCCGAAACAAGAGCCAGATTATGCAGAATTGGCAAAGTTGAACGGAACACTGGTATTCTTGATGGGATTAGCGAATCTGTCGCATATTACAACAGCATTGATGAAAAATGGAATGTCCGCAGATATGCCAGTTGCTGTTATTCAAGAGGGAACAACTGCCAGACAGAGAACCGTAACAGGAACACTTTCTATCATTTCAGACCTTGTTGTACAACAGCATATCCAAGCCCCAGCAACGATTGTGGTCGGGAAAGTTGTTACACTGAGAGAACAGCTGCAGTGGTTTGAACATGGAAAATTGTTTGGAAAACGGATTCTCATTACTGGAACACCACCGCACAGCCGACATCTTTCGGAACATTTTCAGCAGTATGGTGCAGAAACAATGGAAATCAGCTTGATTGATACGGTTCCAATTGCAGATGCTCCGCTGAAGTCAGTCGATTGGAGTGCGTATACTTGGATTGTGTTTTCCAGTGCAAATAGTGTGCATATCTTTTTTGACAGCCTACAGCAACATGACATTGATTTGCGGATGTTGTTACATTTGCGATTTGCAGCAATTGGAAACGGAACAGCGTGCGAATTGGCGGCAAAGGGCATTTTTGTGGACTGTGTACCGCATCGGTTTGAAAGTCGCTATCTAGCAGAAGCATTGATTCCACAGTTAGAGCCGCATGACCGTGTTTTATTGATTCGTTCTAAGAACGGTTCTACCGTATTGCCGGATATGCTGAAATCTGCACAGAAATCCGTAGATAGTATTTCCCTATATGAAACAAAGCCACTGTTGCAAAAGGAAACACTATTAAAACAGCATTTGCCAGACGCGAATTATCTGGTATTTTCCAGTTCCTCTGCGGTACAAGCCTTCATACAGATGTACGGAACGAACTTGCCAGATCCTGTAAAAGTGATTTCGATTGGTGCTGTTACGACAAAAACAGCAGAAACACTTGGCATTCCTGTTTTTGCAACCGCAAAAGAAGCAACTGCGGAAGGAATTGCTGCTTGTATGCTACAAGATTGCGAATAAGAAAATTTTTTGTATGAAAGAAAATGCCGTCAGGAGAATCATCTGGCGGCATTTTTAGAAGGAGGTTTTTATGTATCCGGTTTTCCTACATTTGAAACAAATTCCATGTTTGGTTGTTGGAGCAGGTGTAGTTGCACAGCGTCGAATTTTTTCACTATTAGAGCAGGAAGCTGATGTGACTGTATTAGCACCAGAACCGATTCCGTTGCCATTGCAACATCAATCATTGCGATACATACAGGCTGTCTATGCGACCAGTTTCCTAAAAGATATGAAATTGGTCTTTGCGGCAACAAATGATATACAGTTGAACCAAACGGTTGTACGAGAAGCACAAGAACGAGGAATCTTAGTTTCCTCGGTTACAGATGGGATTACCACCGATTTTTCTGTACCAGCTCATACAACGACTGGGAACTTAACAGCAGCGATTAGTACAAATGGAGGTAGCCCTTCTTTAGCAGCGGCTATCTGTAGGGAAGTAACGCCCATTCTTTCTACTTATGAACCGCTTTGTTCATTACAAGTACAGATAAGAGAAGAATGGAAAGAGTGGATTTTTGACGCTAGAAAACGAAAACAATTATTATCCAGTCTATCTACTCCAGAAGCATTGGCTTGTTATCGGGAACAGGGAACAGCTGCTTACTTGAATCATATCAAGAATCCATGCCGAACCGCAATTGTTACTGTTAGCGTTGGAACACGTGAGAAAAAGGAAGAGGAGAAAACCATTGTTGCCATTGAGAAACAGATACAAACTGCTTTTCCAAATTGTGATGTTTATCCGGTATATTCCAGCCGTATAATTCTTCAAAAGCGAAAAGAACAGGGGGAAAAGGTGCATTCTGTTACAGAGGTGTTGGAGTATCTACAAAAAGCTGGCTATCAAAATGTCTATTGTCAGCCACTGTATTTGACAACTGGAAAGATAGATGCACAGCTTTCAGCGGATGTGCAACCATTTCAGAAAGTATTTTCTATTTTTAAGGTAGGGAAACCCTTATTAGAAAGCCAAGAAGCAATTCCAGCTTTCTGGAATGCGATTCAACACATTTGTTCTTGTTCTGATGTTGCCTATCTTTGGATGGGGCATGGTTCGCATTTGATTGATCAGATACTAAAAGACTGGATTCAACAACAGGGATATTCCAATGTATTCCTTGCAACATTGAAAGGCGAACCATCTTTTGATGCGGTTCTAAGAGAGATACAGCATACAAATTATCGAAAAGTAGTCCTTGTTCCGTTGATGCTGGTTGCTGGTTGGCATGCTCAAACGGATATGATTGGAGCAGAAAATCCGAATTCATGGGAGCAGGTTTTAAAACGTTCTGGTTATCAGACAGAAACAATTTTACAGGGGCTTGGTGCTGATTTAGCGATTCAGCAGTTATATGTAGAACGAATACGGGCTTTGATGGTATCAGAATTTGTAAATTATTTTTAAACAGACAGAGGGTTGTCTGTCAAACGTGCTATAATAGAATTATAAAAACAGCTACCAGACAGAAAAAAGATAATAGGAGATACGAAAATGGAATCAGCGAAAAATTGTTGTACATTAGAAATTTTTTATCGAGCACTGAGAGGAGAATGGATTTCAGTAAAAAAGATTGCAGAGGAATATCAGGTTTCTACAAAGACCATCGGCAGATACATCAATGAGATTCAGCAGTTTTTGTCTGAAAATCGGGAACTGATGCAGAATGCAGAGTTGCTATATTCTCACAAAGAGAAAGCATATTATTTGCATGCCGATGATTTTTTAGAGAACAAAGAATTATTTGCCCTTGTAAAAGTAGTTTTAGGCTGTCGTTGTTTTCAAAAAGAGGATTTATTGAATCTCATTGCGAAACTAAAGCGAATGACTACGCCAAAAGACCGAGAGCAATTTGAAAATCTCATTCGGAAAGAACTTTATCATTATCATGAAATCAAGTCGGATTGTAATATGGTCATAGACTATCTTTGGAAACTAATACAGGCAATTGAAGACAAGCAGATTTTGACCATCACCTACTACAAAATGAATCGGGAACAGGTGAAACGGAAAATTCGTCCTGCATCTATTTTGTTCAGTGAATACTATTTTTATTTGATTGCCTATGATGCAGACGATGAAACTTGTCGTGCAAAATATTTTCGAGTGGATCGAATTGTGTCCATTGTAACCCATCGAGAACGGTTTTCTTTAAAACGAGAATATGATTTTGATGAGGGCGACTTGCGGGAAAAGAATCAGTTTATGTTTCCGGGTAAGACGGAGAAAATCCGGTTTTCGTTTTCTGGGCTTTCTGTGCAGGCAATCCTAGACCGTTTACCAACTGCAAAAGTAGTGGAGAAGAACGGAAAAGAAAGCATCATTGAAGCAGAAGTAAATCATGGCAGAGGAATTATCATGTATTTATTATCGCAAGGGGCTTGGGTGAAAGTGCTTTCTCCACAAAGCTTGGTGGATGAGATACGAGAAGAACTGCAAAAAATGCAAAGTTTCTATCAATCGTGACATTTCTTGACTTTTGAATGAAAATCGTGGTAAAATAAAAGAAATTTTATTTTACAGGAGGAACATATGCAAAAGTCATTTTTACAAAAAACATGGGTGGTCGCCGGCGTTGCCTTTCTATGCTCTGCACTCTGGGGGAGTGCCTTTGCCGGGGTCAAAATTGGATATGAACTGTTTCAGATTGTATCAGCGGATTGGGCAGCACAGATGGTGTTTGCTGGAATCCGCTTTGCAATTGCTGGAATCATGGCACTGGTTGGCGGTAGTATTGTTGCAAAACAAGCACTGATTCCGCAGAAACAAACCATTCCGAAAATTGGTATCATCAGCCTTTTCCAGACGATTTTACAATATTTTTTCTATTATATCGGATTAGCCCATACAACCGGTGTAAATGCAGCCATTATTGTTGCAGCAAATGTTTTCATTGCCATTCTGCTTTCTACTTTGGTCTATCGGATTGAAAAAATGACAGTGGCAAAGCTGTTTGGGTGTGTGATTGGCTTCTTAGGTATTATTCTTTGCAATTTAAACGGATTAAAAGGCGGTATTCATCTTTCCTTTCTGGGCGATGGATTTATTTTTTTGTGTACGGTCGCCAGTGGCTTTTCTTCCGTTCTGATGAAAAAATATGCTGCCTCTGAAAATCCAATCCTATTAAGTGGTTGGCAGTTCTTGTTCGGCGGATTAGTTATGTTCGCAGTTGGGCTTCTCTTTGGCGGAAGAATGGAACATATTACCGGTTCTGCTATTGCGATTCTTCTTTACCTCTCCTTTGTTTCTGCCGCAGCCTATTCGTTATGGTCGCTTCTTCTGAAATACAATCCTGTTTCAAAGGTTGCGGTCTTTGGATTCTTGAATCCAATTTGCGGTGTTTGTATTTCTACCATTTTCCTGAAAGAAAAAGATGCCTTTCATATTTTTACAATCCCAGCTTTAATTTTCGTTTGTGTGGGAATTTATATTGTAACCACAAAAAACAAAATGCCTGAAAAGAACGCTCTTGTATCGAAATAAATTGCAAAATGGATTTGACAAATGCAAGGCAGTACGTTATAATAATAATGCACGTTGTTTCGATTTAGAAAAGAGCAGAAATTGTTTCCTTATTTTTTATCATGAAAAACGGTTCTTTGAAAAGAAACAGGAAATTCTGATCAAGCAATATTTGTATTTAGGAGAGGGATTATGGCAGAAGAAACGACCATTGAGTTAAAAAGAGCGGCACTGAATCACTATTTTCAGAATTTGAATACGCCACAACAGCAGGCGGTTTTTCATGTGAATGGTCCCGTTCTTGTTTTAGCCGGTGCAGGGAGCGGAAAAACAACCGCAATGATTCACCGGATTGTACAGATGATTCACTTTGGAGATGGTTGGGTACAGGCAAACGCATCCATTACAAAAGAAGATGCAGCATACTTAAAAGATTATATTGCGGACAAGCAGCCAGCAGATTTAGAACGTCTTTGCGGGGGCAGGTTCTGGAAAAACAAGAGTCGTGACTTATCGTATTGCACATTTAATACAGGATGTAGGAATTGATCCTCGTTCTATTTTGGCAATTACTTTTACCAATAAAGCCGCAAACGAATTGAGAAGCCGCTTACTGCAAGCAATTGGCGAAGAATGTGCATCAATGTTGCATGCTTCTACATTCCATTCTGCATGTGTGAGAATCCTACGGAGAAGCATTTCCAAACTGGGGTATGATTCTAATTTTACCATTTATGATACAGATGACA
>ERZ773264.3225-NODE-3225-length-13634-cov-21.301569_pt1 | contig 13634 bp, 10 predicted proteins | sample MGYA00511910_ERZ773264 | MGnify/ENA primary metagenome ERZ773264 (study PRJEB29015, sample SAMEA2737739) | human gut metagenome | biome: human gut; feature: human-associated habitat; material: faeces | place: China | collected 2012 ... | reverse complement strand
TGTAGGGGGCGGCGTCCCCGACGCCCCGCGGAGGGGTCAAGACCCCTCCCTACAAGGCCACAATAAAAGGGGCGACAAACAAAAAGGGAGAGGCTCTCCCTCTCCCATGAAACGTGATTATACTTTTACTCCGCCACCAGCACCGTCACGCTCGTCGGGGCCAGCTCCAACGCATCCCGGAAGCAGGGGCCGAAGGGGGTCACACCGGCGTGGACGCCGTCGCTTACTTTGCGCCAGGTACCGGCTGGCAGGCTGGCCCACTGGCGGGTGCGCTCGGGGTTGTAGTAGACGGCCAGCTGACCCGCCGTGGCCGTGCCGTCGTTCTCCGGCACAAAGCCGATGAGCCAGCCCGGCAGGGCCAGAATAAACGGCTCCGGCTCCCCTGCCGCGCCGCTCAGCCGCGGATAGGCGCGGCGGATGGCCAGCATGCCGCGGTAAAACGCCGTCAGCGCGGCAAACTCCGGGCGGTGGGCGCGGGTCCAGTCCAGCCGGTTCGTGGCCAGCGGCCCCTTGTAGCTGTTGTGGTCGCCGTGCTTGGTGCGGCCCCACTCCTCGCCCGCCTGCATAAAGGGAAGACCCTGGCAGGTCAGGTAGATGCCCGCCGTCATGCGGTTCTGTGCCAGCAAATCGGCGTCGGGGCAGTCGTAATCGCCGCGGCGGCCCACGGCGGCCAGCTTGTCCCAGAGCGTGTAGTTGTCATGGGCGGAGACGTACTGCACGACCTGCCCGGCGCGCTTGGGCAGGAAGCCGTGTGCGCCGCTGCGCCACGCGCTGATCGAGTGCAGCACATCGTAGCCATGCTGCGGTGCGCCGTTGACATAGCCCGCGTTGGCCGCGTCAAAGACGTTGCCCTTGATGCAGTCCCGCGTGTCATCGCAGAAAAATCCGATGCGTTCATGCAGTGCGTCGAGGGCGCGCTTATCGGCGGGGCGTGCGCCGCCTTCAAGGTTCGTGCCGCCGCCCATCCAGGGCTCGCCGTACAGTAAAATGCTCTCGCCGCCGGGCAGACTGTCCAGCGCGGCGCGGATGGCGTTCATCGTGTCCACATCCTCCAGCGCCATCAGGTCAAAGCGGAAACCGTCGATGTGGTAGGCTGTGGCCCAGTACAGCACTGACTCGACCACGTATTTGCGCACCATCGGGCGCTCGCTGGCCAGGTCACAGCCGCAGCCGGAGCCGTTGGTCATCATGCCGTTGGGCCAGCGGCGGTTCCAGTAGCCGGGCACGGTGCGCTCCAGATTGCTCTCGCCGTGGTAGGTGTGGTTGTAGACTACGTCCATCACGACGCCCAGCCCCGCGCGGTGCAGCGCGGCGACCATGGCGCGGCACTCCTTGACGCGCACCTCGCCGTGGAACGGGTCGGTGGCAAAGCTGCCCTCGGGCACGTTGTAGTTCTGCGGGTCGTAGCCCCAGTTGTAGCCGCCGTCGGGGCGGGACTCGTCCACCGTGGCGTAGTCGTAGATGGGCTGTAATTGCACATGGCTGATGCCCAGATTTTTCAGATAATTCAGGCAGGTCGGGTGTTCGCCGTCGTTGTCCAGCGTGGTGTCATCGGGCGTGAAGCCCATGAACTTGCCGCGCCACTCCGGTTTTACACCGCTGTGCCCGTCAGCGGAAAAGTCCGCCACATGCACCTCCCACACGCTGCGGGCGTGGGCCGGGATGTCGGGGCGCCGGTCCTGCTCCCAGCCGTCGGGGGCAGCCTGTGTCAGGTCCACCACCATGCCGCGGGTGCCGTTGGCCCCGGCACTGCGGGCGTAGGGGTCCACGACCTCATGCACGCGGCCATCCGGAAAGTAGATGCGGTAGATGTAATACGTCCCGTGCAGGTTGCCGGGCAGCACAATGGCCCAGACGCCGCCATCGCCGCGGCGCATTTCGTGTACGCCCAGCTCTTTCGCGCCCGGCTCGGCGTCGGTGCCGGTGGCATACAGGCAGACCACGACTCCGCAGGCAGTGGGAGCCCACAGCTTGAAGGTGGTTCCCTCCGCCGTTGGATTTGCGCCGAGGTCGCTGCCGTGGTAATAGGGCAGCTCACAGGCCTGATGCCAGTTCATGGGTGATCGCTCCTTACAAATAGTCTGCATTTATTGTAGCAGGTAGAGCGACAGTTTGCAAGGGAAACGTTTCAACGCCCAGCGGAAACCTCTGCATCCGGCATCCCATGTAAAGAAGCCATGCACAAGCAAAAATCCCCTGCCCGTGCGGACAGGGGATGCGGTTGCTTATAGAGGTGGATTACTCGCCCAGATGCCAGATGTCCTTGTTGTACTCGGCAATCGTGCGGTCACTGCTGAACAGGCCGGCCTTGGCAATGTTGATGACGCACTTCTTGCGCCAGCCCAGCGGGTCGCAGGCGTAGTCGCTCAGGGCCTGACCCTTGCGCACCACATAGGCGTTGAAGTCGGGCAGCGTCTGGAACCAGTCCTTCCAGACCAGCTCGTCGTGCAGGCGGCGCAGGTTTTCCTCATGCCCGGCGGCCAGCATCTCCGGCCCGACGAGGAAATCGACGGCGCGGCGGATGTTGGGGTCACCCTCCACCCACTGGCTGGCCTGATAGTCGCCCATCTCATAGCGGTGGATGACCTGGTCGGACGTCTGGCCGAAGATATAGATGTTCTCATCGCCGACCTGCTGACAGATCTCGACGTTTGCACCGTCCATCGTGCCCAGCGTCAGCGCACCGTTGAGCATGAACTTCATGTTGCCGGTGCCGGACGCCTCTTTGGAGGCCAGCGAGATCTGCTCCGACAGGTCGCAGGCGGGGATGAGCTTCTCAGCGGCGGTGACGTTGTAGTTTTCCACAAAGACAACCTGCAGATACTTCGACACGACCGGATCCGCCGCAATGACCTTAGACAGGGTCAGCAGGGCGTGGATGATGTCCTTGGCAATCGTGTACGCCGGGGCGGCCTTGGCACCGAAGATGCTGACCAGCGGCGTGGCAGGCAGATGCCCGGCCTTGATCTCATGATACTGGTGGATCAGGTAGAGCAGGTTCAGCTGCTGGCGCTTGTACTCATGCAGGCGCTTGGACTGGATGTCGAACATTGCATCCGGGTCAACGGTGATGTTCTGCGTGCGGTGCAGCCAGTCGGCCAGTGCGCGCTTGTTCTGCGCCTTGACGGCGGAGAACTGCTGCAGAATATCGACATTTTCCGTGTAGGGCAGCAGTTTTTCAAGCTCGGCGGCGTCCTTGCGGAAGCCGGAACCGATGAGCTTTTCGATCTCGGCGGTCAGCGCCGGGTCGCACTCCAGCAGCCAGCGGCGGAAGGTGATGCCGTTGGTCTTATTGTTGAATTTTTCGGGGTAGAGCTGGTAAAAGCCGTGCAGCTCGCTGTTTTTCAGGATTTCGGTGTGCAGATAGGCAACGCCGTTCGTCGAGTGGGTGAAGTGGATGTCCATGTGGGCCATGTGAACGCGGTCGTCCCCGTCGATGATGGCCAGACTCTCGTCGGTGGTGCGGGTGCGGGCCAGCGTGTCGAGCTTTTCAATGATGGGCATGAGCTGCGGCACGACGGCGTCCAGATAGGCGCGGGGCCACTTTTCGAGCGCCTCGGCCAGAATGGTGTGGTTCGTGTAGGCACAGGTCTTTGTGACGATCTCGACGGCCTCGTCAAAGTCGATACCCTTCTCCCCCAGCAGGCGGATCAGCTCGGGGATAACCATGCTGGGGTGGGTGTCGTTGATCTGGATGGCGGCGTAGTCGGCCAAATCGTGGTAATCACAACCGCGGGCGGCACACTCAGCCAGAATCAGCTGGGCCCCGGCGGAAACCATCAGGTACTGCTGGTAGACGCGCAGACGGCGTCCGGCCTCGTCGGAGTCATCGGGATACAGGAAAAGCGTCAGGTTTTTGTCGATGTCGGTCTTGTCGAACGTGATGCCGTCGTGGACGATGCTCTCATCAATGGTGTCGAGATCGAACAGATTCAGCGTGTTCGTGCGGCCCTCGTAGCCCGTGACGGCCAGCTTGTACAGACGGGCGCTGTAGGTCTTGCCGGCCAGCTCGACGGGATAGACCGTATCCGTTTTTTCCGCCCAGGAGTGGGCGGTCAGCCACGGGTCGGGCAGCTCGTTCTGGACGCCGTCCTTGAAGGACTGGTGGAACAGGCCGAAGTGATACCGCAGGCCGACACCGTCGCCGGGCAGGTTCAGCGTGGCGAGGGAGTCAAGGAAACAGGCGGCCAGACGGCCCAGCCCGCCGTTGCCAAGGCTTGGCTCCGGCTCGACCTCCTCAATATCGGACAGGTTTTTCCCGGCAGCGGCCAGCGCGGCGCGGGTGTCGTCGTACAGCCCTAAATTGATAAGGTTGTTGGACAGCAGCTTGCCGATCAGAAACTCGGCGCTGATATAGTAGAGCTTGCGGCCCGTGACGGGACGGACGCGGGCGGCGCTCTGTTCGCGGACGATGTCCAGCAGGGCCAGATAGATTTCCTGATCCGTGCAGGCGGTCAGGGGCTTGTTGGTTCTGGCTTCCATCGCAGCAGTCATATTCATAAGAGGTTCCCTCCATTCGTGTATGGGCTTCTTGGGTACAACTTGGTTATACCACACAAAACGTGCATCTGACTTGCAAAATACCCGCAACTTATGGTACAATACTATCATGCGAGGTGAAAATATGGCGAAACAAGAGCGTTTGCGCGAAGCAAAGCAACACGGGGCCGCGTGGTTCCCGTTCAATATCTACCCGTGCACGATCCCGAAGGACTTCCCGCAGGTGGCGCTGCACTGGCAGGACAGCATGGAGCTGGTCTTTGTCAAAAAAGGGCGCGGCATCGTGCAGGCCGGGCTGACGACCTACACGGCACAGGCGGGCGACATTTACGTGTTTGCCCCCGGCGTGCTGCATGCCCTGCGCCAGCTGCCCGGTGAGGCAATGGAATATGAAAACATCATCTTTGAGCTGGAGCTGCTGGGCGGCGCCGGTGACATCTGTGCCGAGAAGTACCTGCTGCCGCTGCAGAGCGGACGTCTGGCTCTGCCCATGCGCCTTGGCCCGGAAGACTGGGGCTACAACTGGGCAGTTCGGTGCCTGCACGCGGCGGAGGAATTCAACAAGATCAAAGACGTGGGATATGAACTCTGTATAAAGGGCGAGCTGCTGCTGTTTCTGGCGGCGCTGGTGGGCCGCACCGGAGACCTGCCCCCTGCCGATACCCCCGATACCCGGCGGCTAAAAACCGTGGTGCAGCTTGTGAATGAGGGCTACGCGGGGGCGCTGCATGTGACCGACGCAGCGGCGGCCTGCGGATGCAGCCCCAGCCATTTTATGCGCTGGTTCAAGAAAATGACCGGCCAGGGCTTTACCGAATACCTGAACGAGCAACGCCTGAACGCCGCCGCCGATGCCCTGCGCAGCGGCAGCGACACCGTGCTGGCGATTGCGGAGCAATGCGGGTTTGAAAATTTGTCCTACTTCAACCGTCTGTTCAAAAAGCGGTACGGGATGACGCCGCGGGAATACAGGGGGAGAAAATAAAAAAGCCTTCCCCCAAGGGGGAAGGTGGCCCGAAGGGCCGGATGAGGGGCGAGTCTGCGGCGAAATCCCGTGAACGGGTGGCTGCGGAAGCTTTGCCCTCATCAGTCCGCTTCGCGGACAGCTTCCCCTGCGGTGGAAGCCTGAAATTATGCCTTTTTGCTGTAATCCCGTGCGCCGTAAATCGCGGTGCCGACGCGGACGATGGTCGCGCCCTCGGCGATGGCGGCGGCGTAGTCGTGGCTCATGCCCATGGACAGAATGTCCATCTGTGCCCGGTCATAGTGCCGGGCGTCGGCTCTGGCCAAAAGCTCCCGCATCTGTGCAAAAAAGCGGCGGGTCTCGGTGTCGTCGGCGTCGGCGGGCGGGATCGCCATCAGGCCGCGCAGACGGATGTGCTCCCTGGCGGCGGCAGCCTCCAAAAGCGGGAACAGGCTGTCGGCGTCCACGCCGCTCTTGCTGGCCTCCTCGCCGATGTTGATCTCGACGAGAATGTCCTGCACCAGCCCCAGACGGGCCGCGGCGGCATCGATCTTATCCAAAAGGCGCGTGCTGTCCACGCTCTGGATCAGCGCGGCGCGGCCTACGACCTTGTTGACCTTGTTCGTCTGTAAATGCCCGATGAAGTGTCCGGGCTTGCCGTTGTAGGCGTTCGCGTCGGTCTTTTCGACCAGCTCCTGCACATGGTTTTCACCGAACAGGTCAATGGGCAGGTCGGCGCTGTAGCGCACCTCCTCCACCGTGCGGGTCTTGCAGGCGGCGCAAAGGCGCACCTCTGCCGGGTCGCGGCCTGCGGCCTTAGCGGCAGCGGCCATCGTCTCACGGATCTTCGCGACGGCCTCGGCCATCTGCTGCTTCTGGGCTTCGGGAATCATCGCACTTCCTCCTGACTGTAAACGGCGCGGGAACCGCCGATGAACGGCGGACGGGTGCGGGCGCAGAGCAGAATTGCCTGCCCGATGTGGTCCATCGACAAGCGCACCGGCACAGCCACGCGGCGCAGGTGCATACCGATCAGCGTGCCGCCGATGTCCATGCCCGCGGCGGCCCTGACCTCCTCCACAAGGACGGGGTCGTTAAAGCGCTGCCAGCAGTTCGTGGCCCAGCTGCCGCCCGCGTGGGGCTGCGGAATGGCCGAGACGATCTGATAGCCGTTGGCCTTCGCGGCCTCGCGCTCAATGACGATAGAACGGTTCAGATGCTCACAGCACTGGGCAGCCAGATAGACGCCCTGCTCCTGCAATGGCGGCAGCACGCCCGCCAGCACGGCAGCGGCAGCCTCCATGCTGGAATCCTTGCCGATGCGCCCGCCCATGATCTCGCTGCTGGAGCAGCCGACCACAAAAATGTCCCCGGTCTCGAGATGCGCAGCCTGCAGCAGTTCTTCCGCAGCCTGCCGCGCCTGCGCCGTAAGTTTTGCATAATCCACAGGTAATGCCCCCTTTGGTTACTATTATAGCAGGGGTGTCAATAAAAGAAAAGCCTTCCCCCGCGGGGGAAGGTGGCACGCAGGGCCGGATGAGGGCGACCCTGCGGATGCTGCTCATAAATGGGTGGCTGCGGGAGCTTTGCCCTCATCAGTCCGCTTCGCGGACAGCTTCCCCCGCGGGGGAAGCCTTTGGGCGTTTTTTACATTAAATCCAACCTGCGTCAATTTGTCAAGCCGTCACATCCTCAAACTGACTGTTGTACAAATCGGCATAGAACCCGCCGGCTTCAATCAGCTCGTCGTGGGTGCCCTGCTCGACAATGTCGCCCTCGCGCATGACCAGGATCAAATCGGCATCGCGGATGGTGGACAGGCGGTGCGCGATGACGAAGCTCGTGCGGCCCTGCATCAGGCGGTCCATAGCCGTCTGGATGCGCTGCTCGGTGCGGGTGTCAACGCTCGATGTCGCCTCATCGAGGATCAGGATGCGGTTGTCCGCCAAAATCGTGCGGGCAATCGTCAAAAGCTGCTTCTGGCCTTGGCTGACGTTGGAGGCGTCCTCGTTCAGCTCCATCTGGTAGCCGCCGGGCAGCGTGCGGATAAAGTGGTCGGCGTTTGCTGCCTTCGCGGCGGCAATGACCTCCTCGTCCGTGGCATCCAGACGGCCATAGCGGATGTTCTCCATGATCGTGCCCTTGAACAGCCAGGTATCCTGCAGCACCATGCCGAAGCCCTCGCGCAGGTCGCTGCGGTCAAAGTCCCTGACGTTGTGGCCGTTCAGCAAAATTTCGCCGGAATCCACATCATAGAACCGCATGAGCAGCTTGACCATTGTGGTCTTGCCCGCGCCGGTGGGGCCGACGATGGCGACCTTCTGGCCGGGCTTGACATTGCAGCTGAAATTGTGGATGACGGTCTTTTCCGGCGTGTAGCCGAACTTTACATGGTCAAACGTGACCTGACCGTCGATGCAGGCAGGGTCGGCGCGGCGGGCGGGGTCGGCCAGCTGGTCCTCCTCGGGCTCGTTCAAAAATTCAAAGACGCGCTCGGCGGCGGCGGTCATGCTTTGCAGCATGTTGGACACCTGCGCCAGCTGCTGGATGGGCTGGGTGAAGTTCTTGACGTACTGGATGAATGCCTGAATATCGCCGATGGTGATGGCGCCCGCTGCGGCAAAAATGCTGCCGACGATGGCGACGGCCACATAGCCCAGGTTGCCCACAAAGTTCATGATGGGCTGCATCAGACCGGACAAAAACTGCGATTTCCACGCGGATTCGTACAGCTTATCGTTCGCGTCGTTGAAGTCGTCCAGCACGGCGGCCTCGCGATTGAACGCCTTGATGACGTTGTGGCCGGAGTAGACCTCCTCGACCTGACCGTTGACAACGCCCAGTGTCGCCTGCTGCGCCTTGAAATACTTCTGGCTGAACTTGACGACCACCAGCACCAGTGCCAGCGAGACCGGCAGGATCAGCAGGGCAATCAGCGTCATTTTAGGGCTGATGGACAGCATCATGATGAGCACGCCGACCATCGTTGCAACGCTGGTGATCAGCTGTGTCACGCTCTGGTTCAGGCTCTGGCCCAGCGTATCCACGTCGTTTGTAATGCGGGACAGCACCTCGCCGACGGTGCGCTTTTCAAAGTAGGCCAGCGGCAGGCGGTTAATCTTTTTGCTGATCTGGTCGCGGAAGTCGTAGCAGACCTTCTGCGACAGGCCGGACATGAGCCAGCCCTGAATGAAGCTGAACGCCGCAGACAGCAGGTACATGCCCAGCAGGAACAGCAGCACCCTGCCGATGTAGGCAAAGTCGATGCCGCCCACGCCGCGCAGCTTGGCGATCCAGCCGGTGGCCAGCGCCGTGGTGGCCTTGGCCAGGATCTTCGGCCCTGCAATGTTGAAAATGGTTGACAGAACAGCAAAAACAATGACGACGACCAGCGACAGCTTATACTTGCTCATGGCGGCCAGCAGCTGGCGCAGCGTGCCCTTGAAGTCCTTGGCGCGCTCCGTCGTCATGCGTCCGTGTCTTGGCATATCACTCACCCTCCTTCTGCAAATTCAGTTCCTTCTGGCTCAGCTGGCTGCGCGCAATTTCCTGATACGCGGGGCAGCTTTCCATCAGCTGGGCATGGGTGCCCTTGCCGACGATGCGGCCCTCATCCAGCACCAGAATCTGGTTCGCGTGCAGCACGGTGGAGATGCGCTGCGCTACAATAATGACCGTGGCGTTGTCGGTTTTAGCCTTCAGCGCACGGCGCAGCGCCACGTCGGTCTTGTAGTCCAGCGCCGAGAAGCTGTCGTCAAACAGATAGATCTGCGGGTGCTTGGCAATGGCGCGGGCAATCGAAAGGCGCTGCTTCTGCCCGCCGGAGACGTTGCTGCCACCCTGGGCAATCGGGCTGTCGAAGCCCTCGGGCTTAGCGGAGATGAACTCCGTGGCCTGGGCGATCTCGGCGGCCTGCTCTGCGTCGGCGTCGGTGATGTGGTCGCCGCCGAACTTCAGATTGGATGTGATCGTGCCGCTGAACAGCACGCCCTTCTGCGGTACATAGCCCAGCTCGTCGTGCAGCTGTGCCTGGGTCATGTCGCGCACGTCAACACCGTCAATCGTCACGCTGCCCTCGGTCACATCGTAGAAGCGCGGGATCAGGTTGAGCAGCGTAGATTTGCCGCAGCCCGTGGAGCCGATGATGGCCGTTGTCTCGCCGGGTCTGGCCGTGAAGCTGATGTGCTCGAGCGCGTCCTCGTCGGAGCCGGGATAGCGGAAGCTGACGTCATGGAACGCCACAACGCCGTGGGTGCCGTCCGCGGGCAGTGCCTTGGGCGCAGCGGGGTCATGGATGGTCGAGGGGGTCTTGATGACCTCGTCAATGCGGTCCGCAGCCACACCGGCACGGGGCAGCATGACGGCGACCATCGAGAGCATGAGGAACGACATGACGATCTGCATCGTGTAGGTGATGAACGCGATCATCTCACCCACCTGCATGCTGCCCAGATCCATCGCCTTGCCGCCGAACCAGACGATGAGCAGGCTCGTGCCGTTCATGATGAGCGTCATAAACGGCATCATGGCGACCATCGTGCGGTTGGTGAACAGCTGGGTCTTCATCAGGTCGGTGTTGGCCCTGTCAAAGCGCTTTTCCTCAAATGCCTCGCGGCTGAACGCGCGGATGGGCATAATGCCGGTCAGGATTTCGCGGCTGACAAGGTTCAGCCGGTCCACCAAAACTTGCATCTGCTTGAATTTCGGCATGGCTACGTTCATCAAAACGGCGATGAGCGCCAGCAGTGCGGCCACGGCCACAAAGATGATCCATTCCAGCCCCGTGTTGCCGCTGGCAACGTGCATAATGCCGCCAATGCCCAAAATGGGCGCGTAGGCTACCATGCGCAGCAGGATCACGCAGACGAACTGCACCTGCTGGATGTCGTTCGTGGTGCGGGTAATCAGCGAAGCAGTGGAAAATTTTTCGATTTCGGCGTTGGAGTAGCCGACGACGGTCCTGAACACGTCGCGGCGCAGGTCACGGCCAATGGCGGCGGAGACGCGGGACGCAATAAAGCCTACGGCGACGGCCACGGCAACCATGAGCAGCGTTAAAGCCAGCATCTGGCCGCCCGTGCGCAGCAGATAGGACATTTGCACGTCATGGGCAATGCCCTGAGCGTCATATTCCAGCGCGACGAGCAGCATGGCCTGGCTGGACAGGCTGTCGGCGACGGTCTCGTCCAGCTGGGCGAGACCGTCCGTCAGCTGGCTCTGCAGCATTTCCCGTGCGCCGGGGGCCTTGGACGCGGCGGCCAGCTGCGTGGCGACGGCATCGAGGTCATAGGCCGTGGGGACCACGGTGTCGGTGGTACCGGCGGCAGTGGCGGCATTCTTCGCCGCGGCCATGTACAGCACAACGTCCGGCGTTGTGAACGCATTTTCCAGCGCGGCGGTGTCCGCGTCCGGGTTCAGTGTGCGCACACCGTCCGCGTCGGGGTCGGTGTAGGCTTCGTCCGCCAGTGCGGCGTCGTCCTCGGACATGAGCAGCTCGAGCGCCTGCAGCGTTGTGCTGCGGACGGTGTCGGGCACGGGGCTTTCAATGCCGCCCTGCTGGATGCCGGTGTCCACAATTTTGCTTGTGTAGTCGGGCAGGCTTAAATCGCAGTATGCCTGCACGATGAGCAGCGCAACGACGGCCAGGCAGGCCGCCCAGTGCCGCCCCAGCTGCTTAAAAATTTTCGTCATGCGGGGGTTCTCCTTTCAAATCGGTTTTCATAGCGGCGTTCTCGGCCTCGATGGCGGCGAGCAGAGCGTCCTTTACGGCGTTGGCCTGCGCCAGCTGCTCCGGGGTCAGCCGCGCCATGATGCGGGCAAAGTAGTCGTTCATGGCCTGCTCATTGGCTTTGCGGGCGCGCTCCCCTGCCGGGGTGATGCGCACCAGCGTCTTGCGGCGGTCCTTGGGGTCTGTCTCGCGGACGATGTGGCCGGTCTGCTCCATCTGACGCAGCCCGCGGGAAATCGCCGGCATAGGCTGGTGCGTCTGCCGTGCAATGTCCGAGACATAGATCGCGCCGTCGCAGCCGTGCTGCTCAATGAGATTGTACAGACTTTGCAGCATGCCATAGCGGCATTTTGGCTGCCCGGCCAGTGCCATGCGCATCCCGCGCTTGGACAGTGTGTGCAGCCGCGCCACAAAGCGGAACACCCCGCTCAGATAAGGGGCTTCAGTGCCCATTGGTGAACACCTCCTGTTAATAGTTGGCTTGTGTTAATTATTAAAGCATGATAATAATACACCCTCCTGCACCGCGGTGCAAGAGGGTGTAAGGAAGTTTTAAGATTTGTTCATAAAGTGGGGAGGCTTTAGGCTTATTCCTTCACACACGCAAGATTGCTCAGCGTCACACCCCTGCACAGCCCCAGCGGCAGGGCGACGGACGGCTTGGTGATGGTAATATCCTTAAAGACAATGTCCTCGACCTCATAGCCCGGCTTGTCAAAGCCCGCGATCTCGATCGGGGCGGCATCGTGTCGGCTGCGGTCATGGTCCAGCACCTCGGCGGTCAGGGTAAGCCGCTCAAAGAAGCAGTGCTCGAGCTTCGGCGGGGCACCGGCGGGCACACCGTCGTCATTGTACGGTACGCTGTGCAGCATGACGCGGGGCGTAATGCAGTCCCGCACGGTCACGCCGCGCACATAGCCGCCGCGCTTGGGCGTGGCCTTGATCTCAATGCCGGACAGCGAGTTCGCCAGATCGCAGTCCCAGATCTGCACGTCCTCCACGCCGCCGCTCATCTCGCTGCCGATGCAGATGCCGTGGCCGCAGTCGCTGCGGCAGTCAAACACCCGGATATGCGCGCAGGGACGGTTGATTTCGTTGCCCTCGGGGTTCTTGCCGCTCTTGATGGCGACAGCGTCGTCCCCCGTGGAGAACTCCGACGCAAACAGCGCGCAGTTCGTTGAGGAGTCCGGATCCCAGCCGTCGCCGTTCCAGACGCCCTCGGACACAAAGGTGCAGTGGTCGGTCTGGATGTCGTCGCAGTAGATCATGTGGACGTTCCAGGACGGGCCGTTTTTCAGCGTGATACCGCTGATCCAGACGTTCTCACAGTTGCTTAAATTGATAAGCCGCGGGCGGACGCGGCCCGGGATCGTGTCGCTGTTCTCGCAGCTTTCGACGAGCTCCCGGTTGTCGTCCAGAAAGCTCTTGATGCGGGCACGCTCGTCCTCAATGATCTTGCGGGCCAGCTCCTGCCCGCCGCCGCAGATCGTGCCCCTGCCGCGGATGATGATATTGCGGCAGTTCGGGCCGGTCTTGTGGTTCATGTCGCCCGCGTTCAAAAGGCTTGAGTAGCAGCGCATCTCGGTGCCCTCAAACCGGCTGGGGATGCGGGGCGAATAGTCGTGAATGTTCGTTGTGCCCTGCAGGACCGCGCCCTTGGCCAGATAAATTTCCAGATCGCTGTGCAGCCGCAGTGCGCCGGTCAGGAAATCGCCTGCCGGCACGTACAGAATATCGTCCGCGCCGCAGTCGTTGATGGCCCGCTGTAAATTGTCGGTGTTCAGAATATGGCCGTCGCCCTTGCAGAAGTAGGGCGCGGCGGTAATGTCGATGCGGCGTTTTTCCCTGCCGAACTGCAGCGTGGCCGAGCCGATGCAGTAGCTGCCGCTGACCACGTCCACCCGGAAGGCGCTGCCGTAGCTCAGCCCCTCTATCGTAAAATGGGTGCGGTCTGTGCGGCCAATGGCCTCACCGTTCAGGGAGACCGTGTATTCCGCCCCGCTGGGCGCGGCGGCGGGTTTATCCCAGTACAGCACCGCGTAATCTTCGGTGCAGCGTATATTCAAATTGCCTTGTTTCATGGTGACGTCCTTTGGTTATGGGGAGTTTGCTCTTTCTTACATATTGTACCACAGTGTGCGCGTTTATCCAAGACTTGGGGGTGACAAAATACGCGGGCTGAAATGCTGCAGGTTTTTACACTTTGCAAGGTTGACAGACATCGGCACGCTGGACCTGATCGAAAATGACAAGGTCTGCCTGACGAACCTGGACCGCCAGGTTCCCGGCAGCAACGCCTACGTCCCCGCCGTTGCCGGTCTGATCTGCGCCGGTGAGGTCGTCAATGATATTGCGCTGAACCGCGTGTAACAGTAAAGCTCCCCGCTGATAGACGGGTGTCCGTAAAACAGTTAATCCTCCGTATGGCTTAGACCATGCGGA
>ERZ773264.3220-NODE-3220-length-13655-cov-3.386838_pt1 | contig 13655 bp, 9 predicted proteins | sample MGYA00511910_ERZ773264 | MGnify/ENA primary metagenome ERZ773264 (study PRJEB29015, sample SAMEA2737739) | human gut metagenome | biome: human gut; feature: human-associated habitat; material: faeces | place: China | collected 2012 ... | reverse complement strand
ATTGCCTCCACGATCGTCGAATAATCCGTTGCCAGTGTCACATTTACCTTGCAGCCCAGTTTTTCTGTCAGGTAATCTGCAAAAGGTTTTGCCTTTGCCTCCATACTTCCATCGTTGTTCGTCGGAACAAACTGTACATTCAGAGTTTTCTCCTCACTCTTCTTTGAACCACATCCGGCCAGTGCGACCGTTGCCATTCCTGCACAAAGAATTCCTGCCATTACCTGCTTCAGTTTCATGATTATTCTCCTTTTCATTGGCTTGATTTTTTTCATTTCTCAAAATTTAATTTCCTAAAATCTTTTTCCCTCTTCTTTTTGAGAAACATTTCTTCTTTTCCCTATCACCATAGCAGAGAAAGGTAGGGAAAGGAAATGACATGTGTCACATTTACCAAAATTTTACCGACATTTTTCGCAAAAAAACAAAACGAGATTGAGAATTTTATCATTTTCCAGTATAATAAGTACGATAAATAAGTGACAATCGATTCATTATCTCTATTTATAAATAAATCAATAAATATTGATTAAGAAAATTCATATATAACTCCAAGTAAGAAATAGCTGAAATTCAAATGAACAACATATGGATTATGGATAAGGAACCGATAAAATCGACACGAACAATCAATCATTGAATCACTTGACTTATTGGGAAGGACATTGAGATACTATGAGAAAAATTTCGGATCCTGAAAAGCGCCATGCCTACATTGAAGAATATCATCTCCAGGATTACATGGATTTAGATCTGATGGAATTATCGGAACTATGTTTATTTGAAAAAAATGAATATCTGATTCACGCAGGCGAGATTTCAGACTACCTCTATTTCATGGTGGAGGGACAGGTCATGGTATTCTCCTACACCTCAGATGCCAAAAACACCTGCATCAATTACCTGCGCGAATCCTCTCTAATCGGGGAATCCGGCTCTCTCTGGCAACATCCGCCGACTGCGAGCGTCCGCGCTCTCACGCCCTGCGTCTGCGTCATCATCAGTCTTCCCCGCTACCGCAAAGCACTTTTAAATGACATCCGCTTTCTCCAAAATGTCGGGCTGATCCTCAGCTATCGTCTGAACAACGAAATTCATGTCACGAACTCACTGATGGAGCCGATGGAACTGCGTCTGGCACGCTTCATCCTCGAGCACACAAATGAGCAGAACCTCTTCTCGTTTCAGCTGACGACCTGCGCGCTGATCTTAAACACGAGCTATCGCCACCTGCTTCGAACCATCCGCGGGTTCTGTGAAAGCGGACTGATAAAAAAAACGCATGGCGGATACCTGATTCCGGACCGCTCCCGTTTAGAGGAATATCTAAATCAGCAGTCGACTTAATTGTAGCTTCTTCCATGCACCAAAAAGCACCGATCTCTCAGTACTCTGAAAAACCGGTGCTTTCATTTTGTTTTTGCTATTTAATTTTCAATCTTCTATCGGTCTTTCATCGTTTTATTGTCGATTTATTTCCTAGTCCAATTTTCTAATCTCCTATCAGGATGCAACTTGGATACAATCTCCCGTTGACTTTCTTGAAGAAATTTAGGAAAGAAGTCGATTCAGTCGCTTAGGACTCCATACGGTCTACCTTCGATGCTCTCGCCTCAACCTCTTTCTTCTGGATATCACCAGGAGCCTGCTCGTAGCGGGAGAACTCGTACTCATAGACACCGATTCCGCCTGTCATCGAGCGCAGGTCGGTGTTGTATCCGAACAGCTCAGACATCGGAATATCTGCCTCGATCACCTGTTTGCCGTGATGATCGGAATTCATGCCGAGCACACGACCTCTTCTGCGGTTCAGATCGCCCATAACATCGCCGGTGAATTTATCCGGAACGGTTACTTTCAGAGATGCGATCGGCTCAAGGAGAACTGGATTCGCTTCCATGAACGCTTTCTTGAATGCCAGCGTCGCTGCCATCTTGAATGCCATCTCGGAGGAGTCAACCGGATGATAGGAACCATCTAACAGGGTTGCTTTCACACCGACAACCGGATATCCAGCCAACGGACCCTTCTGTACGCATTCCTGAATACCTTTCTCAACTGCCGGGAAGTAGTTCTTTGGAACGGCACCGCCAAATACCTTCTCTTCAAATACATATGGTGTCTCCAGATCGCCGGACGGCTCGAAGGACATCTTAACATCGCCGTACTGTCCATGTCCACCGGACTGTTTCTTATATTTGCCCTGTGCTTCTACTTTCTTGCGAAGTGTCTCGCGGAATGCAAATTTCGGTTTGCTGAGCACAATGTCTACTTTATATCTTGCCTGCAGCTTGCTGACAACAACTTCGAGCTGCTGCTCGCCGATGCCGTAAAGTAAGGTCTGACGGTTCTCGGTATCGCTGACGCTTCTGAGTGTCAGATCTTCGTCCATCATCTTCGCCAGTGCACTGGAGATCTTGTCCTCATCGCCTTTGGTCTTAGCTGCGTATGCCATGTAGGTATACGGGGTAGAAATCTTCGGTTTGTGGTATACAATCGGAGCCGTGCGGACTGCGATGGTATCGCCGGTCTGAGTAATGTTTAATTTGGCAACCGCGCCGATATCGCCAGCCTTTAATTCCGGAACCTCGATGACATCCTTGCCGCGGAGAACATATACTTTCTGAACTTTCTCTTCAGCATCTTTGTTTACATTGTAGATAACGGTATCTGGTTTTAAGGTACCGGTACAAATCTTCATCAGGGAGTATTTGCCGATGAACGGGTCAACCACAGTCTTGAAAACACGTGCCGACAGGGATACATCGTCATTATATTTAGCGGTAAAGCGCTCTGCGGTCGATACATCGACACCGACACACTCGAACTTGTCCGGTGACGGGAAGTATTTATCGATCGCCTGCAGCAAATATGCGAAGCCCTGTGCATTGACACCGGAACCCATCATAACCGGAACGATGTTGCCCTCACTTACGTGCTCACGCAGCGCCTGTGCGATCTCTTCCTGTGTGAATTCTTCACCGGAGAAATAGCGCTCCATATATTCTTCACTCGTCTCTGCCACTGCCTCGATCAGCGCATCACGGATGATGCCGAGGTTCTTCTTGGTGTACTCCGGAATCTCGCATTTCTCATATTCGCTTAAATGGGTGAAACGGCGGCCTTCCATCTTTACCGCATTGACAAAGCCGACAAATTTTTCATTTTCACGGATCGGCACCTGGAACGGCGCGATCTTACGGCCAAACTGTTTCTCCAGTTTTAAGATCAGCTCACGGAAGCTTGCCTGATCGTCATCCATGTTGGTAACGAAGAACAGGCGCGGCAGGTTGTACTCTTCACAGAGTTCCCATGCCTTCTCGGTTCCGACTTCGATGCCAGCCTTGCAGTTTACAACGATGATTGCTGCATCTGCTACACTGATAGCTTCCTCTACTTCTCCCACAAAATCAAAATAGCCAGGGGTATCTAACAGGTTAATCTTGATCGGTCCATCTTCTCCTTGATACTCCAACGGAATCAGCGTGGTGGAGATAGAGAACTGTCTCTTGATTTCTTCTTTATCATAATCGCTGATGGTGGTTCCTTCCGGAACTTTTCCCATTCTCTTGGTAGTACCTGTTACCAGTGCCAGCGCCTCTGCTACCGTTGTCTTGCCGGCACCGCCGTGCCCCAGTAACACTACATTGCGGATTTGTTTTGTCCCATACACGTTCATAGTTAAGTCCTCCCGTCTATTTATTTTGATGTTTTTTTCTTGTATTTTAACCTCTGTTCATATTGTACAAGAAAATAGAGAAAATTTCAAGCAAAACAACACCTTTATACAAAATTTATTCGTTTTATTTTGAAAAGCATTGAAAATGCGACAATTTCCCTGTTCAAAGGCGGTGAAATCAATCGCATTTTCGCAAATTTAGTAATAAACAGATGTAAAAAAATTTCTTTTTCACTTCAACGCGTAAAATCGTTGACAAGTGACTTGTTCTATTCTACAATAATTTCTAGTTTCATTTTTTACTATACTACCTATGAAAGAGAGCGTAATTGCTATGAATACACCGATTAATCATCTTACCGCCGGTTTCATCGGACTCGGTCTGATCGGCGGCTCTATCGCCAGAGGTTTGAAACGCAGCGCCCCGGATATTCAGATCATGGCTTATATGCGAACCCGCGAAAAATTGGAACAGGCACATGCAGACGGCATTGTTGACCTGATTCTGGACGGCGTGGACGAGCATTTAAGCGAGTGCGACATCATTTTCCTGTGCACACCGGTTGAATTTAATGAATCCTATCTGCGCCAGATCCGGCCGTTCTTAAAGGAAGGCGCGGTTGTGACTGACGTCGGAAGCACCAAGACCAGCATTCATGAGACCGTTGCCGCGCTTGGCATGGAAAGCTGCTTCGTCGGCGGACACCCGATGGCTGGCTCGGAAAAGACCGGCTACGAGAGTTCAACCGACCATTTGCTGGAAAATGCGTACTATATCATTACCCCGACGCCGCACACCCCGGCTTCCTACACCGACCGTATGGTGGAGGTGGCAAAGGCGATCGGTGCGCTGCCCCTGGTGCTGGATTACCATCGTCATGATTTCATTGTCGCGGCGATCAGCCATCTGCCGCACCTCATCGCCTCCAGCCTGGTCAACCTGGTACACGACTGCGACGGCGAGGATCAGATGATGAAACGGCTGGCTGCCGGAGGTTTCAAGGATATCACCCGTATTGCCTCCTCTTCTCCGGTCATGTGGGAACAGATCTGCATGACGAACACAGGCAATATCACTGAGGTGCTGGATCGCTACATTGATTCCCTGACGACATTGCGGGAAGAACTGTCCGACCACCAGTCTAGAGCCATCTACCAGCTGTTTGAGTCCTCCCGCGACTACCGGAATTCGTTTGCAGAAATTCCAAAAGGATCGATACAGCCGGAATATGCCTTCTCCGCCGACGTGGTGGACGAGCCAGGTGCTATCTCCATCATTTCCTCGATCCTCTCCGGTAAAGGAATCAGTATCAAAAATATCGGCATCAGCCACAACCGTGAGCATGGCGAGGGCGCGCTGCGGATCAGCTTCTACGACAAGGCTTCGATGGAAGCGGCGTGGGCGCGTTTGAAGAAATACAATTACACGCTGTTCGCGTAGACTGCAATGTATGTTTCAAACTTAACTTTCAACATTAATGTTTAGGCAGGTACAACTATGAACTCAATGAAATTTACCCATACATCTTCTCTCCGGGGCGAACTGACCGTTCCGGGAGACAAGTCCATCTCCCACCGCAGCGTCATGTTCGGCGCTCTTGCGGACGGACTGACCGAAATTCACGGCTTCCTGCAGGGCGCAGACTGTCTCTCCACGATCTCCTGTTTTTCCAAAATGGGAATCTCGATCGAAAATCAGGGCGAGACCGTTCTCGTCCACGGACGTGGACTGCATGGGCTGACTGCCCCAGACTCCGTTTTAGACTGCGGCAACAGCGGCACCACAACGCGCCTGATCTCCGGCATTCTCTCGGCCCAGAAATTTGACACAACACTGACCGGCGACGCTTCCATCCAGAAACGTCCGATGAAGCGCATCATCGATCCTCTCTCTCAGATGGGCGCAAAGATCGAGAGTGTCAATGGAAATGGTTGCGCGCCGCTCCATATCACCGGCTCACCACTGCACAGCATCCATTATAATTCTCCGGTTGCCTCCGCCCAGGTCAAATCCTCGATTCTGCTGGCAGGTCTGTATGCCGACGGAGAAACCCGCGTGACCGAACCTTACATTTCCCGCGATCACAGTGAACGGATGCTGTCCGCATTCGGCGCAGACATCCACACAGATGGAACCACCGCGATTTTACAGCCGGCAAAACAGCTCTATGGACAGAAAATCCTGGTTCCGGGCGATATCTCCTCCGCTGCCTTCTTTATCGCAGCCGGACTCATCGTACCGGATTCAGAAATCTTAATTAAAAATGTCGGTATCAACCCGACCCGCGACGGCATCCTGCGCGTCTGCAAGGCGATGAACGCGGACGTCGAACTTCTCAATGTAAACACCGCCTCCGGCGAACCGACCGCCGACCTGCTCGTCCGCTCCGGTAAGCTGACTGGAACCGCGATCGAGGGTGCGATCATCCCGACTCTCATCGACGAGCTTCCGGTGATCGCTGCGATGGCGTGCTATGCCGAGGGAACCACCGTCATACGCGATGCCGCGGAACTGAAGGTAAAAGAGTCAAACCGCATTGCTGTCATGGTAGAGAATTTAACCGCTATGGGCGCGGATGTGACCGAGACCGAAGATGGCATGATCATCCACGGAGGCAAGCCGCTGCACGGTGCTGTGATCGACAGCAAGAAGGATCACCGCATCGCCATGACCTTCGCCGTTGCCGCACTCGGCGCTTCCGGCGAGACCGAAATTCTGGATGCAGACTGCGTGAACATCTCCTATCCGGGATTCTATGGGGATCTGGAACGGCTGTGTAAATAAAATGTGACTATGCATATTTGAGACAAAAAGGGCAGGAAAAGCTTCAAATCGCTTTCCTGCCCTTTTCTTTTGTCCTACTGCCCATATTTCGCAAAATACCGATCCAGCACCTGTCTTGCGATCGGCGCAGCGACCGCACCGCCGGAACCGGACTCTTCTGCCAGCACGCAGATCGCCACCTTCGGCTTGTCCGCCGGAGCGAAACCGACAAACCAGGAATGTGTCTCCTTACCTGTCTCAAACTCGGCGGAACCGGTTTTTCCGGCCACCGTATAGGATGCCCCCCGCATCGCGGAACCCGTACCAATCTCGACCACCTGGCTCATGAGATGCGTCAGAAACTGTGCGTCATTCGCAGACATCAGGGTTCCATAGGCGGACGGAAGGAACTTCTTGACCGTCTGACCACCCACATTTTCAACATGATCGATCATATATGGCTTCATCAGCGTGCCGCCGTTGGCGATCGCCGATACGATCATCAGGTTATGCAGCGGCGTAATCTGGGTTTTTCCCTGTCCGATCGCGGTCTGAAGCTTTTCCCAGTTATCTGAACTGCCGTCGAGCGAAAACGTGCTCTGGTTGTACGGAAGTGTGTACGGAAGCTCCGAATTAAAGAGCATCTGATTTGCCAGCGCCCGGAATTTTTCTGAATTAATCTGCATTCCAATCTCCGCAAACGCACCGTTGCAGGAATTGGCAAATGCCTGAATCAGGTTCTGCGCCCCATGTGCCGTCCCGTGGTAACATTTAATCGTATAATCGCCATTCTGGTAAGAGCCATTACAATTATACACATAGTCCTGCCAGGTATTCGGGTTCTCTTTCATATATTCCAGCACCGTCAGCATCTTGAACGTCGATCCCGGCGGATATAAGCCCTGCGTCGCGCGGTTGACTAACTGCGCCTTCGTGTTGTCCGGCGATGTCAACTCTGCCCAGCGCTCATCGACGAGATTCGCATTGAAATTTGGCTGGGAAACCATCGTTAAAATCTTTCCCGTATCCGGTTCCATGACGATCACCGCGCCCCGGTGTTTTCCGATCGCGTCGGATGCCGTCTGCTGCAGATCCACATCGAGCGTCGTAATCACATTGTCGCCCAGATTTTTCTGCCCCTGAAATTCATTGATCGTTTTCTCAATCAGATTCACATGGGAGGAAAGCAGGTAGAAATTCGCCAGCGACTCCAGACCTGTTTTTCCATTTTTGCCGGAATATCCGACCGAATGGACAAACAGATAATCATACGGATAATAGCGTTTCTCGCTTCCGTCACTTGCAACGTTCGTCTGCGCCAGCACCGTTTTATCATTGCTCATAATCGAACCGCGGGTCACCCGGTCTGAGAGGAGATCGAGTCTCGCATTATAAGAGCTGCCGATCACATTTTCACTCTTAAACTGGATAAACCAGCCAAAATAAACGGCCATCGCGATAAAGAGCGCCGCAATCCCATAGGTCAGCCACAGAATATGACGGTTTGAACGCGCTCTCGCATTTTCAGTTCTTTCCATTTCATCCTTCTGCCTCATCAAGCTGCTGCTCCTCCTCTTCTTCCTCATTCCGTTTCAGGACATATAGTCCCTGTATCACGCCAAACAGGATAAATGTGCTGAGAATCGAACTGCCTCCATAACTGACAAGCGGCAGCGTCACGCCGGTGGACGGAATAAACTTGGTCACGCCGCCGATCGTCAGGAACACCTGCACCACATACTCAATTCCCAGACCAAACGCGATCAACTTGTAAAATAATGCCTGCATCCGGGTCGCAATCAGCATGAACTGCATGAAGCAGCCCAGACAGATCAGGAGAATACAGAGCGCATAGATGCCGCCCAGCTCCTCCGAGATCGCCGCGAAAATGAAGTCCTTCTCGACAACCGGGATCTTCTTCGGCATCCCCTGGTAAAGTCCCATGCCAAACCAGCCGCCTGTGCCGATCGCAAAGAGCGCCTGCGTAACCTGATACCCTTTTCCTGCGATGTCACTCCACGGATCCTGCCATGCTTCCACGCGGACACGCACATGCGAAAACAGCTTATACGCCAGCATCGCAGCCGCACAGCCGCTTCCAAGACCGCCTGCCAGATACAGCCAGTTGGAGGTTGCAATAAACAGCATCAGGACATAGGCGAGGAAAAAAATCAGCGCACTTCCCAGATCCTTGGATAACACCAGAATCAACACGTGCGCCGCCGCCACGCCGGTCGTGATCGCCACATTTTTAAACTCCGTTGAGCGGTAAAACATCGTCGCCACGAAGAATACAAAGCTAATCTTGACAAACTCGGACGGCTGGAACGAGAATCCACCGATACTGATCGAAAGCTGCGCGCCGAAGCTGGTATTGCCGATCACACAGACAACCAGCAGCAGCGCCAGACCTATCAGACCGTACACCCACGGTATCTTAGCGAGCTGCCAGGTTCTATCTATCACATATGGTATAATCATTGTGATAACCGCCGCAACTGCCATGATGATAAACTGGCGGACCGCCTTGTCCATCGAGATGCGCGTCAGCATGATAAAACTGGTGCACAGAAGCATACACGTGTTGTTCAGCAACAGTCTCGACGCATTCCGGTAAAACAGCCGGTATAAGAGCTGGTACAGGACAAAAAAGACAAGCTGCGCGCCGAAAAACAGCACAACTGCCTCATCCTCGGTTTGTAGATAAATGATCGTACCCGACAGAAGAAATATCAAAAACAGCGGTACATTCTGCAGACGACAGAGCCGGAGTTTCGACTCGTCATCCGGCAGTGAAAAAAAGCGGAAATTGTAATATGTATAAATCAGTATCAGCAATATCATCAGATACCTGGACATCGTTGTCACAAGATTTATCATGGTGATCCTCCTTTTCATGTGTACCCGGAAGATTCCCGGTACACACGCTACTCTACGCCCCTCTTAAAATGACCTCTTGTAAATTCGCCCTCCAGCTCCACCGGTTCCTGATGGAGGAAGGTCTTCACGTAGGCATCCAGCACTTCCCCGGTCTGTGCCGCACTCTCCGACGTAAATGCCAGACGCAGCACCTCCGGCTGCAGGCGGTCTATCTGCTTTTTATCCTTCAAAAGCGACAGGGGGCTGGAATTGTAGATCGTATTGCAGCAGAAACGGCACTGGTTCCTTACCGGAAATACCTTCTTTTTGCGATCCCGCAGATACAGATATTCCGGACATTTACTGCATCCTTCCACTGTTTTCCGGATGCACTGGGCGGTTACCATGACCGGGATCGAACCATATACGAGAAGTTCCCGTTCCCGGCTGCCGCGCGCCTCCAGCTCCCGGCTGTTGAGCTCGACCGGAAGGGTAAAACGCATCGAAAACTCCGGCGCCATCTCCCGCACAAAATCCTCCGCCCGGTGATTCATCGTATAAATACCATAATCCATCACAAGCGGGATGGAAATCTTCCACTCGCGCACCAGTTCCAGCTCTTCCCATGCCCGGATGACAAGACCGTCAAATCCCGCCGATTCCAGCCTGGAACGATGTGTTTCAAAATATTCCTTTGCCCGATCGCGGAAAATATGCGGCATTACCAAAAGACACTGCTTGTCTGCCTCATGGCAGCGCGATACCCATTCGTTCCACTGTTCGGCGCCAAATTCAGCGCTATCCAGATAGATGGCGCCGACTTCCGGTACGGATAACGCCACTTTTAACTGTGCCGGGTGTTCGACCGAAACGTGGATGTGGTACAGAGCTGTTTTATTCCCTTTTTTATTCTCAAACAGCGTTTTCTGGCTCTGTACAGGTAAATCTGCTGTGAGTTCAACGTCCTGAGCCGGGCTGGTTTTTTCTGATTCCGAACCTGTCTGGTTATTTTCTTCCAGATTCTTTTCTTCCGGATTTTGCCATCCTTTTCCTGTCCCGCACGCCCTATTTTCCGGTATCTCCCGGCGGTATGGACGCAGTATCTCCTCGGTCAGCTGCTCAAACGCAGAGCGGCGGAGTTCATTTAACTCCTGCACCGGCACAAAGGGGCTGCCGCCTGTCTCCACTTCCAGATTTTCAAAATAATACGGCGTATTTCCCGTTTTTCCGAGCTGTTTCTCAATCCGTTCCTTGCTCATCGGCTGTTTCACTGCCGTCTGGACAACTGCTCCGATTCCGCCTGCCATCCGGCTTTCTCCCGTCAGCGGATCTTCGTATTGAAGCGTCAGCTGCAGCGGTTCGCCTTCACAGACACGCGCAAACCCCTGAACCGGTTCTTTCACCTCTGCTTCCACATACGTTTTGTCCAGATACTGGTAAAGTTCCCGGTTTTCCTGGCGGAATGCCGGTTTCTCATGGCAGACCACCATATCGCGTCCATTGTGCTCGGTATAATAGCCTAACGTCTGACCGCCGCGGTCAAACAGATCCAGCAGCTCCTTCCGGTCTTTCGGGTCAACCCGGTAACCTTTTCTGCCATTCTTTAAATATAAATCTACATATTTCCGGTACAGGCGCACCACGCCTGCCGTATAGCGCGGACTCTTCATGCGTCCTTCGATTTTCAAGGAATAAACGCCTGCTTCCAGAATATCCGGCAAAATATCCAGCGTACAAAGATCCTTGAGACTGAGCACATACTTGGAATCGCCCGGATTTAACACGCCATTTTCTTTCTTTTGTTTTTTGTTTTCATTCGGGTTGTTCTCATCCAGCCGCCGAAGGACATCAAACGGAAGCCGGCAGGTCTGAGCGCATCGTCCCCGGTTGCCGCTTCTGCCGCCGATCAGGCTGCTGAACAGGCATTGTCCCGAATAACAGTAACAGAGAGCCCCGTGAACAAAGCTCTCTATCTCCACGCCCGTCTCCTGATAAATGCGGCGTATCTCTTCCAATGAAAGTTCACGCGCTGTGACGATGCGGACCGCGCCCATTCTAGTCATAAGCGCCGCGCCCTCCGGTCCGGTAATCGTCATCTGTGTGCTCGCATGAACCGGCAAATCCGGAAAATGCTCCCGGATATAAGAAAATACCCCCATGTCCTGCACGATCACGGCATCCAGTCCCGCCTGGTAATACGGAAGCAGATAGTCGTATAAGTCATCCATCTCGTCTTCCTTTACCAGCGTATTGACCGTCATATAAAGCTGGCGCCCATGCATATGCACGTAGTTGAGCGCTTCCAGCATCCCCGTTTCATCCGGATTTTCCGCATATGCCCTGGCTCCGAAACGGCTGCCGCCCATATAGACTGCGTCCGCCCCCGCAGCAACCGCCGCTTTCATGCTATCGAAGGAACCCGCCGGTGCCAGAATTTCCACCTTTTTTTTCATATCATTTCACCCATTATAACCGCAGAATTGCATCTTTCAGTTCCACCGTTCCCTGTCTCTTGGGAAATGGCTTCCGCTTCATATATGCCTCCACCTGTGCCTGACGGACAGCTGCCAGTTCCTCACGTGCTGCCCCTGCCTCCTGGAGGCTCTCTTCCAGATCTTTCTTTATCGTCTGTTTTTCCTGCTCCAGCTGGCTCAGCTGCTCTTTTACACTTTGTTTTTCCTGTTCCGTCTGCATCAGACGTGCTTCCAGCTGCGATTTTTCCGTCTGCACAGCTGTCGCCGCCTGTCTTGCTTCTTCAAGCTGTTGTTTGAAAATCTCCAGCTTGTCCTGCAAAGAAGCGATTTCACTCTGGGATGACTCGACCGCCAGACGCTGATCTTCTGCCTCCTGTTTCCAAACCTCTGCTTCTCCACGGAAATCGTTTGCTTCCTTCTTTGCATCCGCAATCTGTTCCAATGCCTCTTTCTTTGCAGCTTCTGCCTGCTCCCGGGCTGTCTGCTCCGCCCTGGCAGCGCGATCCTGGGCTGCTTTTTCCGCGGATTCCACGCGATCCTGTACCTCTCTCTTCGCACGTTCAATCTGCTCCTGCGCTTCTTTTCTTGCAGACTCAACCTGTTCCTGTGCTGTTTTCTTCACAGCCTCGATCTGCTCCTGCGCTTCTTTTTTCACACGCTCAATCTGCGCCTGTACCTCATTTTTAGCAGCTTCCGCCTGCTCAGCTGCCTCTTTTGCCGCCTTCTTTGCTGTCTCCAGTTCTTCCTCGCTGACGGTGCGCTCATTGCGGAGACTCTCGAGTTTCATCTGGGTGCTGACCATCTCATGTTTCAGACGATATGTCTCTTTTTCCATGCTCTCTTTGTCGGATGCAAGTGCCTTCGCACTCTCTTTTTCTTTAAAATAATCATCCGCCAGATTCAGATAAGTCATAATACTCTGGTAGTCTTCCGGCATTTTCAAAAATCCCGGCTGCGCCTTGAGCTGGAAAATCTTCCCATTCAGATACGTGGCAATCTGCTGTACATATCCTTCCGTCTCACTGCCGCCCAGGCTATACACTTTTCCATCAATTAATACATCTATATACTGTTTTGCCATCGCATTCTCTTCTTTCTATCTATTAATAAATATGGTTCGACGTTGTCACGTCACCCACACAGAAATACCACCTTCAAATCAATCAAATATCAAATCTCAGAAATACCGTTTTTTGCTTGATTCCAGGCATACCCGAGATGCCGATACGCTGCTTCGGTCGCCATCCGCCCACGCGGAGTCCGGTTGAGCAGACCGTTCATCAGAAGATACGGTTCATACACATCTTCCAGTGTCCCAGCATCCTCGCCCAGCGCTGCCGCCAGCGTCTCCAGCCCGACCGGACCGCCGGAAAACTTGTCGATAATCATATGTAAGATCGCACGGTCGTTGTTGTCAAGTCCCAGCTTGTCCACATCAAGGATATCCAGTGCAAAATCCGCGACTTCTTTCGTAATCACGCCGTTGTACTTGACCTGTGCAAAGTCCCTCACACGTTTTAACAGGCGGTTTGCCAGACGCGGCGTTCCTCTCGAACGTCTCGCAATCTCATAGGCCCCCGTCTTATCAATCTCCACATTCAGAACTCCCGCCGTCCGCAGGACAATCGTCTGCAGCTCTTCAGGCGTATAAAAATCCATCTTCTGCACGATGCCGAAGCGATCGCGCAGCGGCGCCGTCAGAAGCCCCGCGCGTGTCGTCGCGCCTACCAGCGTAAATTTCGGCAGATCCAGACGAATCGAGCGCGCCGTCGAATCTTTTCCCAACATGATATCGATCGCATAGTCCTCCATCGCCGGATAAAGCACCTCTTCCACCTGGCGGTTTAAGCGGTGAATCTCATCCACAAAGAGGACGTCT
>ERZ773264.3219-NODE-3219-length-13655-cov-3.694853_pt1 | contig 13655 bp, 9 predicted proteins | sample MGYA00511910_ERZ773264 | MGnify/ENA primary metagenome ERZ773264 (study PRJEB29015, sample SAMEA2737739) | human gut metagenome | biome: human gut; feature: human-associated habitat; material: faeces | place: China | collected 2012 ... | reverse complement strand
TTAGCATCCGCTGCTTTTCAATAGCTCAGCCAACTCTTATCTGTGTTTACAGTCCAATCATAATTACTTGTAACATTTACAGTCGCAACAAAAGCTTTACTATCATCACTTATTTGAATATTATCAAAAGTCTGTCCGTTTTGACTAGCGCTTGAGAAAAACAGAATAGTACCTTTAGATGCCTGCTTCACAGAAATAGTTGCTTCTTTTCCTGTACTTTTATCTTTAATGGTAATTGTAGCAGGGCGAAAACTTTCATTCTCATGAATAGTTGCTGTAAGAGTGATATCACCAGCAGATCCTGTTAATTTATTCAACTTCAACCAAGTAGCACTAGAGGCTGCTGTCCAATCACTACCAGCTGTAAAATTAATATCAATAGTAGACTCTTCTGATAAACAGGTAATCTTATCAATAGTATTCAATTGAATGCCGGAAGCCGAGGAACTACCACCTTCATTTTTTTCATCGTCCCCACATGCTGCAAACGCAACCATTACTACGCATAAAGCGAGAAGCTGACGCAAATAAATCATTGTCGTTTTCATATTATCTATATTTAAATTAGTACTTATTCAATTTAAAAGTCGAAGTATAACTGGAGAAACCACGTGTTGCAGCTCCATTGTTATTATCAGCTTCTTCATCAGCATCAATACATTCGAAAATATACTGATATACACCGAAGCTACCGATTTGCGGTACATAAGCCTCGAGAATCAGCACAAAGAAATTATCGAAAGTATTGAAATAAGAAGGATATTGTTCTACCGAACGTACCCATACATATCCATAGTTACTTTCACGGAAAGCCGCTTGTTCAGGAACCGTTATTCTCAAGTCCAAAGGATCTGTCTCATCAAAAATAATACGAATTTTTTCTGAAGACGATTCACCAAACATATCCGTCAATATCAGTGTATGATCATCTTTCTTATATCCATGAGCAGAATATTGTCCCATACTGCTATCGAACGGGAAAGAAGCAAGCATTATCAGATTCACCTTGTCGTCCTCCTTCTTTATTTTCAAGAATTCATTCATCTTGAACGGAGGACACTTCACTAAATCCACACGTGTAGTATTCCCATATAAATTCCATTCCTGTGCTTTAGGTTCAACTAAACGTAAACTTACAACCAGACTATCTTCACGTGCAATGTTTGTATAATGTCCTTTCAAACTGACATTTGCGACACGCTCACCGGCCTTTATCGTTATATTATTAGAATTATCAACGAAATCGAAATGGAGTCCACGAACAGCAGTTGATTTTTCATTGACAATCTCTACAGCGTAATTGCGGTCATAATCGGCTGTTGTAGTAGCAGCCACCGGCACACTAAAGGTTTCTTCCTTATCCTGTACAGGCATCGTATAAACCGTATCAGAGAACATCACATATTCAGGTCCCGAATATGTAATCCCTTCATCCGACTGACAAGCTACCATAATAACAGCCGCTACCGGAGTCGCCAACAGAAGATTCAAAAATTTCTTCATATACATTTAATCTGTTATATGTTTTGATTAATTATTACTAGCATTACCAACCACCAAACCATTGGTTGCTTCTATCTCATGTTTTGGAATAGGCCAAGTAGTGAAACGATACTTTGCATCTGTATATTTCACTTCCATTTCATTATTATAAGGCCCTTGTAAACTGTATAGTTGCTTCTGACGTTTGATAGGATCATGCCAGCGTTTCAAGTCGGACAGGCGGAAACCTTCCAAATATAATTCACGAGCACGTTCGTTCTTTATTTCCTTCAGCAAATCATCACCGGAAACACCTAATGAACCAAAGCCACTGATGCGCTTACGCATTACCGAAGAGAGGTCTTTCTGAGAATTTTCATCATCATTCAACCAATAATAGGCTTCTGCACGTACCAAATAAACTTCCGAAAGACGAAGAGGTTTCGGCATATTAACAAATCTGGGGATATCTCCTCCATCAAGATCTGTATTTCCCGGGTATTTGGTAATTAGATACACTTCGTCACCATTTACATCTTTTGTTGGTGTGCAAAATATAGAAGCACGCTTATCATTCTCATCATATAAGTCCAAGATTGCTTCTGCAAAATGATATCTGGGATTATAGGTTGAATTATTATACGACAATAGTTCTTTTCCTAATGCACCACCATAACTAGTAGAACTCATGCCTATTTTCCAAATAACCTCGTCACTTGCATCACGCATCCACATCACTTGATAATCCGTGTAATATTTAGAGTCAATAACAAAAGCATTATTGATTGCATCCGAAAGTTCATACACTCCCAACTTAATCACTTTTGTAGCAGCTTCTACTGATTTCTTCAAATATTCATTATTTCTATCACGCTTTAAATCCCCCATTCCCATATACATATAGATACGTGCACGAAGAGCATATACAGCTCCCTTACTGAAATAATGACTATCAGCCACTGTACGTGAATCCGGTAAGTTATCTTCGGCACTCTTCAAATCACTGATAATCTGATTATAGGATTCACGCAAGGTAGAGCGTTTTACCTTCGGAACATCATCCCGATAAGTAGTAGGAAGACAGATACCCATATTTTCCGTATCGGCATTTACCGAAGTCATCGGTTCACAAAACAAACGGATCAGTTCTGCATAAGCCATGGCACGTGCAAAATATACCTCGCCCAAACGCTTTTTGAAATTATCTTTGTCGGCAGTCGTTTTCAAATTAACCTCTACCTGATCCTTATAGTCAAGGAAAAAGTTACAACGGGCTACAATTGTATAAAGTCCATTGTATACAGCAATTATCTCATCTGTTGTAGACTTAATATCCCATTGATAAATATTAGTATAGAATCCATTATTAGTATTCAAAGCAGCATAAGCCATATCCGCCTGAATATCGGGGAGCAAAGTCATGTAGCCACTATATAATGCACTATTTTTAAATGCACTATAAATGCCCACCACCCATGCATCGCAATCGTCTATCGTACGCAATGCCTCATGTTCAGGAACGGCACTATCTGGTGTCAAATCCATATCACAAGAGGTCGTAGTAAACACTAGCGACATCAATAAGAATAGTATTTTTACTTTTTTCATTTTATGTATTATATTAATGTATAGAAAAACGCCTAGAAACTAACTTCTAATCCAATAGAGAACTGACGTGACATCGGATAAGCTGCCTGATAATAATTAGCAGTAGATTCCGGATCCATGCCTTGGAACTTAGTCCACGTAAATAAGTTCTGGCCTTGTGCGAACACTCGTACGCGATCAATAATCTTAGTAGGTTTCAGTAAATTCTTCGGTAACTCATAAGATACACTCAAATTTTTCAAACGAAGGAAAGAAGCATCTTCCAATATTCGATCATCAAATTGCATCGGGACATCATAACGGGGCATTGTTACCATATCACCCGGCTTCTTCCAACGATCAGTCAACAGTCTTCTTGACATATTATAGCTCGAATAAACCGCTGCATTCTCACTGAAGTAACGGTCATTATTCATCATATAACGATCTGCGACCCAACTAAACAGCGCGGAAACAGTCACACCTTTCCAAGAAAGTGTAGTACCGAATCCTCCTTGCCAGGGAGCATTGCAGCTTTTACCTATCAGTACCTTATCCTCTTCTTTAAATTCATTCGTTATTTTTCCATTTTTATCATACCAAAGTGCATCACCATTAGCCGGATTTACACCGGCATAACGATTCAGATAGAATTCGCCATACGAATGTCCGACTTTAAGGTAAAGAGCAGTAGAACCCAAATCGTACTCATCACGTCCATCATACAATTCCGTGATTTCATTCATATTATAAGATGCATTTGCAGAAATATTCCAACGAAAATCTTTCAATCGAAGAACATCGATATCAAAAGAAAGATCGACACCACGATTGACCATTTCTCCCATATTGCTCCAACGGCTTGTATAGCCACCCACTGCCGATACAGGTACTTCCATCAACATATCATTAGTCTGCTTATTATAAAATTCTGCAACCAAATTTAGTCGATCAAAGAAACCTAATTTTAAAGAAATATTGGTTGTTAACGTTTTCTCCCAAGTTAGTTTTTCGTTCCCTTTAGAATAAGGAGCTATACCTGTCATATCAACATCATTAACAATACCATAAATCGGCCCTCCAGCAACCAGTGCAAGATGCTCATAAGCAGGAATTGATGAGTTACCAGAAGTTCCGATACTAGCAGCAAGTTGAGCATTTGTCAGCCAATCCACATTCTTCTGGAACTTTTCTCCTTTGACATTCCACATACCTCCCACTGACCAGAAATTAGCCCAACGAGAATCTACACCAAATCGTGAAGAAGCATCACGACGTAAAGAGATATCAGCATAATATCTACTCAGATAATTATATTCAGCACGTCCAAAGAATGAAAGATACCTTGCCTCATTCATTGTATCGGTGTAACTCTCCGCACGTGCAGCAGTCGACATTGTCAACAGATTATCATTGCTTTGTCCACGAGTGACAACAGAGAATCCATCAGACTGGTTATCCACCCATTCCTGACCGACCATGACATTAAAATGATGATCTTCTTTTATATCAAAGAGATAAGTTGCCGTATTTGACCATGTTATATTCGTATAACGTGAGAAAGCGCGTCCAACAGTTCCTTCACCGTAATTAGGTAAATAGGATGGCATTGAAAACATATTAGTACGCATATCTAAAAAGTCAACACCTCCCAATGTTTTGATAGTTAACCCCGGTATCGGACGAAGTTCACCATACGCCGAAGCTATTATTTTCCAACGATTTTTATCTGAAGGATTACTATTCTGGTACTCCAACGGGTTCACATTCGTTCCCAACCAAGTGCCATCATTTATACTTGCAACAGCTCCCGTACTGGCATAAGGATTCCAATATGGAAGCATAAAACGGGAAGCTGAAATTGGAGTGACAGTATTATAGTCACCATCAACTGCTTCACTATAATCTTCATAAGCAAAAGAAGCATTTGTGCCAACCTTGAACCATTTATTCACTTTTGCTTCTAAATTAGCACGCAAAGTATAGCGCTTATAATCTGAATTCAAAGCGATACCGTCCTGGGAATGAATATTACCGGAAACATAATAGTTGAATCCTCCTTGCGTAGCACCACCTGCTTGTAAATCAATACTAGTAAAAGGAGCAGCATCATTATATACCACATCACGCCAATCAATATTGGTACGTTCCAATAATTCACGATCATACGTACCCGCCTTTCTTATACCGATTTCTTCTTCATAATTAAGGCGTTCAGTTGTATTCATCAAATCCCATTTTCCATAAGCCAGTTTAGAGATACCATATTGTGCACGAGCCACAATATTTCCATTCGTACCGCTTCGGCCACGCTTCGTTGTGATTACCACTACACCATTGGCAGCACGCGCACCATATATAGAGGTAGAAGAAGCATCTTTCAACACAGAAACACTCTCAATATCATTGGGATTGATTGCTGAAAAAACATCAGCAGTAATAGCAATGCCATCCAAAATAAAAAGTGGAGTTGTTCCCGCATTAATAGAATTCACTCCTCGAATCTGAAAGTCGGCAGATGCACTAGGCTCACCACTACTGGAAATTACCTGAAGTCCCGGCGTTTTTCCCTGTAAAGCCTGATCGAAACTAGGAGCTGGTACATTCTCCAACTGATCGGCCTTTACTACCGCCATGGAACCGGTTATAGTTCCTTTCTTCCGAACACCATAGGCTACAACTACAACCTCATCTACCTGCTGTGCGTCACTCTCCATCTTCAAATCGAGACGAGTAGAAGCAGTTACCTGCTTCTCTATCGTTTTCATTCCGATGTAAGAAAACTGCAAAGTGGCGGGAGATTTCGTCACTTTAATACTGTAATTACCATTTACATCGGTAATTACTCCGTTTGATGTACCTTTCTCTGCAATCGACACGCCAATCATCGGTTCGTTATCTTCCGATGAAATGATATGCCCAGTTACCTGATACCCACCCTGTGCAAAAAGCAACAGGGGGATATTTGTCAGAGTAAAGAGTACAAACAAGAGAATTGATTTTCTCATCTTTGATACTTAAAATTAAAATTAATGAAATTGATTTATTTTTATAGATTCATCTACTAATGAAATACGTATATGGTATCTTTACGTATAAAATAATACCTCCTCTCCCACAGACCAATTTTAAAGCATAACTTTTCATTGACCTTGGGCAGAAATACTTTTTTCTAAAAATAGAATGGGAAAAAACTAACTTGGCTGATTTTTAATATTACGCCAAATATCCGAATAGATTTTTCGTGTTACTGTTGTGTGAATCGAATGTATGTCCATCTGCTCTCTTAAATTATAAATTCAAAACCAATATTACTTGTTCCGTTCAGGTGCTAAGAACTTCCAATTACGTTCTATTTGGCTACAAATATAAATATTATAGTTAAACAAAAGAAACAAAAAGTCGCAAATTTTATACCAAATTTCCACTTATATCTTTTTAACACTAAACAAAGCCTACATAGAATACAAAAGGCACAAAAAACCAAGCTTATCGTAAAGGGTACACCCATTAGCTTTCATTTTGACAAGCATATTAATTGTCTAAACAACAGTATTATAGTACATACCAAGGACCTCATTGAGAGGATTCACCATAGAAAAGATAAATATTCAAAACTATTTTCCTATTTTTGCACTCATTATATATAAAAAGGTATAAGATGAACTACGGATTCGTGAAAGTAGCAGCAGCCGTGCCACACGTGAAAGTGGCCGACTGTAAATTCAATGTAGAGAGAATAGAAAGCCTGATTGCAGTAGCCGAAGGAAAGGGAGTGCAAATCATCATTTTCCCGGAAATGAGTATTACTGGATATACTTGCGGCGATTTGTTCGGTCAACAGCTTTTGCTGGAAGAAGCAGAAATGGGATTAATGCAAATTCTGAATAACACGCGCCAATTGGACATTATTTCTATTGTTGGTATGCCGGTAGTTGTCAATTCGACGGTTATTAACAGCGCAGTAGTTATCCAGAAAGGAAAAGTACTAGGCGTTACCGCCAAAACTTATCTCCCTAACTATAAAGAGTTCTATGAGCAACGTTGGTTCACCTCCGCGATTCAACTAACAACAGACAATGTACGCCTATGCGGACAAATTGTTCCCATAGGAGCTAATTTGCTTTTTGAAACTTCAGATACTACTTTCGGAATTGAAATTTGTGAAGATCTATGGTCCACGATTCCTCCCAGCTCATCGCTAGCTTTACAAGGGGCGGAAATCCTATTCAATATGTCGGCAGACAATGAAGGTATCGGAAAACACAATTATCTGTGTTCTCTCATCAGTCAACAGTCTGCACGCTGTATCGCAGGATATGTCTTTTCATCTTGCGGTTTCGGAGAGTCTACTACTGATGTAGTCTTTGCCGGAAATGGATTGATTTACGAAAATGGAAGTCTGCTTGCACGCAGTGAGCGATTCAGCATGGAAGAACAGCTTATTATCAGCGAGATTGATGTAGAACGTATACGCGCAGAACGTAGAATCAACACAACTTTCGCGGCTAATCAAGCTAATTTAAGAGACAAGAGAGCAGTTTCTGTTGCCACAGAATTTGTAAACAGTAAAGAACTAGCCCTCACCCGAAGTTTCCATCCACATCCATTTGTACCACAAGGGAAAGAACTAAACGAACACTGTGAAGACATTTTCGCTATTCAGGTAGCGGGATTGGCACAACGGCTTGTCCACACAGGAGCCAAGACTGCCGTAGTAGGAATTTCCGGTGGATTGGATTCAACGCTTGCACTACTTGTCTGCGTGAAAACGTTTGATAAACTAGGATTATCCAGAAAAGGAATTCTTGGAATCACAATGCCCGGTTTCGGAACGACTGACCGCACCTACCATAATGCTATCAACCTGATGAAATCATTAGGAATATCTATTCGTGAAATTAGTATTAAAGACGCTTGTATTCAACATTTCAAGGATATAGACCATGATATAAATGTGCATGATGTCACTTACGAAAATTCACAGGCACGCGAACGTACACAAATCTTAATGGACGTGGCCAATCAAACCTGGGGAATGGTAATAGGTACAGGAGATTTATCAGAACTTGCTTTAGGATGGGCAACATATAATGGCGATCACATGTCTATGTATGGCGTTAACGCAAGCGTCCCCAAAACACTCGTAAAATATCTGGTACAGTGGGTGGCAGAAAATGGTGTGGACGAAGATTCAAAAACCACATTGCTTGATATAGTGGATACTCCTATCAGTCCGGAACTGATTCCGGCAGACGAAAACGGAGAAATCAAACAAAAGACGGAAGACCTAGTCGGTCCTTACGAACTACACGACTTCTTCCTTTATTATTTCCTACGTTTCGGTTTCCGCCCTTCAAAGATTTATTATCTGGCAAACATCGCATTCAAAGGTAATTATGATGAAGAGACAATCAAGAAATGGCTGGCTATCTTTTTCCGCCGCTTCTTCAATCAACAATTCAAACGTTCCTGCTTGCCTGATGGTCCTAAAGTAGGCAGTATTTCTATCAGTCCGAGAGGGGATTGGCGAATGCCGAGCGATGCAAATTCAGCCATGTGGCTTAAAGAAATAGAAGCTTTATAGGCATCCTATTAATAGGCTTGTGCCACCCCATTGGCACAACTGTGCCAACGGCATGGCATAGTTGTGCCAATGCGATGGCACGGTTGTGACAGCGCGGTAGTACAAACAGGGTACTAGTACGATCCTCCAACAGTCATCACTTCTCTTTTTATTCGTTCAATATCAGCTTCCCTGATTCTTCTAATAATGTTTTTATAAATACGATGAAAGCCAAAGCCTCCGTCAGTCATTTCACGAATTGCATCTTCTTTGGAGATATTCTGGAATATAATACGGTAAAGAGCACACACGGCTCCTGTACGGTCAGAGCCATGATGACAATGAATGACAATGGGCGATTTACGATTCTTTATGATGCGCAATGCAGTTATCAGCTGTTCCTCATCTACCGAGTGCGCTTTCATCTTTACTCGATGAAGTTTCACAGTCGTTCCTGTCGCCTCATCATTGTCACTATGTCTATTACGAAGATTAAGAGACTCTCCAATACCATATTTTTCGAGAGCTTTAAAGTCCGAGTGTGAAGGTTGTTCGGAACGATATACACCTGAATCTATCTTATATAAATTATTCAGTTTACTATCGGGAAGAGTAATCTTCTCTGCTTTCAGGTTTTGACTAAAAAGAGAAATAGAAAAGATTACTCCCCAAAGTAGGCTTAACAGGATTCGTTTCTGCATAAGTCTGTGTATTTAAGAAATCAGAGTACCCCTTTGCTGGAAGGAAGTTCAAAATGATAGATATCTCTTTTAATTGCCATTTTCAAGGCACGTGCAAGGGCTTTAAAAATTCCCTCTATGCTCATTCTGCCCTTCTGCTTTGACATTCAGATTCATTTTTGCAGCGTCGCTCAATGACTTGAAAAAATGAAGAAACATTTCCGTTGGCATCTCTCCTATTTTCTCGCGCTTAAACTCAGCATCCCATACTAACCAAGGGCGACCACCGAAGTCCAGACAAACCTGACAAAGACAATCATCCATAGGCAGTGCATAGCCATAGCGCTCAATCCCACGCTTACTACCTAAAGCCTGATTAATACACTCCCCTAAAGCAATAGCAGTATCTTCGATAGTATGATGTTCGTCTACCTCCAAATCTCCTTTTACACGAATCGTTAAATCCATACCGGAGTGTTTTCCGATCTGTTCAAGCATGTGATCGAAAAAGCCAAGCCCGGTGGAAATATCGCAAATGCCGCTTCCAGCAAGGTTCAAGGCAACATAAATATCCGTTTCTTTCGTTGTACGACGAACCTCTGCTTTTCGTTCACCGGCAAAAAGGAACTCGGCTATCTGATCCCAGTCTGTTGTTGCAAGTGCACAAACATTCTCCAGTCCTTTTTCTTTCAAGCTTTCTGTTGAGTCCTGCAAATAAATGGCACGACATCCCAAATTCTTAGCAAGTTCCACGTCAGTGGGACGGTCACCAATCACAAAACTTCCGGCAAGATCGTAGTCAGGATTATCAATATACTTTGTCAGCATTCCGGTACGCGGTTTACGGGTCGGTGCATTATCCTCGGGAAAACTACGGTCAATCAAAATATCATCAAACGCAATCCCCTCTCCTGCCAATGTTTTCAACATCAAATTATGAGCAGGCCAAAATGTTTCTTCCGGGAAAGATGAAGTGCCCAGTCCATCCTGATTAGTAACCATTACAAACTCGAAATCGAGTTTACTGCGGACAAAGCCCAGATTACGGAATACTTTCGGGTAAAATTCTAGTTTTTCCAACGAATCGAGCTGATAATCAACAGGCGGTTCAATGACCAATGTACCATCTCTATCTATAAATAATACTTTCTTCTTCGTGTCCATTATCCTTCATATTTTCTAAGAGCAGCCAATAACGTATTGTTCTCTATCCGAGTGCCCACTGTTACACGCAAACAGTTACAGCAAAGTGAAACCGAATGGCGATTGCGCACGATGATACCTTCACCTACAAGATAATTGTATATTTTCACCGCATCCGTCACTTTAACCAGAAAAAAGTTCGCATCAGACGGGAACAGTTTGATGGTGCAAGGTAATTTCTCAAATTCTTCTTCCAGATAATCACGTTCTTCCTTCAACGTTTTAACCCAACGTTCTATTTCATAATGTTTATGCAACATAGAAATAGCTTGTTGCTGAGTCAGTTGATTGACATTATAGGGATATTTGATTTTGCTCAGGATACCGATTATTTCGACTGACGCAAATGCCATTCCCAAACGAATGGCAGCACATCCCCATGCTTTGGAGAATGTCTGGAATACAACAAGATTCGGGTACTTATCCAATTCTTCCAAAAAAGAAGGTGCATCGGAGAAATCACTATATGCCTCATCCAGTATTACCAATCCTTCAAACTCGCGAAGGAGTGTTTCTATTTCAGACCGAATCAAATCATTTCCTGTCGGATTATTCGGTGAACAAAGGAAAATCAGCTTGGTATGTTCATCGGCAGCTGCCAATAATTTATTTGCCGAAAACTGAAAGTTATCATCCAACAGCACTTTCCGGTATTCCACATCGTTCACATCGGCACACACCTGATACATTCCGTAAGTAGGGTCGATAGCGACCACATTATCTTTACCCGGCTCGCAGAATGCACGAAATACCAAATCAATAGCCTCATCACTGCCATTTCCCAGAAAAATATGTTCGGGAGACACTTTCTTTATTTTCGACAGCAGTGTTTTCAGTTCACACTGCATAGGGTCCGGATAACGGTTATGAGGTGTATTGTACGGATTCTCGTTTGCATCCAAAAAGACAGAAGCCGTATAACCTTTATATTCATCACGAGCCGAAGAGTAAGGTTTCAACTTCCAAATGTTCGGGCGGGTTAGTTCTTGTAACGTTTTCATCAGCAATACTCTTTTAGTTTTCAGTTATTACTTATTAATTGCTTTAAGGCGGATAGTGACGGCATTCTTATGTGCGTCCAAATGTTCATTGGCGGCCATTTCTTCGATAGCCGGACCGATGGTCTTTATCCCTTCCGGAAGGATTTCCTGGAATGTAATCTTGCGGATAAAGCTATCCAGACTTACACCGCTATATGCTTTCGCGTATCCATTAGTCGGCAAGGTATGATTGGTGCCGGAAGCATAATCGCCCGCACTTTCAGGAGTCAAAGCACCTAAGAAGACAGAACCGGCATTAGTGACCCGTTCGGCTACTTCCATATAGTTTTCCGTTTCCACAATCAAGTGTTCGGGAGCATAAGCATTCGTGAGTTCCAATGCTTCATCGATATTTCTAACCAGAATTAGTTTACTGTTTTCCAACGATCTGGAGGCAATTTCACGACGAGGCAATTCAGCTAATTGACGTTCTACTTCAGCCATAACTTCCGTTTGCAGTTTCTCGGAAGTTGTAATCAGCATAGCCTGGCTATCCACTCCATGTTCTGCCTGAGACAATAAATCCGCAGCTACAAAAGCCGGATTTGCCGATGCATCAGCCAAAACCTCTACTTCCGATGGACCCGCAGGCATATCAATAGCTACATCACTCAAGCTGACCAATTGTTTGGCAGCTGTCACATATTGGTTTCCGGGACCGAAGATCTTATATACTTTAGGTACGCTTTCTGTTCCATAGGCCATAGCAGCGATAGCTTGCACACCACCTGCTTTGAAAATCTTGCTCACTCCCGCCAGTTGGGCAGCAAAAAGAATAGCCGGGTGAATATTTCCTTCTTTATCAGGAGGAGTACAAAGTATGATCTCTTTGCATCCTGCAATTTTTGCGGGAACAGCCAACATCAATACGGTTGAGAAAAGCGGGGCAGTTCCCCCCGGGATATAAAGCCCGACTTTCTCAATCCCCACTACTTTCTGCCAACAGGTTACACCGTTCATCGTTTCCACCTTCTTTCCGACAAAGCGTTGAGCTGAGTGAAATGTTTCGATATTCTGTTTAGCCAAAGAGATAGCGGCTTTCAATTTATCACTCACCAATGTTTCGGCTACCCGTATTTCTTCAGGAGTAACAGCAAGTGAGGACAAGGTTACTTTATCAAAGGTTGCTTCATATTCGAGTACAGCTTTATCACCTTCTGCCCTTACCTTGTCTATAATGGAACGAACTGTGTCAAACAGACTTTCCGTATTCAGTGCCGGACGTTTCAAGAGTTCCGTCCACTGGTCTTTTGTAGGGTATTTAATTAATTTCATTCTTCAGCATAGATTATTTATTTCCACGTATTTTACACGATCATCTTTTCAATCGGCAATACCAGAATACCTTCTGCGCCCAAAGCTTTCAACTTTCCGATAATCTCCCAAAAACGTTTCTCGTCCAATACTGTATGAACCGAACACCAGCCTTCCTGCGCTAATGGCATGACAGTAGGACTTTTCATACCCGGCAAGACGGCAATGATTTCTTCCAGTTTATCCTTCGGAGCATTCATCAATACGTATTTCTTATCTTCTGCTGTTTTCACCGCATTCATGCGGAACAGTAATTCATTTAACACTTCTTTCTTCTCATCGCTCATATTCTTGTTACCAATCAGTAGAGCTTCAGATTTCATGACCACCTCCACTTCTTTCAAACGGTTGCTGACCAAAGTAGAGCCGGAACTTACAATATCAAAAATAGCATCAGCCAGTCCAATGCCCGGAGATACCTCTACGGAACCGGTAATAACGTGAATTTCTGCATTCACGCCCTTTTCCTTCAGGAAATTACGAAGAATAACAGGATAAGAAGTGGCAATTTTCTTTCCATTAAACCATGATAATCCCGGATATTCCAAATCTTTCGGCATAGCTAGTGACAAACGGCATTTGCTGAATCCCAAGCGTTTAATGATTTCAGCATCTTCTTCTTTTTCCATAAATTCATTTTCACCGACAACACCCAAATCGGCTACACCGGTAGCTACTGTTTGTGGAATATCATCATCACGAAGGAATAATACTTCAATAGGAAAATTGGAAGACTGCACCAACAAGGTACGTTTAGTAGTACTGAACTTGATATCCGACTCT
>ERZ773264.3215-NODE-3215-length-13664-cov-2.994856_pt1 | contig 13664 bp, 12 predicted proteins | sample MGYA00511910_ERZ773264 | MGnify/ENA primary metagenome ERZ773264 (study PRJEB29015, sample SAMEA2737739) | human gut metagenome | biome: human gut; feature: human-associated habitat; material: faeces | place: China | collected 2012 ... | reverse complement strand
CTCGTATAATTGATATCAGCGGTAAAAAGCGGGCTTGAAGCTCCGTCTTTATAACAAGAAACTTTCGTTAGCTTATTCAATTCCGGAACAACGGGATCGTCATCGTCTCCGCAGGCCGTCAAACTAGCGGCCCCTATTAGTAACAAAAATAGATACTTCTTCATCATTCTTTCGTGTTTTAATCTGTTACGGCAAAAGTAGGGCTTTTAAATGAATAACCACGAAAGTAACCTATTTTAAGTATTCCTGTTTGAAAAAATGCTTCTAAAATCGTAGTTTTGCATCATCAATATCAAAGATAACGATCTATCTTAAAATAGTTTACAATAAGTAATAATGTAAGATAAACAATATCTAAAATTTAATAACATGAAAATGAAACAACTGACAGTAGCGATGATCACCCTCCTACTCACCGCCTCTTGTAGTGAAAAACAACAAGATTACCCTTTCCGGAATCCGGAACTTCCCTTGGAAGAACGTATCGACGACTTACTATCCCGGCTGACACCGGAGGAGAAAATCGGCCAAATGATGAACGTAACCCCCGCCATCGAGCGTTTGGGAATCCCGACTTACGACTGGTGGAACGAGGCTCTTCACGGCGTGGCTCGTGCCGGACGTGCGACCGTATTCCCGCAAGCGATCGCCATGGCGGCTACTTTCGACGATAACGCCGTTCACGAGACCTTCACGATGGTCAGCGACGAGGCCCGTGCCAAATACCACCAATACCAGAAAGACAAGGAGTACGACCGTTACAAAGGTCTTACTTTCTGGACCCCGAATATCAATATCTTCCGTGACCCTCGCTGGGGACGGGGTATGGAAACCTATGGCGAGGACCCTTACTTGACCGAGAAGATGGGCGTAGCCGTAACCCGCGGATTGCAAGGCGATGATCCGAATTATTACAAGACACACGCTTGCGCCAAGCATTACGCCGTACACAGCGGCCCGGAATGGAACCGCCACGAATTCAACGCAGAAGCTACCCCTCGTGACTTGTACGAGACGTATCTTCCGGCTTTCGAGGCATTGGTTAAGGAGGGCGATGTACAAGAGGTAATGTGCGCCTATAACCGTTTTGAGGGCAAACCTTGCTGTAGCAGCGACAAATTATTGATCGATATCTTGCGTAATAGCTGGGGATACGACAATATCATCCTCTCCGACTGCGGTGCTATCGATGATTTCTGGAGAAAAGACAAAAATACGCCTCGCCATGAGACGCACCCGGACGCTGAGAGCGCATCCGCCGACGCCGTATTGAACGGTACCGACCTAGAATGTGGCGGTAGCTACCGTGCGCTAAACAAAGCCTTGGCCGACGGTAAGATCTCGGAGAAAGATCTGGACGTATCCTTACGCCGCCTGCTGAAAGGTCGCTTCGAGCTAGGTATGTTCGATCCGGACGAGCGGGTTCCTTATTCTAAAATACCTTACAGCGTAGTCGAGAGCCCGGAGCATATCGCCAAGGCACTGGATATGGCACGTAAAAGTATCGTTTTGTTGAAGAACAAGAATAATATGCTTCCTCTGGACAAGAATATCAAGAAGATCGCCGTAGTAGGACCGAACGCAGCGGACTCTACCATGCTATGGGCCAACTACAACGGCTTCCCTAGCAAGACCGTTACGATCGTGGAAGGTATCCGCAATAAAGTCCCGAACGCAGAGGTTATCTACGAGCTGGGTTGCAACCATACTGCCGATTTTGTCGTGACAGACCTAGGTAGCCACGTATCTTCCACGGCGGGACAGGGTTTCGCCTCCGAATTCTTCAACAATACCGAGTTCGAGGGTACCCCCGCCTACAAGGGATTAGCGAAAGAGCTTCATTATACCACTGGAGGTAACACCCAATTCGCCCCGAACGTGAACTTGACGAATTTCACGGCTCGCTTTACGGGTGAATTCGAGTCTCCGATAGATGGTCCTGTCGAGTTCAAACTATCCGGAAACGACGCATTCCGCCTGTATATCGATACGGCTAAAGTCGCCGAGGTATGGGAAAACGAATATGGAGCGGAAAAACTCTATACGCTAAACGCTAAGAAAGGTGAGAAATATCCCATAAAGATCGAATACATGCAACGCACGGGTAGCGCTGATCTGAACTTTACGGTAGGCGTACGCACACCCGTAGATTTCCAAGCTACGGCCAGCAAGGTTAAAGACGCTGATGTCATCGTATTCGTAGGTGGTATCTCTCCACGTCTGGAAGGTGAGGAAATGCCGGTAGACGCTGAAGGTTTCCGGAAAGGCGACCGCACGAATATCGAGATCCCAGCCGTACAGAAGGAAATGGTCAAAGCCTTGGTAGCCACCGGAAAGCCTGTGGTATACGTGGTATGTACAGGTAGCGCATTGGCATTGAACTGGGAGAACGATCATGTAAACGCTATCTTGAACGCTTGGTATGGCGGACAAGAAGGTGGAACAGCCGTGGCCGACGTTTTATTCGGAGACTATAACCCGGCCGGACGCTTGCCGATCACGTTCTATAAATCCGTAGACCAGCTTCCGGACTTCCAAGATTACAGCATGAAGGGCCGTACCTATCGTTACATGACGCAGACTCCGCTTTATCCGTTCGGTTATGGCTTGAGCTATACAACATTCGATTATAAGAACGCTAAGTTGTCAAAGGATAAGATCGCTTCCAACGAATCGGTTACCCTCTCCTTCGATATCGCCAATACAGGCAAGATGGATGGTGACGAGGTCGCTCAGATCTACATCAAGAACCCGAACGATCCTGCCGGACCGCTAAAAGCGATGAAAGCATTCAAACGTGTGAACGTGAAGGCTGGCAGCGAACAACCGGTTAGCATCCAATTGGAACCGAAAGCTTTCCAATCCTTCAATGACAATACGCAGACCATGGAGGTTCGCCCGGGTAAATACCAAATCCTATATGGAGGTTCCTCGGACGATAAGACACTGAAAAAGATTGATTTAGTAATTGAATAAAAACACTATTGTATTCACGGCTGAACACAATAGTATTCATAGAAAAACACAGTAGTATTCACAATCGAATACTACTGTGTTTTTCTATGAAGGTAATGATCAGAATTTTTTAATCAAGAAAGACGGATTGATACGCATGTAAACCCCTGCCGTAAAACTCGTGGCGTTTCCCATCGGTTGTTTTACTCCATCCGCATCATTCATATCTCCGGAGAGATGATGAAAAACGTCCACATCTACTCCTATCGAGAAACCCTTCGCTAGTTGCCGGGAATATTCCACCCCCAGATAGATCATTTGCGGACGGTCGAACGTAACCCCCTCATCAATCATCGAGGCCGCCCCGAAAAACGGGCTACCAAACATAGAGATGAAATCCTTGCAGGTCCAATACGACGTTTTCACCCGGAAATCATAGATATCGGCGGAAGCACGGGCATACAAGCCATATCCGCTGTCAAAAGGCCATATCTCTCCCGCTTGCTGATAATAACCGGTAGCATCCAGTTCCACGTTCAAGTTCTTGAAAATACGATGTCCGGTATTCCATACACCTCCGACACCGATCGCGCCATTCATCAAGGTTTGCACAGAATTGTTGAAGATCGTGTCGATCTCGCCTCCCCTATGCTGCACCAATCCTTGCACCGGCGTATAGAAATGGAAACGGGAAGCCGGGTCGTTGTACTTTACCCGCGAAGAGATCCCGACGGTAAACGCCTCTTGATGCACATCCTCCCGGAAAATAAAGCTCTGCCAGTTCACCCACACATCCAAGTCGAAAGCCTTCGAGTCATACAACAACTGCAAGCCCGCCTCGGGATCGCAGGTCAAATTCAACTCCGGATTATAAAGAGGCTCTATCAAATTATGGTTGGAAGCGCCGTAAATATTTCCCAGCACGATGTTCACATGATCCGAGAGGGCCATCTGCGCCCGGAAATAGGGCAACACATGTACCCCTTTTTGGTATTGGTCTCCCTTCCAATAAGCGATATCCTGATAAGCCATGCTCGGATATTTATTCGCCCCATGATAGATCAACATATGGACACCCGCCTCCAACTTGATATTCCGCAAGGGATAATAAACCGCTTTGCCTTGTACCCAAAGCCCCGGCAACGAATACCCTTTGGTAAATTTACCCGTATACTCGTTATCCTTGAAGAAGCTAATATTATCCAACTCCACGGACAACTCCCGGGCCTTCTCCGGGTCGATATGATAATCCGTCTTATAGACACGATCCGCGATCTGCGCCTTCAGCGAGGGAGACCAACTCCCCAATCCCATCAAGCAAAGACCCACAATGAGACTCCTAACACCTATATTCTTCATCACTCTTAAAATTTCTCGCGAACATAAACAAAATACACTGAAAAAAGAAAGCGGGGAAACGGAAGTTTTCACCTCGTTTCCCCGCTTTTTCGTCTTATTTTAAAAATTTCTTTCTTCTAAAATTTAACGTCTAGGGATAGCTTCTTTAACAACCATCTGACGACCTTCGTACTCAGCTTGGTTCAACTCCTCGATAGCTTTTTGAGCCTCTGCAGCGTTAGGCATCTCAGCGAAAGCGAAGCCCTTAGAACGTTTTGTGTCACGGTCAACAATGATTTTAACTGAGTCTACAACACCATACTCTTCCAGAATCTGTTGTAAGTCTGATTCTCTTACCCGATAATTCAGGTTTCCAATGTAAATATTCATACGAAAATGATATAAAAAAATAAAAATTAATAATAAAACAAGGATGGTTGGTGAAGTCAATCTCTAAAAGAAAGTATTATCATCGCTGATGAATAAATGCTAAAAGATAAAAGAGCTATACAAACTATCTTTTGTTCATGGCACAAAGGAAAGCATTCTATTTGAATTAGCAACTATAAAACGATAATTATTTTCAAAAAAACATTCAAGCTCTTTATAACGTCTTTGTTGTTCTAGTCAAATAGTCCTAATTTATAGAAATTTTGACCAATTATATCAACGATATAGCCTAAAACTATCTCAGAAATCTCGTAACTTTGCGAAATTATTATTTGAACTAATAAAAGTTATGGATTACGCGATCATTGCCGCCGGCGAAGGCTCCCGCTTGGCGCAAGAAGGTGTTAAGTGGCCAAAGCCTCTGGTTAGACTCAACGGTGTCGCTCTGATAGACCGGTTGATAGACGTTTTTTTGAAAAATAACGCTACCTCTATCAGTATCATCGTAAACGAGGAGATGACCGAGGTACAGGATTACCTGAAGGCCCTGCGACTACCTATACCCTTTTACCTGTTGGTAAAATCCACCCCCAGCTCTATGCACAGCTTCTACGAGCTGAGTCATTATCTGGACGGTGATAAGATTTGTTTAACTACTGTAGACACGATCTTCAAGGAAGAAGAGTTCAGCGGCTATATCCAACAGTTCATCCAAGAGGATAAACTGGACGGATTGATGGCCGTCACTGATTTTATTGATGACGAGAAACCCTTATATGTAGAAACAGACAACGAACTTTACGTCCGGAATTTCCTAGATCAGGCAGACGGTGATTGCCGTTACATATCGGGAGGTATCTATTGCTTGAGGCGTCCGGCTCTGGGTGTATTGAACAACGCCATCTCGCAGGGAATGTCGAGAATGCGCAATTATCAACGGCAGCTCATCGCCGAGGGGTTGAGGCTAAAGGCCTATCCTTTCAGCAAGATCATCGACGTGGATCACGCCGATGACATTTTGAAAGCCGAATCATTTTTAAAGTCATAAAGAATACTGTCTAACAATGAGTAAATTAACTTTAGCAGGTATCCGCAGAGGAAATCAATTCTCCCCCAATCATATCGGCAACGACGCAGCGATCTTCGCCTTGACAGCCCAGCATTTACGAAAATTGGGATGCGATGTAAACGAATATATCGAATCGGATCTGCTGCTACAAGACCCGAAGGAAAAGGGTATCTTTAATATGGTAAGAGACTGGAAGTCCATCCATAAGCTGCAAGAACTAGAGGATAAAAATTATTTCGTGGTGAACTCGGGTTACGGGATCGAGAATTGTACCCGTGAGAAAATGACCCGCCAATCATATCTCCCATCCGGAAAGTTTAATCTTACGGACAGATGAGGATCCGACAGAAGCCCTTGAGAAAGCCGGTTTCTTTAATTGCTGGATCAAACGGGGAGATTTCCACGCCATCCACCGGGAAGACGTCACCTACGTGAGAAACCCGGAAGAGGCGAGAAGCATACTGAAGGAATACGCTATCCGTGGCATCCCGTCGGCGGTAATCAATGAGCATCTGGTAGGCGATTTGGTGAAATTTTACGGGGTAGCTGGAACCGATTTCTTTTATTGGTTCTATCCATCGAACATGCATCATAGTAAATTTGGTTTAGAAGTTATCAATGGTACAGCGAAGGGGATCCCCTTCGACGAAGCTGCGCTTCGTCTGCTTTGCCACAAGGCTGCGGAGGTATTGAACATACATATTTACGGGGGAGATTGCATTGTCTCCGAGGATGGTGTCATGCGGATTATCGATTTCAACGATTGGCCTAGTTTCGCCCCTTGCCGGGAAGAAGCGGCTCCAAACATCGCACGTCGTATCTGGGATCTTATGCGAGAACACATCTAAATCGTTTTAACAAAATCAATCATGAGTGAGACTAAGTCTACTCCCAGTCTGGAGTCAACCTTAAAATCTTTGGACACCGAGGAGTTTATCGATATTCATTTCTATCGTCCTATTGGCTACCAATGGGCTTTGTTCTTTAATAAATTGGGGGTATCGCCCAATAGTATCACGATCGCCAGCATCTTTATCGGCATAGCGGCAGGTATCTGTTTCTATTTCCAGAGCCTCGCTATCAACGTGATCGGCATGTTACTGTTAATCTGGGCAAACTCGTATGATAGCGCAGACGGACAATTAGCCCGTATGACCGGACAGAAAAGTGCCTTGGGACGTATCTTGGACGGTGCCGCCGGCGATTTCTGGTTTATCGCTATCTATGCGGCAATCTGCTTACGCCTCACGCCGGAATGGGGAATATGGATCTGGCTATTGGCGGCTACGACGGGATTCTTCCATAGCAAGCAAGCGGCCATGGCGGATTATTATCGCAATATTCACTTGTTGTTCTTGAAAGGTAAATCGGGTAGCGAGCTCTCCCACTCTCCCCAATTGAAGGAGAATTATAAGAAGATGAGTTGGAAACATGACTTTATCTATAAATTGTTCGAGACCTTCTACATTAATTATACGGTAGGTCAAGAAGCATGGACACCTAAATTCCAACACATGATGAACATCATCCGTGAGAAATACAACGGACAAGCGCCGGAATGGTTCCGTAAGGCTTTTCGAACAAAGAGCCTGCCATTAATGAAATATACAAATATGCTATCATTCAATACCCGGGTGATCGCTTTGTTTGTCAGCCTTTTCATCGACATGCCTTGGCTGTATTTCGTATTCGAGCTGACCGTATTAAACTCGATGTTGCTCTATATGATCAAAAAGCATGAGCATATTTGTGAAGATTTCAGCAAACAATTATAACGTTTTTATCCCATTCGATTATGTTCAAATTAGACAAAGTAAAAGGAATCCTCTTTGATTACGGCGGAACGATAGACAGTAACGGCATGCACTGGGCTGAGGTGATCTGGATGGCGTATGAGGCCTTGAAGGTTCCCGTATCCAAAGCGGTCTTCCGTGATGCTTATGTACATGGAGAAAGAACGCTTGGAAAGAATCCGATCGTGAAGCCTCATCATACGTTTCTGGATATGCTGCGCTTGAAAAGCGATTTACAAATCCAATGGCTGAAAGAGAACGGGCATTTATCCACCGAGGCGATTACCCCGGAGTTACCGGAACAATTAGCGGATTGGTGTTACGAATACGCCCGGAAGGCAATCGATAGCGCCCGCCCCATTCTGGAGCAATTAGCGGAACGTTACCCATTGGTATTGGTATCGAACTTTTATGGGAACATAGAATCCGTGTTGAAAGATTTCGGTTTGGATCATTTATTCGGCGCTATCGTGGAATCGGCGGTCGTAGGTATCCGTAAGCCGGACCCGGCGATCTTCCGATTAGGAGTGGATAAACTGGGATTTCCCGCCGACGAGATTGTTGTCGTAGGTGATTCCTATGATAAGGATATCGTCCCCGCCACCCGGATCGGATGCCAGACAATCTGGCTAAAAAGTATTGGTTGGAGCGCTTATAAAGGAAATGAGACTGCCGATATCGTATTATCCGACTTCACGGAAATAAAGCAAGTATTCGCTTTATAGAATATACATTTTAGACCAGTATAAGCTCAGAAATGACCTTTTTTGGTACTGATAGCATCCTAACTTTGCATATAAAAAAGTTAGGATGCTATGCTTTTAAAGAAATACATATGCCTTTCTGCCGCTACGCTCCTCACGGCTTGCGACTTAATCGACTATCATCCGTATGACGGCCGTCTGGATTCCGATACTTCCCGGGAGATCAACCCGACCAATATCGAGCGTATCGAGAAAGTCTGCGAAGGGAAGGACACGATCCGTTTTATTTTTATGGGCGATACCCAGCGAAGTTATAACGAGACGGAAGATTTCGTCAAGTACGTTAATCAATTAGATAGCATCGATTTCATTATCCATGGAGGAGATTATACGGAGTTCGGCTTAAAGAAGGAATTCGAGTGGAACGATGATATCTTGTCCAAACTAAAAGTGCCTTACGTAGGGTTGATCGGTAATCACGACGTGATCGGTAATGGCGACCAAGTATTTCGTAAAATCTTTGGGAATGAGAACTTCTCGTTTGTCGTGAGCGACGTGAAATTCGTATGCCTCAATACGAACGCTATCGAGTATGATTATTCCCATCCGGTACCCGATTTTAATTTCCTAAAGAATGAGATAGCGGATAGTACCCGTAATAAACGCACGATCGTAGTCATGCACGCCCCTCCCGGGAACGAACAGTTCGACAATAACGTGAAAGACGTGTTCCAACTTTATATCAAGACATTACCATCTTTAATGTTCTGCTTGCATGCGCATAACCATTGCGTATCGGCAGCCGATTTGTTTGAGGATGGTATTATCTACTACGGTTGCGCCAATATCGCCAAACGAAGTTATCTTCTTTTTACCTTAACCCCTGACGATTATATGTATGAAGTGGTCAATTTTTAAGCTTCTCCTCTTAACTTGTGTCTTTCCCCTTACACTCCATGCGCAAGAGGATAAATACACGAAACGAGTGCAACGGTACGAGAACGCATGGCAACGGGTCATCCCCCGCTATACGAAAGTACAATTCGCAGGTTCCATGGCGATGCTCTCCGTGGGTACCGGTTGGAATTATTACCGGAATCATTGGGAAACGGATATGTTGCTGGGTATCGTCCCCCGCAACGCGAATGATCACGCGAACGTGACTTTCACCTTGAAACAAAACTATTTTCCTTGGAATATCGATCTGGGAGAAAAAGTATCTTTCGAGCCTCTTTGTTGCGGTATCTACGTAAATTTCCTATTTGACCGGGATTTCTGGGCCAAGCAACCGAATAAGTATCCCCCGGGATATTATTGGTTCTCCACCCGCATTCGTAACCATATTTTTATCGGGGAGCGGATCACGCTCAAACTGAATCCAAATAGTAGCTGGCATAAATCCATCAGCTTCTTCTATGAGTTGAGCACCTGCGATTTGTATATAATAAACGCTATCGGCAACAGCTACTTGAAGCCAAAAGATTATTTAAGCCTTTCATTCGGGGTGAAACTACAGATCCTATAAAAGCAAGAAACGGAAGACATTCACTGCCCTCCGTTTCCCTAAACTACATAAAACACTTAAAAGAACAAACGTTGTCTATCAGAACGCTAGACCTAAGCGGATACCCCAGTTATTCAAACCATCGATATGATAGCTGAGGACATCCCCCTTGTTGGTAGCGTAGTTATAATAAGCGGCCATATGTACGCCGATCTGTTTCTGAGGTGTGAAGTACACGGTCATACCGATCTCGGGAGCTACATAGAATCCCCAGTTACGATCGTAAACCTTCAACACGTTCATGTAGGTAGACATCTCACTATAGCTAGCACCTAACTGAGCGCCAACATACGGCTGGAATTGTCCTTCCGGAGCGAAGTTATAACGGAAAGCCGCGCCAAAAGGTAACTGGAAGATAGAATGCTGTTGATCGGAAGTGATTACGGATGTTGAGTTTACCGGAATCGTCTGGCGGTCCACATACTCATTATTTGTATGATAAGAGATGAACGCACCTATAGCGAAATTAGGAATCACATAGTAACCACCCTCAGCGTGAGCACCCCAACCGCTAGTCTTCTTTGAGAAGTCTTGACCGAACGGAGAGTTGATCTGCCAGTCTACATTAAAATACGCGTTTTTCAAAACCTGGGCGCCAGCCAGAGCAGGCATCGCCATACAAACGATGAGTAAAGCGATTAATTTATTTATCTTTTTCATAGAACCTCAAACTTTTAATCATTCGAATTATTATTTCTTTACGTACGGAGATTGTACAAATGCTTGCTCGATAGCACGAACAGCTAGCTGAGTGTCGAATTTATCGGAACCAGACAACAAGCCACTCATGTAAGCGGTCCAAAGAACCGGAAGTTTAGCATCTGCCTTAGAAGCGGCAGGAGCATCCAAATCCACTAACTCAGTCAACAAGGAACCTACACTATAGCTATACACTACAGGATACGGGTAATACCAATTACCCCAACCCGGTCCCCAGTAACCCGGACTCCAATATCCCGGATAGTTCCACCACCAGTACGGGTAGTTGTAGCCATCGTTGTAGTCAGCGAAATATTGAGTACTTTGTACGTAAGAAACTTGCAGACCTAAGTCGGCGTTATCTTTGTCTAGCGTGCGTTTGAAACCGCGGCTTTCCATATTATTCACCAACGTAGTGATAATATCGTCTGCTTCATTGGCTGTCCAGAACTGAGGTTTCTCGCTTGTGCCGATAACCAATACACTATCCGGAATGTAGAACGTAGTGAACGATTCGAATTTCGCGTCCTTATCATGATTCGTGAACACCAGAAAATCATTGTCCAATTTCGACATGTCCGGGTCCTTTTGGCAAGAAGCCAGCAGAAGAACTAACAGAAAAAAAGGAAAAATCTTTTTCATCTCATTTTAACGTTTAAAACAGTTTATACTATTATTTGTGCTTATATATAAGTCACTATTAAAACAGCATGAGTTGAAAAAGGTTCTAAAACTATCCTTTTGGGTGTGTTAATTAACATATCCTAACCATACGACGGGCTTATGGTCACTGTAGTCTAAATTAGGAGAATCATAAGTTACACCCTTAAAATCAGGAGAATAAATTATGTAATCAATTCGAAATATACGCTTTAATTGACGAAAGGTGTACCCGAAACCAGAGCCACAGTCACGGAACCCATCCGTTAAATCACCTTTCACGGTACGGTACGTATAAGAGGCCGGTGTATCATTAAAATCACCGCAAAGAATCACGGGCCCCTCCCCGGCATCCAACATCTGACGGATATAATCCGCCTGAGTAGCCCGTTTCACGAAATTCTTCTTCATCTGAAAAGCCATATGGAAGGCGGCCTCGGTTTCCTCCAATTGTTTACCCTCGGCATGGGCTTGGTAAAGACGAGGCTTTACGGCATTCACGCTAGTCGTTTGGAAATGGTTATTAAATACACGAACACTATCCCCTTGGATATCCATGACGGCAAACAAGGATTTATTGCTAGACTCCGGGTATAGGATAGACTCAAAACGAAGGATCGGATATTTACTGAAAATAGCGTTGCCCGCCGCTTTCGTAGCCGAACGGGTAGAGCAATAATACGGTAGGAACGATAAGGTCTTGGCGACAGAATCCATCCGCAGGGCCGATTCAACAGGGCATTCTTGGAGGCAAACGATATCCGGGTCCTCCTTTCTCAGCCAATCCGCTATATTAGGAAGCTGTTTCTTTCCGTCCGTATTGAAATTATTCACGTTATAGGTAATCACCTTAACCGCTTCTTTCCCTATCGGAATCTCTTTAGGGAAGACCCGTATCTGGAACATCGATATCAAAAACTCCCAGTTCAACAATAACGCCGCCAAAGGTACCCAGCACCAATGGCTCCTAAAGACACACCACATCAAGAAAAGACATAGATTGACCGCCAATACCGGTAATAACACCAATCCGGGAAACGAGATCCACTCCTTCCCTTCCGGATTCATACGTCCGGTAGCGAATCCGGCTATGGCCGCCACGGCAAAAGCGATCGTAATCAACACAAATAAAATATATATCAACTTCTTCATCCTTCCTATCCTGCGATTTAAACAAAAAAGGGACTATCCGGAAAAGACAGTCCCCCAATTCATACACTATAACCTGTCCGCTTCCGGCAGGGATAGCTTAAAAAAACTTATCGAAGCGTTCCTTGTTGAGCCTCTTGGATCATCTTCTGATTAGCCAAGATCACGATCTCAACACGACGGTTCAACGAACGACCCTCGGGAGTGTCATTGCTAGCCACAGGATCATGTATACCTTTGCCTTCATAAACCATACGATCCGTACTTACCCCCTGCATCATCAGGTAATCGTAAACGCTCTTCGCACGTTTCTCGGACAAGGTCTGATTATAATCCACCTTACCGGTGTTATCCGTAAAGCCGATGATTCGGATATCCGTATCCGGATTGGCCTTCAAACTGGTAGCGAAGTTACGCAAGGCACTCTTGGAAGCGTCGCTCAACGTACTCGAGTTCGTGGCAAACAAGATACCGGAGTCAAAAGTAACCTTCAAGGCCTCACCATTGTTCACGCTCTCGATCTTCGTGTCCTCAGGCAGGGTAGCTTCCAGCTCCTTCTTCTGCTTATCCATTTTCTTACCGATTAACGCACCGGCTGTACCACCTACGGCCGCACCGATCACGGCACCCAATGCGGTATTTCCGGCCAAGGCACCAACACCAGCTCCGACAGCGGCACCACCGCCTACACCGATCGCCGTACCCTTCGCCGTGTTATTCCACGTTCCGCAACTCGTAAACACCACTGCCATACATAGCAGTAAAACAGATAATAATTTAATGTTCCTCATCATCTTCTACAATTTCACTTAAACAACTTTATATATATAACAAATATCAATCAAACATGTTGATCGAATCGCAATATTCAAGTTCTCCTTGTACTATAAAAGTGATTTCCTCCGGTTCGAATTTGCCTACGCCGTCTTTCTGGGCGTTCTTAATTACATAATTTACAACCTCTTCCTCATCGATCTCGATCTCATCGTCGCCATCATCATCTAGCATGCCATTAGATTCATAGAAGTCGTAGATCAAGTCTACGATATAGTTGATATCGTCATTACTGAACTTTCCTTTCAGTTCTTGGGGAAGATAATTCTGGATAAATTTTACGGAATCATCCTCGTCATAAAGTAGCTCGTCATTGTTCGTGCTCATAATTAATCTTGTTTAATTGGTTTGAATAGCGGCAAATGTACGGAAATATTTTGATTTTATATCCCAAAAACAATTAAGCTTATTTACGGACGTGACTTAACAAAAGCAAATGCCCTTACTTGAACATAGTTCTAAAAGAACTTGAGTATCAAATGACTATATGTAAATAAATGATGGGGTGT
>ERZ773264.3183-NODE-3183-length-13822-cov-12.267233_pt1 | contig 13822 bp, 10 predicted proteins | sample MGYA00511910_ERZ773264 | MGnify/ENA primary metagenome ERZ773264 (study PRJEB29015, sample SAMEA2737739) | human gut metagenome | biome: human gut; feature: human-associated habitat; material: faeces | place: China | collected 2012 ... | reverse complement strand
TGCCGGAGCGGTGCTTAAGCCGCAAGGCGGGAATTGTGCGGTGTTGCCTTAGAATCTGTGGCGTACAGTCAAGCATTTGCCTTTCTCCCCCGGCGGGATGATGGCCCCCTCACCACGCATTTTCCATCAAATTTTGCTTTTTTCTCCCCTTACCGGCCAAAAATCTGGTATCAGGCGTTGCAATCCCTTAAAAATCATAGTAAAATAAAAAGGTATGTCTTGTAACCTTTCTTGTAATAGTTCAGGTGCCGCCTGAAAACCAGAGTGATAGAGGAGTGTTCCCCATGTGACGGAAGCAGACAACCGTAAAAAGTCACATTGCAATGGAATAAAGGAGTATTGACTTTCATGGCAACTTTGCGTGAAGAAATCGAGCGCCGCCGGACGTTTGCGATCATTTCGCACCCGGACGCCGGCAAAACCACATTGACCGAAAAGCTGCTGCTGTACGGGGGAGCCATCCAGACCGCCGGTTCCGTCAAGGGCAAGCAGAGCGCCAAACATGCCGTTTCTGACTGGATGGATATTGAAAAACAGCGCGGTATCTCTGTTACCTCCTCTGTTTTACAGTTCAACTATCAGGGCAAGTGCATCAACATCTTGGATACCCCCGGCCACCAGGACTTCTCCGAGGATACCTACCGCACCTTGATGGCGGCGGATTCCGCCGTCATGGTCATCGACGCCGCCAAGGGCGTTGAGGCCCAGACCATCAAGCTGTTCAAGGTCTGCACCCTGCGCCATATCCCCATTTTCACCTTCATCAACAAGATGGACCGCGAAGCCCGCGACCCGTTTGAACTGATGGAAAACATTGAGACGATCCTGGGCATCAAAACCTACCCGATGAACTGGCCCATCGGCTGCGGCAAAGAGTTCAAGGGTGTGTTTGACCGCGGCACCCGCAAGGTGCTGGCTTTTGAAAGCGATGGCCGCGCCAACGGCGTGAAGATGGTGGACGAGATCACCGCCGAGCTGGGCGCACCCGAAATGGACGAATTGATCGGCGCGGCCAACCACCAGAAGCTGGCTGACGACATTGAGCTGCTGGATGGCGCCGCCGAAGAGTTTGACCTGGACGCTGTGCAGCACGGCCAGCTGAGCCCCGTATTCTTTGGCTCCGCGCTGACCAACTTTGGCGTGGAACCTTTCCTGAAAGAGTTCCTGCGCCTGACCCCGCCGCCACTACCCCGTAAGGATGCCCCCACCGGCGATGTGGTGGATCCCTGCAGCGAGCAGTTCAGCGGCTTTGTGTTCAAAATCCAGGCCAACATGAACAAGAATCACCGCGACCGCATTGCGTTTTTGCGCATCTGCTCCGGCAAGTTTGAGCGCGGCATGGAAGCATTCCATGTGCAGGAGGGCAAGAACATCAAGCTTGCTACCGGCACCAGCCTGATGGCTGATGACCGCGCCATCGTGGACGAAGCCTATGCCGGCGATATCATCGGTCTGTTTGATCCGGGCATCTTCTCCATTGGTGATACGCTGTGCACCGGCAAGCAGCATGTGCAGTTTGCGGGCATCCCCACCTTTGCACCGGAACATTTTGCCCGCGTGACCCAGGTGGACACGATGAAGCGCAAGCAGTTTGTGAAAGGCATGGAGCAGATCGCACAGGAAGGCGCGATCCAGATTTTCCGCGACCTTGGCTCCGGTATGGAGGAAGTTATCGTCGGCGTGGTCGGCGTGCTGCAGCTGGAAGTGCTGGAATACCGCCTGCGCAACGAATATAACGTTGACATCCGTATGCAGACCCTGCCGTATGAGCACCTGCGCTGGATCATGAACGACCCGGACGAGCTGGACCCCAAAACACTGGACCTGACCAGCGACACCCGCTGCATCGAGGACCTGAAGGGCAACCACCTGCTGCTGTTCGGCAGCCCGTGGAGCATCAACTGGGCCGAGCAGCACAACGAACAGCTGAAGCTTTCCGAGTTCGGCAACCTGACGTTCTGATTTTGTTTTGTAATTATGAAAAAAGGCATTGCGGGCCGCGCGTCTGCAATGCCTTTTTTGCATCTTGCGGTTGCACATAGGGGCCAAAACGGGTATACTGAGAGAGTGTAATTTTGTCCTTTTGCAGAAAGGAGGCAGTCCGGATGAAGGCTGACCGCTATTTGTTTGATGGTTCCCACCCATGCGCGCTGCGCAAGCTGCCCTGCGACAGCAAGGATGACCATGTAAAGAAAGAAGATATCCTGGCCAAAACTGCCGAAAACCTGGAAAAGATGGCCGCCCTGCAGGACGCCTTTTACGCCGATGGGCGCGAGGGCCTCGTGATCATTCTGCAGGCGCTGGATGCCGCCGGGAAGGACAGCACCGTAAAGCATGTGATGGGCGGCCTGAACCCCCAGGGTGTACAGGTAACCAGCTTCAAGCAGCCCACCAGCGAGGAACTGCACCACGACTTTTTGTGGCGGGTGAACAAAGTTCTGCCGCCCCGCGGCAGCATTGCCATTTTCAACCGCAGCTATTACGAGGACGTTCTGGTGGTGCAGGTCCACGACCTGCAAAAGACCTACCAGATGGCCCCGCGCGTGCTGGAAGACAGCAAGAAGGACTTTTTTGAAAAGCGCTACCGCCAGATCCGCAGCTATGAAGAATACCTGTACGAGAACAGCTACCGCGTGGTCAAAATCTTTCTGCACGTTTCCAAGGACGAACAGAAAAAGCGCTTTTTAGAGCGCATTGACCGCCCGGAAAAGAACTGGAAGTTCTCCTGCTCCGACCTGAAAGAGCGGATGCGTTTTGACGAATATCTGGATACCTTTGATGAAGTCATCACCGCAACCGCTACCAAGCACAGCCCGTGGTATGCCATCCCGGCTGACCAGAAATGGTACACCCGCTACCTGGTCAGCGAGATTGTACTGGATGCTTTGCAGAAGAGCTGCCACGAATACCCGGTGCTTTCGGACGATGCAAAGGCCGAACTGCTGAACTGCAAGGCAGCGCTGGAACAGGAATAATGCCAAACACTGCCGGGTGGATGTTCCCCCGGCAAGCTGCAAAAGGAGGGGCGCACTTTGCCGCCGATCCGCGTATTACAAATCATGCCCGCCATGGACGCCGGCGGCATGGAAACCTTTGTCATGAATGTCTACCGTGCCGTGGACCGCAGCCAGGTACAGTTTGACTTTTTGTACCACTATGATAAGCCCTGCTTTTATGATGCTGAAATTGAAGCCCTGGGCGGGCACATTACCAAGCTGACGGTGCGGCAGGACAATAATATCCCGAAATACCTGCATGACCTGCGCGCCTTTTTTACCGCGCACCCGGAATACAAGGTCATCCACGGGCATTACAGCGGCTTTGGCATGTTTTATAATGCCGTGGCCCGCCGCTGCGGGGTGCCGGTGCGGGCAGGCCACAGCCACAACACTGCCTATGAGCACAACCTGGTGGGCCAGCTGGACCGGCTGATGAGTTCCCGCTTTGACCACGACCTGACCCACCGCTTTGCCTGCAGCCAGCGCGCTGGGGAGATGCTGTACGGCAAACACCCGTTCACCGTGCTGCCCAACGGCATTATGACCGATGTGTTCGCCCTCCACGATCCCGCCGCCCGCGCCGCCCTGCGTGCTGAGCTTGGCGTGCAGGAAGGCGAAATTCTGTTTGGCCATGTGGGCCGTTTTTGTGAGCAGAAAAACCATGCCGGGCTGCTGCGCATTTTTGCCGGGGTCAGCCGCCGCATGCCCAACGCCCGGCTGGTGCTGATCGGCACCGGCGAGCTGGTTGATTCCACCCGTGCCCTTGCCCAGGAGCTTAACCTGAGCGACCGGGTAATTTTTGCCGGAGTGCGCAAGGATATGGCCGCGCTGTACCACGCCATGGATGTATTTTTGCTGCCCAGTTTGTTTGAGGGGCTGCCCGTTGTGCTGGTGGAAGCCCAGGCCGCCGGCCTGCCCTGCTTTGTGGCCGATACGGTGGACCCCGGCGCGGCGTTTGCCGGCAACATCCACTACCTGCCCTTGCAGAATGAAGCCGCCTGGGCTGATTCCATTGCCGCGGCGGACCTGACCCGTGACCCCAACGCCCAGGCCAAAGCCATTGCCGCCGGATTTGATGTACATACCAGCGCGGGCATCCTGCAAAAATTTTACCTGGAGCAGACGCAAAAATATACAAAGGAGGTGCAGCCATGAGTGAAACCGAGCCCCAGTTCAAAGGCCCTGCCATTGCCGTGGTGGTGCCGGTACATAACGGCGCTGCGTTTTTGCAGCAGTGTCTGGCATCCCTGGCTGCGCAGACCTTTGGCGATTTCGCCTGTTTTGTGGTGGATGACGGTTCCACCGATGAAAGCGCCGAGCTTGCCGCCGCGTGGGAAAGCCGGGACGCCCGGTTTGTTGTGATCCACCAGCGCCAGAGCGGTGTTGCCGCCGCCCGCGCTGCCGGGGTGCGCGCGGGGCTGAACCTGAACGCCCGGTGGTTTGCCTTTTGTGATGCGGACGACTGCTACCACAAGCAGTTTTTGGATGCGCTGTACCACGCTGCCCAAACCACCCGCTGCCAGATTGCCTGCTGCCGGTATGACTGCTTTACCGAGGATATTCCTCCGGAAAGTCCGCCGCCCAGCCAGACCACGGTGTTTCAGCCGCCCGCCCATCTGGATGCCCTGCTGCATGACCACCGGGTGGACTTTGGGCTGTGGAACAAGCTGTACGCCCACGAGCTGATCACCGCCGAGATCATGGACAACGGCCTTGCCTACAACGAAGACCTTGTGGCCAACTGGCAGATTTTCAGCGCGGCAGACGGCTGTGCCTATGTGGATTTTGCAGGCTACCATTACCGGCAGCACGCGGCTTCGGCCAGCCACCGTGCCCTGCCGCCGGAAAGCATTGACCAGCAGCGCCAGGCTGCCGTGTTCATCCGCGAGCATGCCAGCCCGGCCATCCAGCAGAGCGCCAACGCCTTTTATTACGAAAAGCTGGTCTACCTTGCCAGCATGATTTTGCGGCGGGACGATGCCGCCGCCTACCGCGTGCAGATCAACGAGCTGGGGGTGGGCATCCGCGCCGGGCTGCAGGACCCTAACCTTGGCCGCAACCCGCGGCTGCCGCTTGCCATCCGCGCGGCGGCGTGGGCAACCATCAACTGCCCGGTGCTGTGGCGCAAAGTGTGCCGTACCATGTTAAAAGACCGGCGCTGACCCCTTTTGCACAGGATAAACACCATGCGTATTTTATTTATACTGGATAGTGTGGAAAACCCAACCTCTGCCAATGTGCTGATGGCACAGCGTTTGGCAGGGGTGCTTTGTGCTGCCGGGCACACCGTACACCTGCTGGAACTATGGGACGGCCTGCATCCCCAGCCGGAGCTGCCCGGCTGCACCGTGCACTGCCTTGCCTTTGCGGACGAGCGCCTGATGAACGCCGCGCTGGAAAACGGCCGCAGTGGCGGTTCGCCCATTCCGGTGCGGCTGGCGCGGCTTTGCTGCCACCCCACGGCGGTGGCGGCGGCGTTCCGCCAGCTGGTGCTGCACGCCCCGCGCCGGGTGGTGGATACCCGCCGGGAGCTGGAAAAGCTGGATGCTGCGTTCCATTTTGAGGTAATCTGCGCTGTTTGTGCGCCCTACCGCGCCGCGTTTGCGCTGGAAACCGCGCAGGTGCAGGCCAAAAAGGCCATCTGGCAGCTGGACCCCTATGCTTCCAACCGGGATTATCAGGCCCCCGGCGGCTACCCGCGGGAGCTGGAGCTGCTGAACCATCTGGCCGCCGCCTTTATCACCCGGCAGGCCGTTGGGGATTACGCCCCCGGCGCCCCGCTGGCCGCGGCGGCGGAAAAAGTTCATGTGCTGGATTTCCCCAGTCTGGTGCCCCCGGCGGCAGTGCCGAACCATGCAGCAGACAGCAAAAAGCGCTGCGTGTTCTGCGGTTCTTTGTATCCCGGCCTGCGGGAGCCGGGCTTTGCGCTGGAACTTTTCCGCGCCCTGGGCCCGGCCATCGGCTGGACCCTGACGATGGCAGGCGGCGGCTGGCAATACTTTGCCGCGGACGCTGCCCAGACCAAGGCTGTATTGGGCGAACAGTTTGAACAGCCCGGCCCCGTGCCCGCCGAAACCGCCCGCACCATGCAGGCACAGGCCGATGTTCTTTTGAACCTTGGCAACGCGGTAGACAACCAGCTGCCCAGCAAACTGTTTGACTACTTTGCTGCGGGCAAGCCAGTTTTGCACCTCTGCGTGATTGAAAACGACCCTGCCCTGCCCTATCTGGCCCGCTATCCGCTGGCGCTGGTGCTGCACCAAGGCCAGGCTGATGCTGCGGATATTCTGCACCGCTGGCTGGGTGAAGTGTGCGGTAAACAGCTGCCCTTTGGGGAAGTGTGTGACCTCTTCCCTGAGCTGGTGCCGCAGGCGGTTGCGGCTGAATTTGTGAGGTGGCTAATGTGAAGGTACTCTGGCTTGTCAGCATCACCATCCCTGCTGCCGCGGATGCCTGCGGTTTGCAGGCAAAAGAGATCGGCGGGGGTTGGCTTTCCGGCGCGCTGGGCGGCATGACCGCCGCACCGGACGCCCCGGCCATTACCGTTGCCAGCGTGGATGCCCGCGCGGAAACTTTAACCGTTTGCAGCAAAAGCGGCGTAAGTTTTGCACTGGTTCCCACCGGAAGTGTGGAAAACTTTTCTGCCCTGCTCAAAAAGATTGCCCCGGATCTTGTCCATATCTGGGGCACCGAGTACGCTGCCGCCCGCACCATACAGCAGGCGGCCCAGGCGGCGGGGATACCGGTGCTGGTGGGCATCCAGGGCGTGATGGTTGACTGTGCCCTGCACTTGAATGACGGCGTGCCAGCACGGCTGCTACACTCCTGCGCGGCGCAGCATTTGATTGACCGCCATGTGCCGGGCGGGCTGCTGGACGTGAACCAGGCCCGTTTTGACACCCTTGCCCAGAGTGAAGCCGCCGTGCTGGCCAACGCCCGCCATGTGACCGGGCGCACCAGCTTTGACCGTTCCGCCGTTCAAAAGCTGGCCCCGCAGGCCAGTTATTACCCCTGCAACGAAACGCTGCGCCCGGAGTTTTACACCCCACCGGTGTGGCACCCCCGCACCTTTGGCGAAGCGCCGGTGCTGCTGCTCAGCCAGGGCAACTACCCGCTCAAAAACCTGCATACCGTGCTCAAAGCGCTGCCCGCCGTGCTGGCGCAGTACCCCGGCGCGGTGCTGCGGGTGGCGGGCTGGCCCCCGCTGGACAAAGGGCCGCTGCTGCGCCCGGTGATTGACTGGATGTTCCCCTACCAGACCTGGTGCAAACAGCTGATCCGCCGCCTGGGGCTGGCGGACCATGTGCAGTACACCGGCCCGCTGGATGCCGCCGCCATGCGGCAGGCTTACCTGGATGCCGATCTCTTCCTGTTGCCGTCTTACAGCGAGAACAGCCCCAACAGTCTGGGCGAAGCCATGCTGCTGGGCCTGCCCTGCGTGGCCAGCGCGGCAGGCGGCATCCCGGATATGCTGCAAAGCGGCGTGCAGGGGATGCTGTACGGTGCCGCCGGGGATGATGCCGCCCTGAGCGCGGCCATTTTACAGGTGCTTGCCCTGCCGGACCACGGCACGGCGCTGGGCACCGCCGCGCAGATCCGCGCCCGGGTGATCCATGACGCGGCCAAAAACACCGCACAGATGATTGAAATTTACCGCAAAGTCCTGCAAAGGGAGGGAACACTGTGAGCCTGCCCGCCATTGGAGTGGTGATTCCCTGCTATAAGGCCGAGCACACGCTGCGCCAGACGGTTGAAAGCGTGCTGCAGGATGCACCGGACAATTTGCAGCTGGTGCTGGTGGAGGACGGCAGCCCGGACGGCACCGGCGCGTTGTGTGATGCCCTTGCCGCCCAGGACCCCCGCGTTACCGCACTGCACCAGCCCAACGGCGGGGCATCCGCCGCGCGCAACGCGGGGTTGGATACACTGTGCCGCAGCGGTGCCGAGTGGGTGCTGTTTGTGGATGCGGACGATACCCTGCTGCCGGGGCTGTGGCAGGCGCTGCCCGCTGCATTTGATGCGCAGCCGGGCCTGATTTTGTACGGCATGGTGCGCGCCAGCGGCCCTGCCCCCAATCCGCTGGCCCCCGGCTGCTATGCCGGCCCCGCCGCGCTGGGGGATACGCTGGACCCGCTGCTGTTTGAAAGCGGCTACCTCGCCGCCCCCTACCCCAAGCTGTTCCGGCTGGATGTGATCCGCCGGAACAAGCTGCGGTTTGACCCACGCTTAAAAATCAATGAAGATGTTTTGTTTAATCTTCAATATTTGCGGTTTTTGCTTTTTTTACAAAAAAACTCTGCCATTTATTGCCTTGCAGGTGTATACTATAATCAGAATGATATGCTTGCGGGCAGTCTGTCCCGCTCCCTGCGGGGGGATTTGCTGGACGCCGAGGCTGTGACCCGCCCCGTGCTGGAAGCATTCTTGACGGATGCCAAGCTGCCTGCACCAGAAATTGACCGCCTGGTGCAAATAAGCCGGGTGCGTGCCGCGTTAAATCAATATGGGCTGCTGACCGGCTGCCCCGGCCGCATGCCGTTTGCCCAGCGGCGGCAGCTGTTTGCCCGCATTTTGCAGGATGCTGATGCCCGCGCGGCCCTGCGCGCCCGCCTGACTGCGGACCCCAACCGCCTGCTGGCGCTGCCCTACCGGCTGGGGGTATTTTTGCACAGCGCCTGGCTATTGGCCGCTTATACCCAGCTGAAAAACCGCTTTTTATGAGAGGAACGTTTTGCATGCCGAACCCGACCATTTCCATTGTGACAACTGTATATGACGCCAAGGATTACATCCCCCGCACGGTGCGCAGCATTCTGGCCCAGAGCTTTACGGACTTTGAGCTGCTGCTGGTGGAGGATGGCAGCCCCAACGGCTGCGGCGAGCTGTGTGATGAGCTTGCCAAAACCGATCCGCGCATCCGGGTGTTCCACAAGGAAAATGGCGGCCCGGCCTCCGCTTTGAACGTTGGGCTGGACAATGCCCGCGGGGATTACATCGGCTTTGTGGATTCGGACGACCTGGTGGATTCGGATCTCTACGAAACACTTTTGAATGCCATCCGCGAAAACGATGTGCGCATTGCCTCCTGCAATGCCGACGCGGTGGACGAACAGGAAAAGCCCGTGCCGGGGGCCGGGGTCAACATCAACATTGCCGGGCGGCACATGGCCATGGAGCTGCTGCTGGATACCTTTAAAACCGGCGGCTTTTACGGGCTTCTGTGCTGGAACAAGCTGTTTGACATCCGCCTGTTCCGCGATAAAGGCGTGCATTTTGACGAAACCATGTTCTTTGGCGATGACGCCAGCGAGCTGCACCGCGTGTATGACGGCGAGTATGTTTACTGTGTGCCGCGCGTGCTGTACCACTACCGGCGGCGCGGCGGCCAGATGACCGAGGTGCTGTTTCCGCCGCGGCGGCTGGATGATTTGAAAATGTACTGGAACTGGCTGGGCTGGTTTGCCGCGCAGCCGGACAAAACCGAATATAAAGGTTATTATGAATGGGCCGTGGCATGGTACTGGAAGGTGTTTTACCTGTTCTGGTGCCAGGCCAGCGAGGCCGGAGCCATGGCAAAGCTGAAACCGGAATTTTTGAAGCACAAAAAGCATCTGGACAGTATTTTGCCGGACATCCTGCGTTGCCCGCATGTGCCCGGTGCCGAAAAAGCGCGCGCTGTGCTGTTCTGCGCCGCACCGGGGCTGACCTACACGCTGGCACACGCCCGCGGCAAGCTGCATGGCAGCAAAACGGACTGAGGAATGAGGGGGAAAAACAAGATGGAACATATTGCAGTTAGTGTGATCGTTCCCATTTACAACGCAGAGCCCTGGCTGGAAGAGTGCGTGCAGAGCATTCTGGACCAGGATTTCCCGGCCAGCTACGGCACGATCGAAGTGCTGCTGATCGATGACGGCGCAACGGATGGCAGCGGCGCTTTGTGTGACCGCCTTGCCAAGCGGGACAACCGCATTAAAGTAGTGCACCAGGAGAACCAGGGGCTTTCCGGCGCGCGCAACACCGGCATTGATATGGCCCGCGGCCGCTATTATGCCTTTATTGACAGCGACGATGTGGTGCGCCCGGCGTACCTGAAAAAGATGTACGAAGCCTGCGAAGCGCACGACGCCTACATGGCGATCTGCGCAGTGGAGGACGTACAGGAGAACGGCAAGCCCCTGCCGGAGCCGGTGTTCACCCCGCCCACGCAGGAAGGTGTGTTCCGCGGCAAGGATCTGCTGAATGATTTTTATGCCCCCAACGGCACTTATTACACCGTTGCATGGAACAAGCTTTACCGCGCCGAGGTGTGGAAGCTGCTGCATTACCCGGAGGGCCGTCTGCACGAGGATGATTTTGTGGCGCACCGGCTGTTCTGGCGGTGCGATAAAGTGGTGTGCCTGCCGGATGTTTTGTACAATTACCGCCTGCGTTCCGGCAGCATTATGCGCACCAGCCTGAAACCCGGCGCGTTTGACGCGGTGGACGGCCTGGCTGACCGGTACCGCTTTTATGTCGAGAACGGCGCGGACCGTTCGGTGATTGATTCGGCTTATGCTGCCTGTTGGCGGCGGTATCTTTTCCTGTGCGCCAAGGTACGCCAGAACCCGGAGCCGCAGCTGGTCAAGGCCATCAGCAAGGAGCAGTTTCTGATGCAGGGGCTGATCAGCTACCTGCCCAACTGCCGCCACATGAAGATGACTGAAAAGCTTTCCGCCGCCCGCTGGGCCATGATGCCCGCCGAAAGCCTTTGCCCGGCAAAGTGATTGTTTACGGGAGCTTTCCAGCCTTTTTTGAAAAAAAGTCTTCGGCGAAAAAACTTTAATATAATAGAATATAAGAATAAAAATAGGGATTGGATCGCGAACGGGTAAACAAAAATCAAACACGCCAAAAATGTATTGAACCGCGTGTTTTTGCCTATAGGATCGCAGGGGCGTACATTGTGCGCCCGCCAACCTAACGTAATAACGTTTTTATCAACGGTTATACACACGGCAAACGGCCACGGGACGATGCAAGCATCGTCCCCTACAAATGGTTTTTAGGTTTGCAATAACCATTTTACGTTTTTCCCCAACGCGATAAGGGCATCGCGCCCTACGGAATATTTTGCCGCTCATCACGCACTTTCAAACATTCCAAAGCCTAATATTTCCTGAGCGGCGCTGCGCGCCGCGGTCCACCACCATTATTCTTTATTCTTTTTTAATTATTCTTTACCTACCCCATTCCTAATTAAACTCCTACCTCCTAACGATTCCTCCGTCCACACCAAACTTTCAAACCAACGAAAAAAGGGGTTGTCCATTTTGCCGCTGCGCTCGCCGAATACACCGCGCAAACCGCGCATTTTGCTGGTTCCGCCGCCGGAGCTGCCGGTTCCTGCTGTGCAGGGCGGCGCGGTGGAAACCCTTGTCACCCACCTGATCCGTGAAAATGAACGGGCGGGCAAGCTGGACCTGCTGTGCGCCAGCATCCCGGACCCGGAAGCCGCCGCCCAGGCACAAGGGCTGCAGCACACCAAAATGCTGTACGTTGCCAAGCCCCGCGGCGTGCGCCGGTATTACCCCATGGTGTTTCTGGAGCGCTGCTTTGGCGTTGCCGCCCCATATGACCCGTGGTATCAAAAGGTTCAGCTTTCCCTTGCACTGGAGCTGCCCACTCCGGACCTGATTGTGGCGGAGGGCGGCACCCTGACCCAGTGCAGCGCCATCAGCAAAATGTTCGGCAAGCGGCGTTGCCTGGCCCACCTGCACGGTCAGACCAGCTGCAGCCATGAGATGGACGCCATTTACGGCGGTATTCTGGCCCTGAGCGAGTTTATCCGCGATGATTACCTCAAAACCAGCGAGCTGGACCGCAAGCATGCCTACATCCTGCACAACTGCATTGATACCGCCCGCTTTGTGCCCGGCCCGGCGGATGCTGCGCTGCGGGCTTCCCTCGGCTTTGCGCCGGAAGATTTTGTTGTACTGTTCTGCGGCCGCCTGGAGCCGGATAAGGGCATCCACAAGCTGTTGGAAGCGATGGAGAATATCCATGATCCGCGCATTAAGCTGCTGATTGTGGGCAGCCCGTTTTTTGGCCGTACCCAGCAAAGCCCGTTTTTGCGCAAGTTGGAACAGCAGGCCGAGACCCTTGGCGACCGGGTGCGCTTTACTGGCTATGTGCCCAATGATTCGATGCCGGAATATTACCGCCTGGCGGACCTTGTCTGCGTGCCCACCTTGGTGGAGGAAGCCGCCGGGCTTGTGGCGGTGGAAGCCATGGGCTGCGGCCGGCCGGTGCTTGCCACCCGCAGCGGCGGTATGCCGGAATATCTGGACGGCAGCCAGGCCGTGCTGGTGGACCGTGACGGCAATGTAGCCGGGCAGCTGAGCTTTGCCATCCGCATGCTGTACGAACACCCGGATCTGCGCGCCCAGATGAGCACCGCCGGTGCAAAGACGGCACAGCGCTATTCTTCTGCACGCTTTTATGATGATTTTGTACGCATTGTGTACGATTTTGGAGGTCACCTATGGAACAGCCCGTCATCTGTGTGATCGTTCCGGTATACAAGGCGGAAGCCACCCTGCCCCGCTGCATCGAAAGTGTGCTGACCCAGCAGCTGCCGGGCGGGCTGCGGCTGATCTTGGTGGACGATCAAAGTCCAGACCGCAGCGGCGAAATTTGTGACGCTTACGCAGCAAAGGATTCCCGTGTGATGGTACTTCACCGCAGGGAACGCGGGGTTTCCGGCGCGCGCAATGCCGGGCTACGGGCCGCCACCGGCGAGTATATTGTATTTTTGGACAGTGACGATGCCCTGCGCCCCGGCGCTTTGGCCGCCGCCCTTGCGGCACAGGCCGCTGCCCCCAACGCTTTTGTGCTCTGGCACTACACCATGCAGCCGGACGATACCACCCCTGTAACCACAGTAGCCCACCCGGCCCAACGGAGCGACCTGGCCCGCCTGCACCTGGACTGCCTGATCGCCATGCCGTGGAACAAGCTTTACCGGCGCACATACGCCCGGCAGCTTGCCTTTGACCAGGCTTATACCCTTGGCGAAGATTTGCAGTTTGTGCTGGATTATCTGGCTCTGCTGGGGCGCTGCCAGCCGGATTTCAGCTACCTTGTGCTGGAAAGCGCCCTGACCTTTTACGATTGCAGCCGCACCGGCACCCTTTCCACCAAGTACCACGCCAATTACTGCGAAATTTGGCCCAAGCATTTTGCCAAGCTGAACGCCGCCTGCACCGTTGCTGCCTGCCCACCGCAGGATATGCTGCCGCTGCACCGCGCGGAATTGCAGGTTTTGGCAGAGGGTGCCGCAGACATTTTGCGGCGGGACCCCGATGCCATGCCCGCACGCCGCGCCAAAGCCCGCACCGCGCTGCAAAGCCCATGGCTGAAAAGCCTGCTGGATACAATGCGCCATGAGCACTGTTACAGCCCCTATTACCTGCCCTGCCGCTGGAACAGCTTGCGTCTGCTATGGATGTTGTCCGAAGCTGCGCGCACGCAGAGCCCCCTGTTCGGCAGGCTGGACTGGGCGGGGTATTATTTGCTGCTGGGCCGCATGAAGCGCGGCTGAACCGCAGCCTGCTTTATCTCTGGTATTACAGTACATTTCCCCCAGGCAGCGCCGCTGGCTTGCCTGGGGTTTTGTTTTTGCATCGTCAGGTTTTTGGGGTTGTAGATTGTATTCACCTGCTTAACATGGTATAATGGGACAGAATTATCTCTTTGTACTATTTTTAACACATTTGGGAGAATTATTTAAGGCAACACCGCACAATTCCCGCCTGACGGCTTAAGCACCGCTCCGGCGGCTG
>ERZ773264.3180-NODE-3180-length-13842-cov-2.895046_pt1 | contig 13842 bp, 8 predicted proteins | sample MGYA00511910_ERZ773264 | MGnify/ENA primary metagenome ERZ773264 (study PRJEB29015, sample SAMEA2737739) | human gut metagenome | biome: human gut; feature: human-associated habitat; material: faeces | place: China | collected 2012 ... | reverse complement strand
CTGCCTTGCAGGTGAGGTGGCGCGTGCGATGGTGCGGAACCAGTACGAGATGGGAAAAGAGGCCGCACTGCGGTATGAGAAGATTTTCGGAAAAGGCAATTTCTTCCTGGAACTGCAGGATCACGGCATCTCGGAGCAGCGGATGGTCAATCAGCAGCTGATGCGCCTCTCGGCAGAAACCGGCATCGAGCTGGTGGCGACGAATGATATTCACTACACGTACGCAGAAGATGCGGATTCTCACGATATTCTTCTGTGCCTGCAGACCGGAAAGAAGATTACGGATGAGGACCGCATGCGCTACGAGGGCGGCCAGTATTTCGTGAAATCCGAGGCGGAGATGGCATCGCTCTTCCCGTATGCACCGCAGGCAATCGAAAATACACAGAAAATTGCAGACCGGTGTAATGTGGAGATTGAATTTGGTGTCACAAAACTTCCGAAATTCGATGTGCCGGAAGGATACACTTCCTGGGAATACTTAAATAAGCTCTGCTACGACGGCCTCGAGGAACGGTATCACCCGGCGACGGATGAACTGAAAGCGCGGCTGAAATACGAGCTTGATACGATCAAAACGATGGGTTACGTCGATTACTTCCTGATCGTGTGGGATTTCATCAAATTTGCGCGCGACCACGACATCATGGTCGGACCGGGACGAGGATCGGCGGCCGGAAGTATTGTTTCCTACACCCTTGGCATCACACAGCTGGACCCGATGCGGTACCAGCTCCTGTTCGAGCGTTTCCTGAACCCGGAACGAGTTACCATGCCTGATATCGACGTGGATTTCTGTTTCGAACGCCGCCCGGAGGTCATCGACTATGTAACGAGAAAATACGGCAAGGACCGCGTTGTACAGATCGTCACATTCGGTACACTGGCGGCGCGCGGTGTCATCCGCGATGTCGGCCGTGTGCTGGATATGCCGTATGCACAGGTGGATTCGATCGCGAAGATGATTCCGAATGAACTGAATATCACGATCGACAAGGCACTGCAGATGAACCACGAGCTGCGGGAGCTGTATCAGGGCAATGAAGAGGTTGCACATCTGATCGACATGTCACGGAGACTTGAAGGTCTGCCGCGCCACACGTCGATGCACGCCGCCGGTGTTGTCATCGGCTCGCGTCCGCTGGTGGAATTTGTGCCGCTCTCGCGAGGAAGCGACGGAACGATCGTCACGCAGTTCACGATGACGACGCTCGAGGAACTGGGACTTCTGAAAATGGACTTCTTAGGACTTCGGACCCTGACCGTCATTCAGAATGCGACAAAGCTCGCAGAGCGTTACAGCAATAAGAAAATTGATCTGCTTCACATCGATTACAACGATCCGAAAGTGCTCGGCATGATCGGCGCATCGAAAACGGTCGGTGTGTTCCAGCTCGAGAGTGCGGGAATGAAAAACTTCATGAAGGAGTTAAAACCGCAGAGCCTCGAGGATATCATCGCCGGAATTTCCCTGTACCGGCCGGGCCCGATGGATTTTATTCCGCAGTACATCAAAGGAAAAAACAACCCGGAATCCGTTACGTACGATACACCGCTCTTAAAACCGATTCTGGAGCCGACGTACGGCTGTATCGTCTACCAGGAACAGGTTATGCAGATCGTACAGGCACTGGCGGGCTATTCGCTTGGACGGGCTGATCTGGTGCGCCGTGCGATGTCGAAGAAAAAGGCATCCGTCATGGAAAAAGAGCGCCAGAATTTCGTTTATGGAAACGAGGCCGAGGGTGTGCCGGGCTGTATCAAAAACGGCATTGATGAGAAGACAGCGAACAAGATCTACGACGAGATGATCGACTTCGCGAAATACGCCTTCAACAAATCCCATGCGGCGGCGTACGCGTTCGTATCGTACCAGACGGCATGGCTGAAATACTATTACCCGGTTGAGTTCATGGCGGCTCTGATGACCTCCTGCATCGATAACCCGGGAAAAGTCGCAGAGTATATCTTGAGTTCCCGCCAGATGGGCATTTCCATTCTGCCGCCGGACATCAACCGAAGCGAAGGAAAATTCACGGTAGACGGCCAGGCGATCCGCTATGGCATGGCGGCGGTCAAAGGCATCGGAAAGCCGGTCATGGAGGCGATCGTGGAGGAGCGGAGTGCAAACGGACCGTTCCGCTCGTTAAAGGATTTCGCGGAGCGTCTGAGCGGAAAAGAAGTCAACAAGCGGACCGTCGAGAACTTTATCAAGGCGGGCGCATTCGACTGCTTCGGCGTGACGAGAAAGCAGCTCATGTTCGTCTACGCCAATGTGCTCGATGATGTGGCGCGCGAGAAAAAAGATTCGTTAAGCGGCCAGATGAGTCTGTTTGACTTCGTAGACGAGACGACCAAACGGTCGTATGAAACGGTGTACCCGGATGTCGGAGAATACGAAAAGAGTGATCTTTTGGCGCTCGAAAAAGAGGTGCTCGGCATCTACGTCAGCGGTCATCCGCTCGAGGAGCAGGAAGAGTGCTGGCGGAAGAACATTTCCGCGGTAACGACAGACTTCCAGCCGGATGAGGAGACGGGTTTCCCATCCGTCACCGACGGCGCGAAAGAGATTGTCGGCGGCATTATCACGGATAAAAAAATCAAATATACAAAGAATAACAAGACAATGGCATTTCTCACACTCGAGGACCTCGTCGGCAGTATGGAAATCGTCGTATTCCCGCGCGATTACGAGAAAAACGCAGCGATGATGCAGACCGATGCGCGTGTCTTCATCCAGGGCCGTGTTTCCGCGGAGGATGATAAGCCGAGCAAGCTGATCTGCGAGAAAATTTTCCCGTTTGCAGGCATCCCGAAAGAGCTCTGGATCCAGTTCCCGGACAAGGAAACGTACGAGAGAGAAGTGGCGGATCTGTACCAGATGCTGCATGAATCCGACGGCAAGGACAGCGTGATTCTCTACATCAAATCGATCAAAGCGATGAAAAAACTGCCGCCGAGCCGCAATGTGCAGGCAGATGCCCGTCTGGTGGCGTCACTTCAGGCAAAATTCGGTACCGGAAACGTGAAAGTTGTAGAAAAGAGTATTGAAAAAAGGGCCTGAATGCTTTAAAATAAAACTGTGTGTGATTAATAAATAAAACTACTCGTTTATTAATGTGTGTGATGAGATGGAGGAATTCATATGGCAACGACTAACAAGGTAAAGACAATCGGAGTGCTTACCAGCGGTGGTGATGCACCAGGTATGAACGCAGCGATCCGTGCAGCCGTAAGAAGAGGTCTGCAGAAGGGCGTTCAGATGAAAGGTATCCTGAAAGGCTACGACGGACTGATGAACGAAGAAATCATCGACATGACAGCCCGCGATGTATCCGACACCATCGAGCGCGGAGGTACTATCCTTTATACCGCCCGCTGCGCAGAGATGCGTACACCGGAAGGCCAGAAACGTGCTGCAGATGTCTGCAGAAAACATGGCATCGACGGACTGGTAGTTATCGGCGGAGACGGATCTTTTGCAGGAGCGCAGAAACTGGCAGCTCTTGGAATTAACACCGTAGGTGTACCGGGAACCATCGACCTGGATATCGCCTGCACAGAATATACCATCGGTTTTGATACCGCGGTAAACACTGCAATGGAAGCCATTGATAAAGTAAGAGATACTTCCACTTCCCATGAGAGATGCTCGATCATCGAGGTTATGGGACGTAATGCCGGATATATCGCTCTGTGGTGCGGTATCGCAAACGGCGCAGAGGATATCCTGCTTCCGGAGAAATACGATTACGATGAGCAGAAGATCATCAACAACATCATCGAGAACCGTAGAAAAGGCAAAAAACATCATATCATCGTAAATGCTGAGGGCATCGGCCATTCCACCAGCATGGCGCGCAGAATCGAAGCTGCAACCGGCATCGAGACCCGTGCAACGATTCTTGGACATATGCAGCGTGGAGGAAGCCCGACATGTAAAGACCGTGTATATGCGTCCATCATGGGTGCTTACGCAGTTGACCTTCTTCTGGAAGGCAAAACAGACCGCGTTGTTGCATACAAGAACGGTGAGTATGTAGATTACGATATCGATGAGGCACTGTCCATGACAAAGACTCTGCCGGAATATCAGTGGGAGATCGCAAGAGCTCTTTCTTATAACTATACGAAATAAAAAAGTATCACGAAACAGACTGTTTTTAGCAAGCAGTCTGTTTCATTGGTATAATAGCGGGAATAAAAATGTTTCCGCGGACGGAATAGAGAGACAAAATAAAAAAACAGGAGGAACTTAACAATGGTTACCTGGAACAATCTTGATAAACTGGCTTCTTTTGAGGAGCTGAAAAAAGTGGAGCGTGTCAATCTTGCCGAGGTGATGTCCGGCGAAAACGGAGCAGAGCGCGTAAAATCTTACAGCGTTCCGATGGCAGAAGGACTTGCGTATAACTACGCAGCAAAACAGGTGAATGAGGATGTCCTTGCCGCACTCGTAAAACTGGCAGAAGAAGCACAGCTTTCTGAAAAATTTGAGGAGCTTTACAACGGTGCTGTCATCAACACCGGAGAGAACCGTCTCGTGCTTCATCAGCTGACCCGCGGCCAGCTCGGAAACACCGTTACGGCAGACGGCGTAGACAAACGTGCTTTCTACGTAGAGCAGCAGAACCGCATCGCAGAGTTTGCGAACAAAGTACATGCAGGTGAGATCACCAACGCAGCAGGTGAAAAATTCACCACCGTTGTGCAGATCGGTATCGGCGGAAGCGACCTTGGCCCGCGTGCGATGTATCTGGCTCTGGAAAACTGGGCAAAGAAAAACGGCTGCTTCAAAATGGAAGCAAAATTCATCAGCAACGTTGACCCGGATGACGCAGCAGCTGTTCTGAATTCGATCGACGTAGCACATTCCATCTTCGTTCTGGTATCCAAATCCGGAACCACACTGGAGACTCTGACCAACGAGTCCTTCGTAAAAGACGCTCTGAAAAATGCAGGCCTGGATGCATCCAAGCACATGATCGCCGTTACCAGTGAGACTTCTCCGCTGGCAAAGAGCGACGACTATCTGGCAGCATTCTTCATGGATGACTACATCGGAGGCCGTTATTCTTCCACATCCGCAGTCGGCGGCGCTGTTCTGTCCCTGGCTTTCGGACCGGAAGTATTTGCGGCATTCCTTGAGGGCGCAGCAGCAGAGGACAAGCTTTCTGCAAACAAAGACGTATTACAGAACCCGGAGATGCTCGATGCACTGATCGGTGTTTACGAGAGAAACGTTCTTGGATATCCGAGCACTGCAGTTCTTCCGTATTCCCAGGCACTGAACCGCTTCCCGGCTCATTTACAGCAGGTAGATATGGAGTCCAACGGTAAATCGGTCAACCGCTTCGGCGAGCCGGTCAATTACCCGACCGGTCCGGTTCTCTTCGGCGAGCCAGGTACCAACGGACAGCATTCCTTCTATCAGCTGCTGCATCAGGGAACTGATATCGTTCCGCTGCAGTTTGTAGGCTTCCGCAATAACCAGATGGAGACCGATGTCGACATCCAGGGCAGCACCAGCCAGCAGAAACTCTGCGCAAACGTAGCAGCTCAGATCGTTGCATTTGCCTGCGGTAAAGCAGATGAGAATAAAAACAAAAACTTCGAAGGCGGCCGTCCGTCCAGCATCATTATCGGAGATCAGGTAAATCCGAAGACGCTGGGAGCACTGCTTGCACACTTCGAGAATAAGATCATGTTCCAGGGATTCCTGTGGAACGTAAACAGCTTCGACCAGGAAGGCGTACAGCTTGGTAAAGTCCTTGCAAAACGCGTTCTGGCTCACGAGACAGACGGAGCACTGAAGGTATTCAGTGATCTGCTCAATATCTAAAAGCGTTATTTTCTGATCAGAAAAGGCGTCCTGTGAAAAAAATCTCCCGGAAAAACTCCGGGAGATTTCAGACTATAGACAAAGCCCTGCTTTTGCAGGGTTTTTTCATTTTCAGATTATCCCAGCTTCGCCGGGAGAGACGAGGAAACCGTGGTCTGGTGCTTTTGACGGAATTGCCGCGGGGTGATCTGGTACCGCTTTTTAAAGGTGCGGATCAGATGACTGCAGTCCGCAAAGCCGGTCTCGGCTGCAATATAGTTCAGGTCATAGTCGGTAAAAAGAAGCAGGTTTTCAACCTTGTTCAGGCGGATAAACTCGATATACTGCTTACAGCTCTGCCCGTAATGCTTCAGAAAAAGTTTGGCAAAATAGGAGTAGCTCATGTTGTATTTATGTGCCAGTGCCTCGATATTGATGTTTTCCTGGGAATGGCGGTCGAGATAGACGAGGATATCCTGCATACTCTGTTCCTCACTCTCGGAAATCGATTCGGGATTGAAACAGATTCCCTGGCAGTGCCAGATACGCAGAAGCCGGAGAAACAGTGTGGAAAAGAGAGAATAGATATAGGCATCATAACCGTATTTCTTTTCAAGAGCCTCCCTCTCAAGGGTTACAAAAAAATCATGGAGATTCAGCTCTGAGAGATCTTCCTGCGTAAACAAAAGCGAAGGATAGGTCATCGTGGCGATTTTATGGAAAGCAAAGCTCAGGTTCGGAAGGTAGCTTCCGGTGAGCTGGATGCGGTTCAGGTTGAATTTGATACAGAAATAGCGGAATGGCCGATCCTGGTCTGCGGCAAGTGCGTGGACCGTCTGTGGAGGAAACAGGATGAAAGAGCCCGGTTTTATGTGGTAGACGGAATCGTTGCAGCTCACGAGAAGAGAACCTTCCTGCAGATAAAGAACCTCCGTAAAATAGTGCCAGTGGGATTTGACCGGCATGGAAAAACTGTCGGAGCAGCAGGAAAAGGCTTCAATCGGCGAGTGCAGGATGTCACTGTATTCAAAAAGATTCTTCAACGGAAAAGTCCCCCTTCAGGTAAAAAATATTCAGTATTTTTCTGGGAATATCAGTTTCGGAAAAATAGAAACATTCTATTTTTGTACAGTCGCATTATATCATATCCAAATGAAAATTGATACAATGGCGAAAGCATTTGAAAGAAAATTAATGCTGAATTTGGTAACTCAATTTCCTAAGATAAGGGGGGATATGAAAACATGAAAAGCAACACGAAACAATTCCCGAAAAACAAAATTGCGTGGCTGTGGGAAAACATGGAGGGAAAACGGGCGCTGTACTTTGTCGGTATTCTCGGAACCGTTTTGTACAATATTCTGCAGCTTACGATTCCCTATTTTTCGGGAAAAATTGTGGATCTGTTTTTAACGGGGGAGAACGCGGCGACAAATCTTCAGGTACACCGTGACCTGCTTTACCGCTTGCTGTTTGCGATGGTCGGCTTTACGTTCCTGCGTGTTATCGTTGTTTATGGCAGCTGTATGATCTATGAGACGGTGTCGCAGAGTGTTCTGTACCGGGTGCGGAATTATCTGTACGACAAGCTTCAGCGTCAGGATATGACGTTTTACAGTACCTATCGGACAGGAGATCTGATGACACGGCAGACAGGAGACCTGGATGCGGTGCGTCACATGGTTGCATGGGTTGTACGAATGGTGGTTGAGTCATTTTCTCTGTTTGCTGCAGCGGCCGTTTTCTTCCTGTATACGAACTGGAAGCTGGCACTGTGCGTTCTTGTGATTTCACCGTTTGTATTCTGGATTATCTATCTGTTCCGGAACCGCGTTGCCCCGATGCATGCGGCGCTGCGTGAAAAACTGGCACAGATGAATACATGCGCACAGGAGAATATTTCCGGAAACCGCGTTGTCAAAGCGTTTGCAAGAGAAGATTACGAAATCGAGAAATTCGACCGTGCCAATACCGACTATGCGGAGACGAATAAGGCAACCGGAATGGTATGGCTGAAATTTTTCCCGATTGTCGAGAGTATTGCGAACCTGATGCCGGTTGTCCTGCTCGCAGTCGGCGGTGTTTTTATGATCAGAGGACAGCTTACTATGGGAGACTATGTGGCATTTTCAGGCCTCATCTGGGCAATCGCCAATCCGATGCGTCAGATGGGAAATATCATGAACGAATTTCAGCGGTTCTCAGCAGCGTCGAAAAAGGTCATGGAGCTGTATTACTCCGAACCGAAAATCAGGGACGAAGAAAATGCCGTTTCCCATCCGGAGCGGTTTGAAGGCAAAATCGAGTTTGATAACGTTTCCTTCCAATACGAGGATGGTGATTTGCCGGTTCTGCACAATATTTCCTTCACGGCCCATCCGAACGAGACGGTTGCGATCATGGGCGAGACCGGCTGCGGCAAGACATCGCTGATCAATCTGATCCCGCGGTTTTATGAGCCGACAGAAGGACAGATCCGGATTGACGGAATTCCTGTAGAACAGCTGAAGCTGTATGATCTCCGAAAACAGATCGGACTTGCCACGCAGGATGTTCTGCTGTATTCTGACACGATCGAGGGAAACATTGCCTACGGCGATGATTCGATCAAGATGAACGAGGTTGTCAAGTTTGCAAGGTATTCCGCTGCGGCAGATTTCATTTCAAAGATGCCGGAGGGCTACGATACCCTGGTCGGAGAGCGCGGTGTTGGTCTTTCCGGAGGCCAGAAGCAGAGAATTTCTCTGGCAAGAGCACTGGCGATCCGTCCATCGGTTCTGATTCTTGACGATACAACATCGGCGGTTGATATGGAAACAGAGAAACAGATTCAGCAGTCCTTACGGGAGCTTGATTTTTCATGTACCAAGATTGTGATTGCACAGCGAATTTCGACAACGAAAACAGCGGACAAGATTATTGTTCTGCAAAATGGCTATATTGAAGAAATGGGAACACATGAGGAACTGATGGAGAAGAAGGGTTACTATTATGAACTGGTGAAGCTGCAGACCGGTGTGGATGAACTGTAGGAGGGGAAGCAATGGCAAAAAATACATACAAGCAGGATGAAGTGCTCGAAGAGCCGTTTGACATCAAGCATCTGCTCAGAGCTTCATCCTATATCAAAAAATATGCAAAACGGATGGTTTTTGCGATCCTTTTGAGTGGCATCGGCGGTGCGTCCGGCTATGTGGCGCCGATGATTATCCAGCGGGCGCTGGACCTTGCAATTCCGGAGAAAAACGAGAGGCTTTTATTTTCTCTTGTGGGAATGCTGGTCGGCATCTATCTGGTGAGCGTGATCTTCACAACAATTCGAAGCCGCATTATGGTGGATGTCAGTCAGAGTATCATCTATGATATCCGAAAAGATTTGTTTGCACATCTGCAGGAGCTGCCGTTCCAGTATTACGATGACCGCCCGCACGGCAAGATCCTGATTCGGGTTGTCAACTACGTCAACTCGGTATCGGATATGCTGTCAAATGGTCTGATCAACATCGTTCTGGAGAGCTTCAACCTTCTGTTTATCGTGATTTTCATGTTTCTGGTTGATGTGCAGATGGCATTTGTCGTGCTCTGCGGCGTGCCGGTGCTGTGCGTTTTCATGGTCTGGATCAAGAATAAACAGAGACGTGCATGGCAGGCAGTTTCGAACAAGAACTCAAACCTGAATGCCTATCTGCAGGAGAATATTGTCGGAGCCCGCATTACGCAGATCTTTGCACGAGAGGATGAGAATGCGGAGATTTTCAAAGATCTTTCCAAGGATTGCCGCAGAACATGGAATACAGCAGTTCGCTATTCCAACCTGGTATGGCCGGGTATCGATTCAATTTCCGTCTGCGTGCGTGCTGCCATTTTTCTGTCCGGTCTGATCCTTTTCGGGCAGGGAAATAAGTCGGTTGGTACGATTGTAGCGATTTCGAGCTATGCATCGTATTTCTGGCAGCCGATCATGAACCTTGGAAACATCTTCAATAACTTTATCAACAACATTGCGTATCTGGAACGTATCTTTGAGACGATGGATGAGCCGGTGACGGTAAAGGATGCAAAAGATGCCGTTGAAATGCCAAAAATCCGCGGTGAGGTGACCTTCGATCACGTAAATTTCTCGTACGATGCGTCAAAACAGATCTTAAACGATGTTTCGTTTACGGTAAAACCGGGTGAGAGTGTGGCGCTTGTCGGACCGACCGGAGCCGGAAAGAGTACGATTGTCAATCTGATTTCACGGTTTTACAATGTCAATGGCGGTCGCGTCCTGATCGATGGACAGGATATCTCGCAGGTGACCATTCATTCCCTGCGTGAGCAGATGGGTATTATGATGCAGGACAGCTTTATTTTCTCGGGAGATATTGAGGATAATATCCGTTACGGAAAGCTTGACGCAACGCATGAGGAGATTGTGAAGGCGAGCAGAACTGTCTGTGCGGACGAGTTTATCAGCAAAATGCCGGATCGCTATCAGACGGAGGTAAGGGAGCGTGGTTCCATGCTGAGCCAGGGACAAAAGCAGCTCATTTCGTTTGCGCGTACCCTGCTTTCCGATCCGGCCATTCTGATTCTCGATGAGGCGACCTCAAGCATTGACGTACAGACCGAAAAAGCACTGCAGACGGGACTCAATGCCATGCTGAAGGGCAGAACCTCATTTATCATTGCGCATCGTCTGTCTACGATCCGCAACTGCGATAAGATTATGTATATCGATAACGGCGGTATTATGGAGAGCGGAACACATGATGAGCTGATGGCAAAGAAAGGCCATTATTATAAACTGTATACAGCACAGCTTGATGAAGTACAGAAAGCGGGCTGATCAAAAAAAGATCATAAAAAAGATTATAAAAAAGGCTTCTGCCAGCGGATAAAAATCCGTGGCAGAAGCCTTTTGCCGTTTCTTGTTCGTGTCGCTTTTTGCGCGTGTCGCCGAAGCGACCCGCCGCAGGCGGAAAATTCGGCAAAGCAGGAGTTCTTCTTATTTTCCGGAGAAGTATTTCTCTTTGATGATCTCAACCGGCATATCCTCGCCAGTCCACAGTTTGAAGGAAGCAGCTCCCTGGTATAACAGCATGTACATACCGTTTCCGGTCTTGCATCCAGCCTCTTTTGCCTCACGCAGCAGGCGGGTTTCCTGCGGATTGTAGATCACATCGAAAACGAAGAGGTCTTTGTGGAACATCGTTGTGTCGGTGATGATGGTGTTCTCGGTCTTTGGAGCCATTCCGACGGAAGTTCCGTTGACAAGAATGGCGCTGTCTGCGATGGATGCGCGAAGGACTTCCGGATCGGAGAAGTCGTGCAGGGTAACCCTGCAGGAAGTACGCTCATTGAGTTTTGCAACGATTTCCTCGGCTCTTCCGAAGAAATTGTCTCTGACGTTGAATACATTGATCTCAGCCACGCCGTCGAGGGCTGCCTGTACCAGGATTGCAGTAGCAGCGCCGCCGGCACCGAGCAGAGTCATCTTTTTGCCGATGATGTCTACGCCGTTTTCTGCAACTGCTCTCATGAAGCCGACACCGTCGGTGGTGTAAGCGGTGAGAACGCCGTTGTCGTTGACGATGGTATTACATGCGCCGGAGATCTCCGAAGCAGGAGAAACCTTGTCTGCCAATTTGCACATGATATTTTTGCCAGGCATGGTGATGTTCCAGCCTCTTGCACCCATGGTGCGGAGTCCTTCGACTGCCTGCGGCATTTTGTCTTCCGGTACATCAAAGGCAAGGTAGCTATAATCAAGGCCGAGCTGGTCGCATGCTTCGTTGTGCATTTCCGGAGAAACACTGTGTGCAACCGGGCTTCCGAGTAAACATAATAATCCGGTGTGTCCTGTGATGTGTTTTGACATAATTTGAAATCCTCTCTCTCCTCGTATTTCAGCATGATGATAAATCGTGCTGTAGCACTTTAAACTGCTACTATATGAAGTGAATTATACTCCAGATGCCGAAAGAAAGCAAGAAAAAAAGAGGAAATGACGCAAAGTTCATTTCCTCTTTTCGTGTTGGTTTTTGATTAAGGTTTAAGATGGAAAAGATTCGCCCGGAAATCAGATTCCAAGTTTCTCTTTCATGTAGTCAACCGGAGTATCTTTTCCGGTGTACAGCTTGATTGCGATGAGTGCCTGGAACAGCATCATGCCCATGCCGTTGAATACTTTCTCACATCCTGCTTCTTTTGCCTGTTTCATCATAACGGTTTCGCGCGGAGCGTAAACGGTATCCGTTACGATGAGATCTTTTTTAAAGAAGGAAGGATCAGGAATGTTGGAAAGGTCTTCGAGTGGATGCATTCCTACGCCGGTAGCATCGCAGAACAGGTCAGCTGCGTGCATTTTTTCTTTCAGGAGGTCTTTGTCTGCCAGATCGTTCATGGTAGCCTTGCAGTTGGTGTTCTTATTGATCAGATCAACAATTTCCTCTCCACGGCTGTAGAATTTGTCTTTGATGTTGAAGATTTCAATTTCTGCAACTCCATCCAGAGCACCGCGCACTGCAATTGCAGTAGCAGCACCGCCGGTTCCGATCAGGACCATCTTCATTCCCTTGAAATCGATGCCCTCTTCGGTCAGTGCCTGCCAGTATCCCATACCATCGGTGTTGTAGCCTTTCAGTTTTCCGGTTACCTGACCGTTTTTGTCGCGGAGGTTGACTACGGTATTGATAGCGCCGCATAACTTAGCTGCTTCATCTACTTCGTCCAGATATTTGTGGACAACAGTTTTGTTTGGCATGGAAATATTGGAACCGAGCATTTTCAGCGCGCGGATACTCTGCACAGCATCTTTTAAAGAATCGTTATCAACTTCGAAAGCAAGCTGAATGACGTCATCTCCGTTTTTGTCGTATGCAAGGTTGTGGGTTGTCGGAGACTGGGTGTGACGGATCGGGTAAGCCATTAATCCTACTAATTCGGTATGTCCTGTAATATTTGGCATGATATTTTCCTCTTTTCTTTTTTTATGCTGCGCTGTTGTCATTGATGTTGGAGTCAAAAGGTTTTTTGACCTTTTGACCCTGGTATCTTGTCATTTTGAAAAAGAAACAGCGTAGCAGATGATATACAGTTTTTGTCGGGCTGCTTAAAGTAGTGGAATCGTTATCGTTCCCTTATGCAGTGAAGCACTTGTTATTTCGCTGGGTAAGAAAGCGATGCTGGGGATTACTCAAGCGGCTCCAGATGCAGGTATCCCTGGGACTCCAGTACATTCAGGATCGCACGGCCTTCCATGGTACCTTCCATGATGCGGCGTGCGCGTACGGAATCGCCGATGGTATAAATATAAGTATGGGTATCGGCGAATGCTTCCTGAAGCTCCGGAAGAATCGGGTTGTTGGAGCGCATTCCAAGGCAGTTGAATCCATAATCGAAGGTGAGATCCTGGATGGTTCCGTCCGGAAGCTTTACAGTGAATGCGTTTTCTTTTACTTCCTGAAGAGCGGTGTTGACATATTCTTTTACACCGTATTTGTCGTGTGTCTCACGCATGGAGCATTTGGTGATCGGGTCTGCAAGCATACCGATCTGCGGCAGCATATCGATGATGGTACACTCGGCGCCTCTCGGTGCAAAGTATTCAATAACGTCAAGTCCTACGGAACCGCCGCCGACTACAACGACTTTCTTGCCCTGACAGGCTTCTTCCGGATATTTTCCGGCGTTTACATTGTTGATCATACCAAAGATGGTATTTACGTTTCCGGCATCGATGTTCTCTTTCAGGCCTTTGATCGGCGGAACAAGCGGAACGGAACCGGTGAGTTTACAATGATGTCCGGTTTGAACTGTTTGATCTTATCCACCGTAGCTTCGGTGTTGAGGAAAATATACAGGTTTTTCAGTCTGGCGGCTCTTGCCTCAAGGTATTTCGGGAAGTCTTTCATACGGGTCTTGCTTGGAAGATCGGAGATGAAAGTGGAAAGACCGCCGATGTGATCGTTTTTCTCAAGTACGAAAACGTTGCATCCGACTTCTGCTGCGGTGCAGGCTGCTTCCATACCGGCAGT
>ERZ773264.3174-NODE-3174-length-13866-cov-45.583665_pt1 | contig 13866 bp, 10 predicted proteins | sample MGYA00511910_ERZ773264 | MGnify/ENA primary metagenome ERZ773264 (study PRJEB29015, sample SAMEA2737739) | human gut metagenome | biome: human gut; feature: human-associated habitat; material: faeces | place: China | collected 2012 ... | reverse complement strand
TTCACATAGCTGTTGATTATATGATTTTTTCCGTTACTTCGCAGGTAATGAAATCTTGTTAATTTCGTTAATAATCAGGGAATAAGGAGAAAATAGGTGGGGCTTGTCCAGAATAGTAAAAATCTGTTCGTTGGGATATTGGAAAGAGGATTGGAAGTCCAGAAAAGTGACAATGGGAAAGTAATGAAATGAGGCCTTCAAAAAATGGAAGTGTGTATTTTTAGCTCAAAAGATTGAATAACAGCATATTGATAGAACCGATGTGAGCTCCGTAAAGACGACACCATTCCGTTCCTCAAAACTCTGTTTGAAGATTCCGGAAAATGTGCGACAAATCTATTCTATCCTATCAAAAGCAGTAACGTCTTTTACACCATACACGCTCCACTTCTTACAAAAGAAATTACCCTCTGATTTGCCTCGTCAATCTTTCTGTTGCTGAAAGGCTTCAGATAGGTTTCCGTCACCGTAATGGAGGAGTGCCCCATGGCTTCCGATATGATTCCGGGGTGTATCTCGCAATGGTAAGCCATTGTGGCCCAGGTATGTCTGGCCGCATAGGTGCTGAGTGCCGACTGCATTCCCAGACACTGTCTGAGTACTGCCAAACGCTGGTTGAATGCCCTGAGTGCCGACTGGTATTCCCGGTATGCGGCTTCCGTACCTTCCTCGCTCTGCAGGATGGGAAACAGATAGGGGGAGTCGGGGTTCCTGTCCGCCACCATCCTGACCATCTGCATGGCTTCGGGTGTGAGTGACACGGTCAGTGCCCGTCCCGTCTTCCGCCTTCTGTAAGACAGTACATTCCCCTGCAGGTCCCTTTTGTGCAGGTACGCCAGGTCCACAAAGGGTATGCCCCTGAGCATGAACATGAGTACGAAGAAAATCCTTGTTCTCTGCTGTGCGTTTGGGAGCGTCCCTCCTTGCAGGCTCCTTTCCGTCTCCCTTACCAGGCTGCTGATGTCTGATGCTTCGAGCGCCTTCTTCCTGTCTGCCCGTGTGCCGGTATACACATGCTCGAACAGTCTGGGTACATACCGTATGTACTTTCTGTCCACCGCCCGATGATACACCGAGCGTACCGTCTTGATGTAGGTGGACACGGTGTTCCAACTGCAGTTCCTCTGCCTGAGGTAGTTTTCGAACCTCTTCAGTACGGTTGGGCTCAGCTTGCGCATGGGCATTGGTTGCCATTTGGTGAATGCCGAGAATGCATTCATCGCTGATTGGTAGATGTGTGCTGTCCCCCATCTGCCGCCTTCCCGGAGTTCCCCGATGACTGAGGGAACATTTCTTGTAAGGTAATTTCATTTCTGCTCATTTCCAATTTATTTATAAAGAGTTTATCTTACAAGTATATACAATAAAATGAAGAAAAACAGAAGCTTATAATGTATTTTTCATTTTAGCCAGTCTTTCAGAATGCCCCCAAATATATTTCTTATATTTGCGAAAAAAGTCGCATTGAAAAAAAATCGCAATATGAATAATCCATTTAAATTCAGTACCATTGTAGACGGTGAATACTTTACGGATAGAGTAGCGGAATAGGGAAGAGTAAGAGAGATACTTGCAAGTGAAAATCGCCTGATATTTATTAGTCCACGACGTTTCGGCAAGACCAAAGTAACGAAAGGATTGTCACGTCCCGTTTTTCAGTTGAACCTGCAGTTGGTAACAGGCACTGCCGACTTTGCCGCACGATTATTGTGGATTATGCTTCAGCAATATCCTATGGAACGCCTGGAGTATCTCATCACTCACTTTCATTTTATTCCCACCATTTCAACCAATCCATGACAGATGGCATAGAAGTTTCATTTCAGCCGCCAATGGATGAAACAGACAAGAAGGTATTGATAGGCTTAGCTGTAGAGATGAGGGTTCCAGTCTTCCTTTTCTACAAGGTGTCGGCATTGATTCTCCAAGTACTGCCTTTGGCAGTTTAAAGCTGCTTGGGCAACAAGATATGTGATACGCAACGAAGAGTATGAACTGGATGCTCCTTTCTTTCTTGTCGATATATACAAAGATGGCTATTTCCGTTTTCCTAAGAAGGAAAATGGAAATAGCCGTTTCTAGTATGGAATATCTAGCTTATATCATTTTGGGTAATTGATTCTTCTGCCCAATACGTCATTGCGCATTTCCCGTTCACTACGATAGAGCTTCCCGTCTTTCAGGAAATAGTAAGCAGGATATCCGGCAAACTCAATTGTAGCATATTCCAAATTATCTGCACTTTTACAGACTTGCCAAGTACCTTCATAAGTCAGCGAGTCGTTAAACTGGATAAGTGTGGTTGAATCCGCTTTAAGTTCAAAGCGTACTCCTTCTTCCGTAAAAAAAGTGCCGCCAAAGGGATGGCTACTGCTTTTTCCGGTACAGGCTACTAACACACAGATACCCATCAAGAGCATTGAAGAATAAATAAATCTTTTCATCTTCATCTGTTTTTATTTAATCAATAAAGGGTATCCCATTAAGGAATACCCTTTAATATATCAGTATCTAACGATCTTTACTTATCGTGTACCAGGAGTTCCAGAGTTAGGAGCTACAGTAATCTCATAAACATTGATGAGAGTTTTCCACTTATAACCGTATTCAACCGGGATAAACAGCTTATAAGCTTTGTTAACCGGAGTACCGCTATAGTTGTAATAAGTCAAGACTTTTTCTTTGTCACCGTCACCATCGATATCTTTTTCTTCATATCTGATTTCAATGTTTGCAGGCAACTTACCATTTGTATAACCTTCTTCTGGTTCCAAGTTACCGTCAGTCAGTTTCAAGTTAGTCTTGATCTTAGTAACATCCAGAATATTGTCAGAACCAGCCTTCAACGGCCAAACAGCTTCTCTTACTTGATAGAAGTCATACAATGCTTTTGGCAGACCAGTTGTGTTTTCCACAATCTGCTTGTTGTCATTCCAAGAGTAGTAAGTGAATGCACCAGTTACATCAATTGAGCTACCTTCGTTCTTGGCGTCAACGAAGTTGTCGATTTCGCCCTTCTTAACTTGCAACGGCTCAATAATATTTGCTTCGTATTGCTTAACAATGCCTACATTCTTTGCATTATTGCAGAGATCAGCAACCAAGTTGATGGGAACCATCTTACCAACCAATGCCTTAGCAGCTTCTGTCGGTTGATTAGTGAAATCTGTAACAGCATGATCAGGAACAGCTTCTTGCAACTTGATGTTGTACGTCAGCTCGTCTGCGTTCAAAAGGTTAGCCTTGTGATTTACGATTGTTGCTGCTAATTCTCCCTTAATCCACAATTCTGTATCATTGTTTCTCAACTCAGCCTTCACTTCAGTACCATCGTTCCAAATATAAGTATAGTTGGCGATTCTTGCCTTATCGAATACGAATCTTACGCCTTCTTCTGCATAGTAAATGCCGTTAGCATTTTCAGGCATAGTGTGGTCAGGTTGCATCGGACCAAAAGCAGGATAATAGAACTTCGTATTAGCTACATTCTTATCTGTATAATAGATAGCGCCAGCAGCACCTTCAGTAGGTTTCACACCTCTGTCATCCAAGAAACCGTTCAACAAGTCAGTATAGATGTTACATGTCGGGTTAGTACCGTCAACAACATTCCATGCCGGATTAGATTCTTTGGTTCCATAAACGATCGGGTTGATGTTGAATATCTTATATTCCTTTTCACCTTTCCAGTATGTACCCATGTGGCCCCATACATTTAAAGCAGGCATATAGACAGTTCTTGTCATCACAACGGTAATATCAGCATTGATACCCTTAGGATCTTTGTAGATAACAGTCTTCGTGAACGTCTTCTCTTGCTGACCAGGCCAGAACACACCAAGATCTTCTTCGTTTAATGTCCACAAAATATTGTGAGACTCAACGCCTTCTTCCGGATCTTTCAAATCTTCAGCTGTACCAGCTCCCTCACCTACAATGAATTCAGTATAGATAGCATGGAATTCGTTCTTTGTCATACCACCTTCTTTAGCCTTGTCGTAAATCATGGTATTCATCATTTCTGTATCGACAAGGTTCTTAACTTTACAAGAGAACAATACCGGGTTGAACGGAACTGCCAGTTCTTTTCCTTCCATTGTCCATTTAACCTTCAAGTAACGTTGAGCAACCAATGCATTGCCATTTACAGAGTCGATCAATTCTACGCAAACAATAGGCTCACGACCTACGGCTGTTGCAGATCCAGAGATGTCATATACTTTAGCAGACATTTTACCATTCATCGGAGAATCGATTTCTGCAAATTTTTGTTGGTCAGTCTTGTTGTCATTGTCGTTTTCAGGAATATAAGCGGCTTCTGCCAGACGGAAACGGAATGTCAGACCATAGTCCTTGTAGTCTACCAAATCCTCATGTGCGGCATGATCATTGGCTTTGTCACTAACACAAACTTTTACCAATTTCTTTAAATCAAGAGGTTGGTCATAAGCTTGGTAATAGTCAACTAAAGCATTTGCATTTGATTCATACAGACATACTGAGTCATGATAGTGAACATAGAAATCACCGTTTCCATCATTCTGTATTTCGTCTGCGAATTCACCTGTTATGGTTTCTCCAAAATCAGTTCTGCTGTTAGCCAAATACGGCAATTTGATAAGCTCTTCAATACGAGCATATTCAGAGTTTACATAAACGCCATCAATAGTACCAGCTTCAACATCCTTAGCTTCGTCTTCTGTATAGTTTTCTGCAGAAATAGGAGCTTTCAAAGAAGCCATATAGAATTTCTCCTTATTGCCTTCCTTAGTGGTAGAGAGCTGTTGACCTAAGAAATCAGAATGTTTTTTGAATGTAACTTCCAGTACACCTTCCTTGTCAATATTGTGACCTGTAACTTCGATCGGGCTATTGTTTGTAATTGTTGTACCGTCAGCATTCTTTGTCATTATATTTTCAGACTTGATGCAGTCAAATGACGGAGTCAGGATATCTTGAGTACGAACACCTACACTCGGGCTTACATGGAAATAAGCCTTATTCTTCTCAGTAGCGATGTAACGGGCTGTACCGGCATCTTTGTGGTCTAACACAGGACGGTTAGTGTGGCCCGAAGGATCAGACGTATGTGTAGGCATTGCCTCATACTTCTGAGGAGTATACTGCAAAGTGGTAAAAGTCATAGCAGCAATACCGTTGATATGCTGAGTCGGGATCAGAGCTAGACTAGTCAGACGGTGTCCAATCAATTTAACCACCTCAGCGGTCAGGGCATCAACCTTTGCAGCCAAAGCTTGTAATTTTTCGTCTGTAACGAAGCCTCCTTCAAGCTCTTTCTTTAAATCTGCAATTTTCTTGTCCACAGTCTCCAATGAGGCCATTTTGTCAATTTGCTTCTGCAAGTCTGCCTGCGCTTTCTCCAGAGCGGCTTTTAAGGCTGCAATTTCTTCAGAAGAAGATCCACCTTGTCCTGCTTTGTCCAATGCTTCTTTAGCTTTGTCCAGTGCTTCTTGTGCTGCTGTTTTAGCATTAGAAGCTTCAGTTTTGGCTTCAGCGATAGAAGTCTCCAAAGCACTTACTTTAGAGTTCAATTCATCAAGTGAAGCTTTCTTGTCCAGTTGTCCCTGCAAGTCCTTGATGTCATCATCATAGTCCTTACAAGACGTGAACGTTCCTGCAGTACCAGCCATTAAGGCACTGAACAGGATCACACTTAGAAACTTTTTGTTCATAATTGAAAACTTTAAATTTATAAATTTAAAAAAATAAAAAGTGAATAATCTCGCATATTTGGTATTACTTTCTCTTATTTTTTTGTTAAAATTTTCCGTTACTTCGCAGGTAACGGAGGAATTTTCCGTGCAAACATAATCGTTTTTCTATAAATGAGCAAATAATAATGCTGTTTTTTTATAATTAATCGAAAAATCTGCATTTAAGCGCACTTTTTTGTTAATGGAATTGTTGTTGCCCCAGCTATTAGCGTATTTGTACGTGTGTTCTGTATTACAGAGGAGTTACCCTTATACATATTATAAATAAGAAATGTATAATTAAAATTGAAGATGAAAGAGATTACCTTACAAGAAATGCTGTCAACTATTATTGGAGAGCTTCGGAAAAATGGAAGATGGGGAACAGCCCATATTTACCAATCCACATTGAATGTGTTTTCCGTATTCAACAACTATCAGAATTTGCATCTGCGCAAACTGAATTCAGTGGTTTTAAAACGTTTTGAAATGTACCTGCGTCAACGGGATTGTAGTTGGAATACCGTTTCCACCTATATGAAAGTCATTCGCTCGGCTTACAATCGAGCTGTAGATTTACGATGTGTCCGTTATACTCCTAGATTATTTGAACATGTGTATACAGGAACTAAAGCAGACAAGAAAAGAGCTTTGGAAGCTTCGGATATAGGAACTTTAGTTCGCGGGACAGAAATGGATTTGTCCAAAAGGATTCCTTCCTCAAGCCTTCAAAAGGCCAAAATGCTATTTGTTTTTATGTTTATGATGCGTGGTCTCCCATTTGTCGATTTAGCTTTCTTGCACAAGAAAGACCTGCAAGGGAATGTATTATCCTATCGTAGAAGAAAAACTGGTCACACCTTGCGGGTACTTCTGTCCCCTGAAGCCTTGCAGTTGGTACGCATGGTGTCCAATAAGGACGAAAACTCACCTTATTTATTTCCAATATTACATAGCAAGGAGGGTACCGAAGCGGCTTATAAAGAGTATCAATCAGCTCTGAGACGTTTTAACTATCAGTTATCAACTTTAAAAACACATTTAAACATGAGTTCACATCTTAGCTCGTATTCGGCAAGACACACATGGGCTACAATGGCATATTATTGCGAGATTCACCCTGGAATTATTTCTGAAGCGATGGGACACTCATCGATAAATGTTACTGAAACCTATCTCAAACCCTTCAACGACAAGAAGATTGATGAGGCAAATGAGAAGGTAATTTCTTTTGTGAAAAGCAATGGAATTTCGGCATAGTTTTTTTGCTTTTTATTGATAGAATAGTCTAAATATGTACTTATTTATTCCTCCCGCAAGAGACTTCTCTTGAAGGGAAGGATCGCCTTGTTTGTTTCTCAGCCACCTTTTCTTATATCAAAGTACTACAAAATAAGACTTTATATTTTCCCCTGTCTTGCAAACCTTTTGAGTCTCTTTCACCTCAATCTTATTTCTTAGTCCTATTATAAGAATTCCACCTATAAGCCCCTCCTTATCTTTATTCATTTAAAATATTATAAACAATTATAGATGTATCGAAACTGTATTAAACATCTTTTTATATAATTGATTAAATATAGATTCCCGTTACCTGCGAAGTAACGGAATTTTTTAACAAAAGCATTGTGGGAAAAGGAATGCCGGAAATGAGAAATTATTCACTTTTTATTTTTTAAATTTATAAATTTAAAGTTTTTCAATTATGAACAAAAGTTTCTAAGTGTGACCCTGTTCAGTGCCTTGATGATAGGTGCGACAGGAACGTTCACGTCTTGTAAGGACTATGATGACGACATCAAGAACTTGCAGGAACAACTGGGCAAGAAAGCTTCACTTGAAGAGCTGGCTGCAAAAGTTTCGACTTTGGAGACAGCTGTCAACGATGCTAAAACAGCTGCCAACGAAGCTAAGGACAAGGCTCAGGAAGCTTTGGACAAGGCCGGTTCGGCAGAAGGTGGTGTTTCTGATGACGACTTGAAAGCTCTGAAGAAAGAACTGCAAGACCAAATCGACAAGTTGGCTTCTTTGGACATCGTAAACCAAAAGATTGCGGCTCTGAAAGAAGAATTGAAAGGCGACTTCGTTACAGACGAGAAGCTGAAGGACTTGGCTGCTGAAATTGACAAGGTAAGTGCTGAGGTGATGTCCCTGATTGGTCATCGTCTGACCAGCCTGGCCGTAATCCCTACCAGCCACATCAACGGTATTGCCGCCATCACGCTGACTACCCTGCAATATACCCCGCAGAAGTATCAGGCTATGGCTAAGCATACAACTCAAGACCACACTACGACTCCGGTTTTGGACCACGTAAATGCTGCTGCTACAGCTAACTTTATTTCTACAGATTACAACGAGGCTTATTTCCATGTAAGCCCCAGCGTAGGTGTCCGTACTTCAGATATTGAATTGCCCTCATTTGATTGCATCACATCTGAAAATATTATGACCAAGGCTACCGGTGCTGATATTAAGACTAACAGCCCGATTCAACCGGTTAAGTACGACATCAATAAGGACGTGCTGACAGTAAAATTCAAAAAGACAGTCAAGGGTTCTATCGCTGCAACGACTGCCGGCGACAAGGAAAAGTTCTACATGGCATCTTTGAAAGCTCCTATCGCTGCTGAAAACTATACAGCTGCTGAAAAGAAAGCTTTTGACGAACAAGGTACTAAGGTGTATGTGAACTCTGAATATGTACGTCTGCACGAAGAGGTTAAGGTTCCGTATCTGGTTAATAGCAAAACTGACTTTAGCAAAACTATGACCGGTAAGTTTGCCGATGAAATCCAGAACGACGGCAAAGAAGACTTCTATGTACACTATCATGACTCTGTATGCGTATACGAATCTAAAGCCAACGAATATGTAGACTTTAAGCAACCTTATAACGAGCCGCTTGATTTGAAGAAATTGGTGAAGGTTTGTGTTACAGACGCTAAAGATGCTAAAACTAACCACGCTAACCATGCAAATCTGGCAAACTACAAGGATTATGGTCTGACATTCCGTTTCTACATCCCTACTGCTCCTTATAACACATTGGGTGGCGTAGATGGTAACACCAACAAGACAGACCAGCAGAAATTTGCCAAGCTGGATTCTCACGAAAACGGTATCATGTCTTCCAAGGTTTACACTGTCGAAGGTACTTCTGCAACAGCTGTAGGTCGTGAGCCTATCGTTCGCGTGGAACTGGTGGATACAGTAAACAATGCTTTGGTTGCCATGCGTTACCTGAAAGTGAAATGGGTGAAAGAAGCTGGCGAGAGAGAGTTGTCTCATGCTTTTGCTGATTCTATCTATTACTGCAGCAACTACACCGGTCGCATCGGTACTCAGGAAATGAATGAGGACATCTACGACAAGGCTAAAGAAGGTGGTATGACCAAGCAGGAATTCCACGCCGTTTATACTCAATTTGATGGTACAAAGGGTGCCGGCGAAGGTACGGCTTCTGTGATTGCCAACTCTGAAGCTGGTGTAGAATCTTACAACATCATCTGGACACTGACTCATGCAGACATCGTTAAGAAGTATCCGAACTGGAACAACCAGGAAAAGATGAGCTTCAGCAAGGTTTGCTACTACTCCGATCCTACAGGTGCATATCCTACATTGAAGATTACTTTGACACGTACTATCTACAAGCCGGTATTCAACCTCTGGGGTTACGATGGCCGCTACTGGAAGAACGACAATGAATGGTCCACATTCAATGTAAACCCGATTGTTTACAATACCGAGGAATCCAATCCGGCATGGTCTAACAATACAGAGAATAACCCGACATGTAACATCTACACAGACTTGCTGAACGGTTTCCTGAACGACCTCGGAGTTAAACCGACAACCGGTTTGGGCGGCGCAATCTGGTATGCCGATGCACTGCGTGCCGGTAAGAAGTTCTTCTATTCCGGACTGTATCCTTATGCTGCCAGCGGCCACCAGGGTGTGAAAGGTGGTGCTTATTCAGAGGAAGGTGCCCGCTTCGTGTTCGACAAAGAAAAACTGGAAGCTGCCAATTCTGCTTACAAGTACGAATATTTCAACGGTACAAGCGTTGTTGAAAAGACTGCGACTGTAAGTCCTGACGGAACAATCCTGTACATCGACGGCAAGAAAGCTGCTGAGATTGTGAACTACGCTCCCAACAAGCTGGATGCCAATGAAATCACTTACAACATCAAGTTGGAAGAAGTAAACCCGACTCACGCACCGCGTAGCGGCGACGCTCCGACAGAAGCTGCCAAGGCTCTCGTAGGCAAGTATGTCCCCATCAAGTTGGTTGCCGACGTATGCTACAAAGATGCTTGTGCTGCTGGTTCTCTGCTGGCTGCTGCCCACACTGCAACTATCAAGGAATATGATGCATTTATCATCGAACCGTTGACAGTAACTACAGGTGAAACTGAGAACTTTACTGATGCAACTGTAGGTGGTAGTACAATTGACGTTAAGGGTGCTTTCACTTATGTTTCTTGGAATGCTGACGAATCAGGCAAGAAGTATATTGTAGCCAATACTACCGGCTTGCAGAAAGCTTTGTGGGAATTCTACGAAGTAGTTCCGGGCGAATGGATGACAGACCAAATCAAGTCTAACTTGAAACTGGTTAACGGTAACTTGGTTCCGACTGATGGTGTAACAAACGGTCCTCTGCCTTCTAATACCAAGGTTGTTTACAACCAGGCAGATGAAACTCTGACTTACAACAACTACAGCGGTACTCCGGTTAACTGGGATTACAAATTGTTCATCCCTGTGAAGTTCGGTTACAAGTGGAAGACATTCACTTTGACATTCGAAGTTGATGTTAAGAAGAACTCTGGTACTCCTGCTCAAAGATAATCATCACTGCAGATAACTAATAAAAGAGAGTGTTTCCGGAAAAGAAGCACTCTCTTTTCTATAAAAACAAAAGAACAATGAGACGAACGATTTTGGCTATGTTGACAATAGCTTTCGGTTTTTTATATTCTTGTACCAATACTAACAGTACAGAGTCTACTCATTCTTTCGCCGGTACATTCATAACGGAAAATGGCGTGAGGTTTGAACTCCGTGCAGACTCAACCACCCTCATCACTTTCTCTGATTCAGTGAAGTATGAAGGTACATGGAAGTCTTGCAAGGCCGAAGACCACTTAGAGTATGCCAATATCGAATTTGGAGGTTATCAGGAATACTATTATTTAAAAGATGAAAAGCTTTACCGAAGTGAGCGCGAAATGCGCCACGATGCTTTGGGAACAAAAGTGAAATATCAGGAATAAACTGAAGAGTAAAACATTTGCATAGAAGAGGCTATCTCAAGTGCATTTTGAGACAGCCTCTTGCTTTTTTCAGCAATTCACCATTTAGACAGTTGTACGCAGCAAAAGTGACAAGAATTTATAAGAGTTTGAACAATATAACAAGCTATCTTCTTATGTACTCAGCAGAATCAAGCAAAGCCGGCCTAGAAATATAGTGTGATTCTCATAAGAGATTATATGCTTAGCCCAAAAGCCACTGAAAGAATTATCACAGAGGCCGTTGAAGCAGTGAAGGACTGGCAGGCTTTAAGAGTAAAGCCAGAAATAGGTAGACAGGAAATGGATAGATTCATAAACTTATTCTAGCTAATTTATACCCGAAAAGATATAATCTCTTTCTCCTTTAATCTTTTTATACCCTTATGGGTGTAATAACGAAAATATATTCTATCTTTGTACCCCAAAGGGTATAAAAATGGAATATACGGAACAAACAACATTATCCAAATATGTAAAAGCGATGCGTAAGCAGTACAATCTGACCCAAGTGGAACTTTCGGAAAAGTCAGGAGTAGGCTTGCGCTTTGTCCGTGAATTGGAGCAAGGCAAACAGACGCTGCGGTTGGACAAGGTAAACCAGCTACTGTCTTTGTTCGGCAGCGAAGTTGGCGCAGTACCTATAACTAAAACTGACGAATGATGAAGCAGGCATTGATAAATCTCCGAGGAATAAAAGCCGGTATCCTCACAGAGGATGAGGATGGCTATACCTTCCAGTACGATACGGAATTCCTGCAGTCGGATGTTGCAGAAGCTGTCAGTCTCACATTACCCTTGACAGAGAAAGCCTATCACGACAAAGTGCTGTTTCCTTTTTTCGACGGGCTGATACCCGAAGGATGGCTGCTTGACATTGCGGAAAAGAACTGGAAAATAGATGCACGTGACCGAATGTCACTGTTGCTGGCGTGCTGTAAAGACTGTATCGGTGCAGTGGGTATCGAACCTATAAATGAGGAGGATTAAAAATGGCAAAATGTCTGTATTGCTACAAAGAACTGAATGGAAATGAGAGGGATTTCCACAAGGCTTGCTCAAAAAAGATATTCGGGACACTAGAGGCGCCTATATTGCCTTATACGCACAATAATCTCAACGATTTGGCAAGGCAGGTAATTCGCAGTCAGACCACACTGACCGGAGTGCAGGCCAAATTATCATTGGATATCAACAAAGGAAGTAAAAACGAGCCTGGACGATTTACGATTGTAGGCTTATGGGGGCGCTATATTTTGAAGCCGCAAACCGAACGGTTCGGCAATCTTCCCGAATTAGAGGATCTGACAATGCATCTTGCGGAGATAGCCAAGATACGAGTTGTGCCGCATAGCCTCATCCGCTTTGAGGATGGTGAATTATGCTATATCACCCGGCGCATAGACCGCACGAATGAAGGAGGGAAATTGGCTATGGAAGACATGTGCCAACTTTCTGAAAAACTCACTGAACAAAAATACAAAGGTTCTTATGAACAGATTGCGAAGTTAGTGCTGAGATATTCATCCGCTCCCAAATTGGACCTGGTGAATTTCTGGGAGCAAGTCGTCTTTTCATGGATAACCGGTAATGCCGACATGCATTTGAAGAACTTCTCGCTTTATAGTCCCCAACAAGAGGTATATACGCTCACACCAGCATATGACATGCTGTCTACCGCATTGGTGATGCCTGAAGACACCGAAGAACTTGCACTTACACTAAACGGCAAAAAACGTAAATTAAAGAAGGCTGACTTTGTCACGTCCATACGGGCGTCGGGATTGGACGAAAAAGTAATAGAAAACCTCTTCAAGAAACTCTTGAAAGTAGAAACCAAATGGATGGAGTTCATCAGTCTCTCTTTTCTACCGGAGGAGATGCAAATATCATATAAAGACATGATAAGCATAAAACTCAATATGCTGAAATGATACGAAACCCAACAAGGATTTCCTCTTTCTATCGCCCTTCTCTCTTTACTTCAATCCACCTTCTGAAGAAAGGGTCATCCAGTTCATACCCCTCATTACGTATCACATATCCTTGTTGTCCAAGTCGCTTCAAGCTACTGAAAGCTGTACTTGGAGAATCAATACCGACAGCTTGTAGAAAAGGAAGACTGGACGGAGTCCCCATCTGCATAGTTAAGCCTATCAAGACTTTTTTATCTGTTTTATTGAAAGTGCTCCATAAACGTTCATAATCCATATCGTGTACATGGGTCAACTCCGTAATGGCAGTTTCCACCAAAGTATCACTGTAACCGTTTTGTTTCCAGTTATTCCATGTCTGGTAAGCCAGTTGCTGGGTGTAATAGGGATGACAATTGGTGAACGACAGAATGCTGCGGCCTATCGTTTCAGCATCCATATCCTCACCCAAGAGAAGAAAGCCATTCTTGAGAAACTCATAGAAGTTATCTTGAGGAATCTTACCCAACTTCATCAAATATCCAAAATGATAGAAAGGGGATTTCTTTTTTTCGAAGATTTCCTGCATCATCGATTCCTGGCTACCTAAGAAAATGTAATTGGCATGGTTGTAAGTCTGTAGAATAGACCTCAATTTTTTATCCAGATTCTTGTCCAATGTACGTATTTCTTGGAATTCGTCCAGTACTACAATCGGTTTCTTGTGTGGATTCTTCATTCCCAGTTTATCAATCAGTGTGAATACATCCTCTAACAGAATGAAGCCATCCATTGACGGCTGAAATGAAACTTCTATGCCATCCGTCATGGGATTGGTTGAAATGGTGGGGATAAAACGAAAGTGAGTGATAAGATGTTTCAGACGTTCCATAGGATATTGCTGAAGCATAATCCACAATAATCGTGCGGCAAAGTCGG
>ERZ773264.3149-NODE-3149-length-13981-cov-4.799943_pt1 | contig 13981 bp, 14 predicted proteins | sample MGYA00511910_ERZ773264 | MGnify/ENA primary metagenome ERZ773264 (study PRJEB29015, sample SAMEA2737739) | human gut metagenome | biome: human gut; feature: human-associated habitat; material: faeces | place: China | collected 2012 ... | reverse complement strand
TATCAGCTAATTCGCTACGTTTTACCCAAATTTACTTTTTCGCTATGTGTTTATTTTACGAATTACTATTTACTTTTTACTATCCACACGAATGAATAGTTTTTTTGGGGGAGGAACTAAAGACTTTGCCGACCCACCAGTCCGGAAGCAATTCGCCGCGCTTCCGCATCGGTAGCTACATAGTCATCGTACGTGGGGTTGGCTACAAACGTAGCCTGCTCCATCGTCTTTTCTATCACATCACTCATGCCGAGAAAGCTGATACCGTCTTTCAGGAAAGAAGCGACTACCACTTCGTTGGCCGCATTGACGATGCAAGGCATATTCCCTCCCCGATACATCGCTTCGTAAGCGAGAGCGAGGTTGCGAAACCGTTTCGTGTCGGGCTGTTCAAACGTCAGGTTCGTGCATTTGGAGAAATCAAGCCTGTCGAAAGAGGCACTGATACGGTCCGGATAGGAGAAGGCGTATTGGATAGGCAGACGCATATCAGGCATACCGAGCTGCGCTTTCACCGCCCCGTCTTCAAACTGCACCATAGAGTGGATCACGGATTGCGGATGCACCACGACTTCAATCTGGCTGGGCTGAACGCCAAACAACCACTTCGCCTCGATAACCTCAAAACCTTTGTTCATCATAGAAGCGGAGTCGATGGTAATCTTGGCCCCCATCTCCCAGTTGGGGTGTTTCAAGGCTTGCGTCTTGGTCACGGACTTAAGCTGCTCCAGCGTGCAGGTACGGAAAGGTCCCCCCGAAGCAGTCAGTATAACTTTCTCTATCGGATTGCCGACTTCTCCTGCCAAACACTGAAAAACAGCGGAATGTTCGGAGTCCACCGGCAAAATCGGTGTACGGTATTGCTGTGCCAGTTCATTAATCAGTTCTCCCGCCACGACCAACGTTTCCTTATTCGCCAATGCAATGGCTTTCTTTGCCCGAATCGCATTCATGGTAGGTTTCAGTCCGGCGTAGCCGACCATCGCCGTCAATACCATATCAATCGGCCCGGCCTCCACTATCTGGCAGATGGCGTCAGTTCCCGCGTATACCTTTATAGGCAGGTCGCTCAAAGCTTCTTTCAGTTCGGTATATTTCTCTTCGTTGGCTATCACGACAACTTCCGGCTGAAACTTCCGCGCCTGAGCTATCAGCAGCTCCACACGATTGTTGGCCGTCAGCGCGTATGCCTCGTACAGATCGGGATGTTCCTCTATCACCTGCAATGCCTGTGTGCCGATAGACCCGGTAGAGCCTAAAATGGCTATTTGTTTCTTCTTTTTATTAGTTTCTATATTCATTTCTTATATATTCTCCTCACTAAAAAACGATATACTTCTCAGGATTCACCGGATGGCCTTTGTACCAAAGCTCGAAATGCAGGTGCGGACCCGTGCTGAAAGTTCCACTGTTGCCCACCAAAGCGATGGCTTCGCCCCCTTTCACACGGTCACCCTCTTTCTTGAGCAGAGAGCCGCAATGCTTATAAACCGATATCAAATCCTGACTATGTTGCACACCGATCAGGTAGCCTGTTTCGGCGGTGTAGGTACTCAGAATAACGGTTCCGTCCATCGTAGCCAGCACACTTTCATTGGGATTGGCGGCAATATCCGTTCCGTAGTGTTTCTTTTTCGCATCGAAGCGATCGGAAACCATTCCCCGCGTCGGGCGGTACAGGATAAGTCCCGTCACATCCGGCTGGGAGGTGATGGAAGTCAGGTTGTATTTCTCTGTTTCTTCGTATTGACGGCGGAATTCCTCTTCGCGCTTGGTGCGTTCCATCAAGGTGTCTTTGCGGACGGTAGTCAGCGAGTCGAGCGTCTGCACACTGTCGACGGGTATATTGCCGCTAAAAATGTCCTGAATGTTCATAATATAGAGGTTCTGCCGGTTGAGTACCTGTTGCAGAGAGTCCACCCGCAAGGCGTTACCCACGATTTGGGAACGGACCTCACTGTTCATATAACCCGGAAGGTAGTTGCGCAAAGGGGTGAAAGCGATGATGCAGGCTGCGATCAGAAACAGCACCGTCAGTACGCTGAGCAACACGGAAAGGCCATTGAGTTTGGACACACGAAGCCCGACAATCTCTTCAAGCGTGTTTTCATTGACAATCGTCAGTTTATACTTGAACTTGAAATTTTTCCAGAAAGCTTTGCTTCGTCTTCTCTTTGGCATTTGAACAATTAAAAATTTAAAGATTAAAAATTAAAAAGGAGGACCGATTTATATTCCTCTTCAGATACGGATTATACGGGACAATCCGTATCCTCCGCGTCCAAATCTTCCAAATTGAGCAACCCTTCGGGAAGCTCTACGGTGATGAGTTTCCGTCTCTGGTCTATGCCTACGATAAATTCCTCTTGGGCGGGAACCAGCAGTTCCTCACCGTCTTTCTCGACTACGAAAAGGGTGTTGACGGTAGCGGTATCCACCTCCGCCACCTCACCCAAAAGTCCGTGACGAGTGTCCTCCATGCGGAAACCGACGAAAAAGTTCCAGGACAATTCACCGTCTCCGACTTCTTCCGCATACTTCACAGGGAAATAGACTTCGACATTGGTAAACGCCCGGGCACGTTCGGCGGTATCGACCCCCTCCAGCTTCACCAAAGCGGTGGAGTCGGAACGGAAACGGTACTCTTCGATGAAAAAGGGTACAAAAATTCCGTCGAGCAGGCAGACCAGATAGTCGCAGTCCACACGGTCAAAAATATCATCCGTAAAGGTAAACTGCAACTCACCGTGAATTCCGTGCGGCTTATTGAACAATCCTATCTTATATACTTCTTCTTTCTTTATCATATCCGGGTGATTCTGGCTCCGATGGCGTTCAGACGTCCTTCGATGTTCTGATAACCACGGTCTATCTGTTCGATGTTACTAATGGTACTGGTTCCTTCGGCACTCATGGCGGCAATCAGCAGGGCGATACCGGCACGTATATCCGGTGAAATCAGGCGGGCGCCGCGCAGCTTGAAGCCGTGGTTGTGGCCGATGACTACGGCACGGTGAGGGTCGCAGAGAATAATCTGCGCTCCCATATCAATCAGCTTGTCTACGAAGAACAGGCGGCTTTCAAACATTTTCTGATGAATCAGCACGCTGCCTTTGGCTTGTGTCGCCACAACGAGCATGACACTCAGCAAGTCCGGAGTGAGTCCCGGCCAGGTGGCGTCGGCTATCGTCATGATGGAGCCGTCGATAAAAGATTCTATCTCGTATGTTTCCTGTGCGGGAACGTAAATATCATCGCCTCTCTGTTCGAGCTTGATGCCCAGACGGCGGAAGCTCTCGGGGATGATTCCCAGATTCTCGTAAGAAACATTCTTAATGGTGATTTCACTTTTCGTCATGGCTGCCATACCGATAAAACTGCCGACCTCAATCATATCGGGCAGTACGGTGTGCTGTGTGCCATGCAGTCTGTCCACCCCTTCGATGGTAAGCAGGTTGGACGCGATACCGCTAATCTTCGCTCCCATCCGGTTGAGCAAGCGGCAAAGCTGCTGAACGTAAGGCTCGCAGGCTGCATTATAAATAGTGGTAGTGCCTTTGGCAAGCACGGCAGCCATCACGATATTGGCTGTTCCGGTGACGGAAGCCTCGTCCAGCAACATATAATTGCCCCGAAGTTGTTTGGCGGTAATCTCGTAGATTCCACGTTCCTCATCGTAGCGGAAGTCTGCCCCCAAATTCTGAATGCCGACAAAATGGGTATCCAGACGACGGCGACCAATCTTGTCCCCTCCCGGTTTGGAGATCAGTGCTTTGCCGAAACGGGCAACCATCGGACCTATCAGCATGACGGAACCCCGCAGGCTGGAACATTTCTTCAGAAACTCATCGCTTTCGAGATAAGCCAAATCTACATTTTCGGCCTTAAAGCTATAAGTATCAATGCCTTTCTTTGCAACCGTCACTCCCATCTCACGCAAGAGCTGAATCAAGTTGTTGACATCCAAAATGTCAGGTATATTGTTCACCGTCACTTCCTCTTCAGTCAGCAACGTAGCGCAGATGATCTGCAAAACTTCGTTTTTGGCACCTTGCGGATGAATCTCGCCGCAGAGCCGGTGTCCTCCTTCGATTACAAATGAAGCCATTGATGTTCGGGGTATTAAATTTTTTAATATCGTCTCTTGTTATTCTGACGATTGTTATTGTAGTTCATCTTCGGGCGGTAGTTCTGGCTCAAACGCTCGGCCATCAGGCGGATGATGTCATCGGTCATCTGGAGTTTGCCGTCGGACAGTTCATAAAGGTCTTCGGCTATCTTCCGGTCGTCCACCGTGTCTTTGTTCCACGCCATGTAATCCTTCTTCATGTGGTTGCAGATCAAGGCTATCAAGTTCCTCTTTTCATTTCCTTCGGGAAATTCGATGGCTTTCTTGATCAGTATCTCCAAAGTGTGACCGTAATGACGGTAACGCATACGGGCAGTAGAGTAAGGAATGTGTTCCGGACGGGTCACCAGATTGTCTTTGCGGATAATCTCGTAAGGGTAATCGATGTCCAGCTCAAAACCGGACATAATGGCCAAATGATCCCAAAGTTTATGCTTGAAATCGGGCACGTCACGCAAATGAGGGAACATATTGCCCATGATATTTATAATCGTGTTGGCACAACGCTGACGTTCCGCACGGTCTTGTATAGTCAACGCATAGTCAACCATATTTTGTATGCTGCGCCCGTATTCGGGAAGCGGCATTCTTTTCTGTTGGGTATTATATTGCATAATCTTAAAAAGTTGAAAGTTGAAAATCACTTTCGTCCATTATTAATTGTTTATTGCTAATCAAGTTACTGCTAATTGCTCATCACCAATTCATCAAAGGAGTTTCTTCGGTGTGGAAGCAACGAATTCCTTCAGGTAGAAAGGTTCGAAGTAGGCCACGTCCTTATAGTCCTCTTTCGCTATTGCCTTCTCTGCAAGCGGGAACATCATTTTGGCTAACGGATGCACCTTGTCGATAAAATGCGCGTTGGGATGCGTTATCTTCTCGCGGCATTTGGCAGCCCCGTTACCGAAGAAATAAACCGGGCGTTCGTTCAGGAACTCCAGATAGGAATTTTCGTCCACTATATCGGCTGCAACGGCACGCTTCACATCTAAGGCACGGTCGTAAACGGCTGCATAAACTTCCATACGTCGGGCGTCGATCATAGGACAGAGCAAAGCGTCTTCGGGAAGATTCTCATGCAGCAAGACCGGAACACACAGCACCTCAAGCGTCGGAATCCCGATCAACGGAATGTTGCGTCCGTAACAGATTCCCTTCGCCATCGAAACCCCGATCCGGAGTCCGGTGTAAGATCCCGGCCCGCAACTGACCGCAACCGCATCCAACGGGATAGCATGACTGTCGATAAATGACAATGCCTCATCGACAAAAACTCCTAAAGAAACGGCGTGTGAAGGGCCTTTCAGGTCTTCTTCCACAAACGGAACCATTCCGTCCTCACTGATTGCCACCGAGCAAACGGAGGTGGAGGTTTCAATATTCAGTATACACGACATAAAAATCAGCTTATTAAATTGTCGCAAATTTACATGATAATTTCCAATTCTTAAAATAATCGTGTAAATTTGCACAAAACTTTAAGATTTATGATACAATCGATGACAGGTTACGGCAAAGCTACAGCCGAACTCCCTGATAAAAAAATAAATGTAGAAATTAAGTCGCTCAACAGCAAGGCTATGGATCTTTCCACTCGCATCGCTCCGGCTTATCGTGAAAAAGAGATCGAAATCCGTAACGAGATTTCCAAAGTGCTGGAACGCGGCAAGGTGGATTTCAGCCTGTGGATCGAGAAGAAAGAGGGGGCGGAAAGCGCTACTCCTATCAATCAGGCTCTTGTGGAGGGCTACTACAAACAGATTTTGGCCATCTCGGAAAATCTTAATATTCCTCTTCCTGCCGACTGGTTTCAGACATTGCTCCGCATGCCGGACGTGATGACGAAGACTGAAATTCAGGAACTTACGGAGGAAGAATGGAAAGCGGTGCACGCTGCTGTAGCGGAAGCGATCGGACATCTGGTGGATTTCCGCAAACAGGAGGGGGCTGCACTGGAAAAGAAGTTCCGCGAGAAGATTGCCAACATCACAAGCCTGCTCGAAAAGATTACTCCTTACGAGAAAGAACGTGTGGAAAAGGTGAAAGAACGTATCACAGACGCTCTCGAAAAGACGCTGAGTGTGGACTACGACAAAAACCGCCTGGAGCAGGAGTTGATTTACTATATCGAAAAGCTGGATGTCAACGAGGAGAAACAACGCCTCAGCAACCATCTGAAATATTTTATCAGTACGCTGGAAAGCGGCAACGGACAAGGCAAGAAATTGGGATTTATCGCTCAGGAAATGGGACGTGAAATCAATACACTGGGCAGCAAGTCCAATCATGCCGAAATGCAGAAAATCGTGGTTCAGATGAAAGATGAACTGGAACAGATTAAAGAACAGGTACTGAACGTGATGTAGACGAACGTCTCTCATCTTTCATTCTTCATTCTTAATTCTTAATTCTTAATTATTCATTCTTAATTTAACTATGACTGGCAAATTAATTATATTCTCCGCTCCGTCGGGTTCGGGGAAATCTACAATCATCAATTATCTGCTGACGCAGAATTTGAATCTTGCGTTTTCTATCTCCGCCACCAGCCGTCCTCCACGCGGAACGGAACAGCATGGGGTGGAATATTTCTTCCTTACTCCGGAAGAGTTTCGTAGCCGCATCGAGAACAACGAATTTCTGGAATACGAGGAAGTGTATAAAGACCGTTACTATGGGACGCTGAAAGAGCAGGTGGAAAAGCAATTGGAAGCCGGACAGAATGTCGTGTTCGACGTTGATGTGGTAGGCGGATGCAATATCAAGAAATTTTACGGTGAGCGTGCGTTGTCAGTATTTATCCAGCCGCCTTCGGTGGAGGAATTGCGTTGCCGGTTGGAAGGACGAGGCACAGACACTCCCGAAGTGATAGAAAGCCGCATCGCCAAAGCGGAATATGAATTGAGCTTCGCTCCGCAATTTGACTGCATCATCATGAATGATAACCTAGAAACGGCCAAAGCCGAAACGCTGAAAGTGATTAAGGAGTTTCTGGAGAAATAAACTAAAGTTGGAAAAGGGAGTTACCAGTTACCAATCCAATGGAAAAAGTAGCTTATAACAAGGAAGGAAGGAAGCAACCAATGAAAAAAAGCCATCGACTGAAAACCGGAATATTCAGCGGGTCTTTCAACCCGATTCATATCGGACACCTCGCATTGGCCAATTACCTTTGCGAGTACGAAGGCTTGGATGAAATCTGGTTCATGGTCACTCCTCAAAACCCTCTGAAAACGCAGGATGAGCTATGGAGTGACGAACTGCGTCTCCGGCTTGTAGAACTGTGTATCAGCGATTACCCCCATTTCCGTGCTTCGGATTTTGAATTTCATCTTCCCCGTCCTTCTTACAGTGTATATACGCTCGAAAAACTGCGCGAAGCCTATCCCGACCGTGAGTTTCACTTCATCATCGGTTCGGACAATTGGGCGCGTTTCGACCGTTGGTTTCAGCCGGAGCGCATCATTAAAGAGAACCACATCATTATTTACCCCCGTCCCGGCTTTCCCGTAGCGGCGGAAGAATTGCCGGAAACTGTCCGTCTCGTCCATTCTCCAGTGTTTGAAATCAGCTCCACATTCATTCGTGAGGCGCTGAAGGCGGGAAAGGATGTCCGGTATTTCCTGCATCCGAAGGTGTGGGAGCAAATAGAAAGTGTACTTACTCCTTCAACCGATGCAGAGTAATCATTATAACCTCCGCCGGAGCACCGATACGAATTGGCAATTGGGAGGTTCCGATCCCGTTGGTTACAATCAAAGGAATTTTAGCCGAATTACAAGCCAGTCCGGTGAGGAAACGTGTGCCGTAATTCGAGTTCAACACCGGAGCAATCCCGAACACACATACTTGTCCGCCATGCGTATGCCCTGCCAAAGCGAGATCTGTATTGACTACAGAAACATCTTCCACGTAGTCCGGAGTATGCACCAGCATGATAACGAAATCTCTGGGAGAAAGGGCTAACGTGGGGGACTTTCCGTTCTGCCCCAAGTCAAAAGGATTGCGCACACCGGCAATGATAATTTGCTGACCGTCCTTGCGGAGTGTGTCCACTTCGTGTTCCAACGGGTGCATTCCATAATGCTTCATCGTGCGGATAATCTCGTCATGACAACGCTCGTAATCGTTATTCCCCATCACCCCGTAGGTCCCCATCGGTGTCTTCACCCGTGCAAGCGCCGAAAACAAAGGATCTACATACTCACAACCTTCCTGATAATCGCCGCCCATCAAGAGTACATCCGCTTTCTGGGCAATCAGCAGGCGAACCAAATCATTCAGCCCTTTCTCTTTCAACAAACTCTTATAATGCAAATCGGAGATAAAAGCGATGCGAAAACCCTCGAAGGCTTCGGGAACGTCCCGGTGGGTAAAGTCATATTTCACGACACGATCCACCCCTGAATAGACGGAGGAAACGTCCACTTCGGAAGAAGTTATTTTCGTACCGCGAAGCACCCAGTCCTCCGATTTATATGCATCAGCAGAAGATTTATTTTTCTTGGCCCTGCGTTTCCTGCCTTTCGAAACGTTCAGATCTTTGAGTTGCGAGTGATCCGGAGCAAACAGTCCGGCTATGACGTTGGACGTATCCGCAACAATGGAGTCTGTGTTCAAAACAAGACGCGGCAAGGTTGCTACCATCCTCTTTTTCGACTTGCAGGAAACAAGTAAAAGCAGCGTCAGCAGTAGAAACGGATAAATAGATTTCTTCATCTTCTCTTAGTTTGAAGTTTTTAGGGGCGCAAAGATACGAAAAATCATGTATCTTTGTCCGTCAAAACTCTTTATAAAATATTAAAGCATGGAAGAAGTAAAGCGTAATTCACTGAAAGCATGGCTATTAGCCGCACGACCTAAGACTCTCACAGGAGCTATCACTCCGGTTTTAATCGGTACAGCCCTAGCGGCAATGGACGGACGTTTCCATTGGTTGCCTGCCCTTGTCTGCTGCCTGTTTGCCGGTCTGATGCAAATAGCCGCGAATTTCATCAACGATCTTTTCGACTTCCTCAAAGGAACCGACCGTGAAGACCGGTTGGGTCCCGAACGTGCTTGCGCACAAGGATGGATCTCACCGCAGGCAATGAAAACCGGAATTGCCGTTACCGTCACACTTGCCTGCCTGATTGGTTGCACGCTATTACTTTTTGCCGGATGGGAGTTGATCATCATAGGAGCGCTTTGTGTATTATTCGCCTTCCTTTACACTACCGGACCTTATCCCCTCTCCTACAACGGTTGGGGAGACGTGTTAGTCATCATTTTCTTCGGATTTGTTCCCGTAGGCGGAACTTACTACGTGCAGGCACTGACGTGGACACCGGATGTCACCATTGCCTCCTTCATTTGCGGACTACTAATCGACACGCTGTTAGTTGTCAATAATTATCGAGACCGCAAAGCGGATGCACGTAGCGGAAAACGGACCGTCATCGTCCGTTTCGGTGAGAAGTTCGGACGCTATTTCTATCTGCTGCTAGGCATTTCGGCTTCCCTACTCTGCCTATATTTCTTACGCGAAGGACATATTTACGCTGCCCTTCTTCCGCAACTTTACCTGGTTCCCCACGTCCTCACCTGGAGGCGAATGATAAAAATACACAGCGGTAAAAAATTAAACAGCATATTAGGCGAGACCTCACGTAATATGCTGTTTATGGGAATTCTTTTAGCTATCGGGATGATTCTTTGAAAACGAGATCATTCCCCATTTAATCACTTCTTTTAATCTACTTTCCGTACATCTTTTCGTAATATCCCTGATAATCTCCGCTGGTCACTTCTTCCACCCAAGTTTGGTTGTTCAGATACCACTCGATGGTTTTCACGATGCCGACTTCAAATTTCGTTTCGGGATACCAGCCCAGTGCATTTGTTATCTTTGTAGGGTCAATGGCGTAACGTTGGTCGTGTCCCAGACGGTCTTTGACGAAAGTAATCAGTTCTTCGTTGATCCAATCGATGGAAATCTCCCCGTTCTCATCTTTCACCCGTTTCTTGAGCACCTGGCGATATTCCGGATGTTCCGTCATCAGCCGATGAATAGTAGAGATTGTCAGCTTCACGATTTCGAGGTTTGTCTTCTCGTTATGCCCACCCACGTTGTACACCTCGCCTTCCTGTCCTTCACGCACAACAAGGTCGATAGCTTTACAGTGGTCTTCCACATAAAGCCAGTCGCGCACATTACTTCCATCGCCATAGACAGGCAGATGTTTTCCTTCAAGTATATTCTTGATAATCAACGGAATCAGTTTTTCCGGGAAATGATACGGACCGTAATTGTTGGAGCAACGGGTAATCGTTACCGGCATTTTATAAGTGTCGTGATAAGCCATCACAAACAGATCCGCACTCGTCTTGGATGCGCTGTACGGGCTATGAGGGCAGAGCGGAGTTGTCTCCGTAAAATACCCTTCGGCTCCCAGCGAGCCATACACCTCGTCGGTAGACACTTGATGATAACGCACTCCTTTTCTCCAAGTGGGGTATCCTTGTTCATCCTTACCCATCACCCATGCGCGGCGTGCGCAATCCAGCAAGTTCTGTGTCCCTAAAATATTGGTTATCAGGAACAGTTGCGGATTCTCAATACTACGGTCAACATGACTTTCGGCAGCGAAATTCACCACATAATCAAAGCGATATTCAGCAAATAGGCTGTCTACCACGTCGCGGCTCCCGATATCACCTTTGATAAAGACGCAACGTTCATTGTCAATGTCTTTCGCAATTGTCCCTAAGTTACCTGCATACGTCAATGCATCCAATATCACGACTTTTATATCGCTATGCTTCGCTAAGATGTATTTGATGTAATTTGCACCGATAAAACCTGCGGCACCGGTCACTAGATAAGTTTTCATATTTTACTTTTTATGTTGATTTTAGGATTGTTTCGCCAGTTCTATCAAATATTTGCCGTACTCGGTCTTTTCGAGGCGTTGTCCCAGCAGCAGCAGTTGTTCGGTCGGAATCCACCCCTGACGCCAGGCTATCTCTTCAATACAACTGACATAGAAACCTTGTCGGTTTTGGATGGTGGCAACAAAGTTGGACGCCTCCAGCAGACTGTCACAGTTTCCCGTATCCAACCACGCGAATCCGCGTCCGAAAAGTTCCACTTTCAAAGTGCCTTCTTCCAGATACAGGCGGTTGAGGTCTGTTATTTCGTATTCTCCACGTGCTGAGGGTCGAAGAGCCGCCGCTTTTTCCGTCACGGTGGCATCATAGAAATACAATCCGGGAACGGCGTAATTGCTTTTCGGCACTGCCGGTTTCTCTTCCAGCGAAATAACCTTTCCCTGTTCGTCAAATTCCACCACGCCGTACGCGCGAGGGTCTTTCACATAATAGCCGAATATACAAGCTCCCTTCTCTATATTGGCAGCCCGGCGAAGCATGGCGGAGAAACCTTGCCCGTAAAACATATTATCTCCAAGAATCAAGCAGCCCGGTTCTCCATTCAGGAAATCGGCTCCCAACACGAAAGCCTGCGCCAACCCGTTAGGCTGCTCCTGCACTTTGTAAGAGAAAGACATACCCAATTCCTCACCCGTCCCCAGCAAATCGCGGAACATCGGCAAGTCACGCGGAGTTGAGATGATCAAAATCTCACGAATCCCCGCCAACATCAGTGTAGACAGCGGATAGTAAATCATCGGCTTGTCGTAGACAGGCATTATCTGTTTGGAGATCGCTTTAGAAAGCGGATAGAGGCGAGTGGCACTACCACCGGCAAGAATAATTCCCTTCATGTTCGTCTTCGTTATTCATAAACTGAGTGCAAAGGTCGGAAAGAAATCCGAGATGACAAAAATAATATGAAAAATTATTTATCCGCCAACTCGATAACCTCCAAGTCCTTAAACGTCCCCCGCTCGATGACAAAGCGCACCAATGTACGCACTTTATGAAATCCTGACATCCCCGCAGCTCCGGGATTGATGTGCAACATATCCAACGTCTTGTCGTACTTCACCTTTAATATATGAGAATGCCCGCTAATGAACAACTTAGGCGGGCGTGTCATCAGACTTCCAATTATCGAAGGATCATACTTTCCCGGATAACCTCCTATGTGTTTTATCAGCACTTCGGTGTCATCCACCGTAAAGCGGTTCACCTGCGGATACAGCTTCCTGATAGCCTGCCCGTCAATATTTCCGTAGACTGCCCGGAAAGGACGGAACGCCGCCAACCTCTCCGCCACTTCCACCGAACCGATATCACCGGCATGCCAAATCTCATCGCACGGCTCAAAATACTCCAGGTATTTCTCATCCCAATAAGCATGGGTATCGGATAATAATCCAATTCTTATCATAAATTTCTTTGTTTAATCCTACAAAGATACTATATTTGGAAAAATCTTAAAGCATATGGAAAACAAATATAAATATTTCAAGCGAGATATCAGCTGGCTATCGTTCAACTACCGCGTGTTGCTGGAGGCTTTGGACGAGCGTCTCCCCCTTTACGAACGCATCAACTTTATTTCCATCTACTCTTCCAACCTCGAAGAATTTTATAAAATCCGTGTAGCAGACCACAAAGCTGTTGCTTCCGGCGCAACGGAAAGTGATGAAGAAAGCGTACAATCCGCCCGCGAACTTGTAGAGGAAATCAACAGGGAAGTCAACCGGCAACTAGATGACCGTGTGCGCATCTACGAACAAAAAATATTGCCCGCCCTACAAAAGAACCACATCATCTTTTATCAGGACAGCCATGTAGAGCCGTTCCATCAGCAGTTTATCAAAGACTTCTTCAAAGAAGAAATCTTCCCCTACCTGCAACCCGTACCCGTTTCCAAAGACAAAATCGTCTCTTTCTTACGAGATAACCGACTCTATCTCGCTATCCGACTCTATCCGAAAGAAGAAAGAAAAGAATCTCCCATCCTCGAGTCCTCCCGTCCTCCTCTTTACTTCGTGATGAAGCAGCCCTACGCAAAAGTCCCCCGTTTCATCGAGTTGCCGTGTCATGAAAAAAATCATTACCTGATGTTTGTCGAAGACATCATCAAGGCGAACCTCGATCTAATTTTTCCCGGTTATGATGTCGAGTCGTGTTACAGTATAAAAATCTCCCGTGACGCCGACATATTAATTGACGACACCGCCAGCAGTGCCGACCTTGTGGCCCAGCTCAAGAAGAAAGTAAAGAAGCGTAAAATAGGAGACGTCTGCCGCTTCGTCTACGACCGTGCCATGCCGCAAGACTTCCTCGACTTTCTGGTCGACGCCTTCCGCATCCACCGTGACGAACTCGTCCCCGGCGACAAGCACCTGAACCTCGAAGACCTGCGCCACCTGCCCAACCCGAACAAGTCTCTACGCCGCATCGAAAAGCCGCAACCGATGAAGCTGAACATCCTCGACGAAAAAGAATCGATCTTCAACTACGTCGCCCAAAAGGATCTGCTGCTGTATTACCCGTACCACTCCTTCGAGCATTTCACCCACTTCCTCTACGAAGCAGTGCACAATCCGGAGACGCGCGAAATCATGGTCACCCAATACCGTGTAGCCGAAAACTCGGCCGTCATCAACACCTTGATAGCCGCCGCGCAGAACGGCAAGAAAGTCACCGTATTTGTCGAGCTCAAAGCCCGTTTCGACGAAGAGAACAACCTTGCCACCGCCGAAATGATGCAAGCCGCCGGCATCAAAATCATTTACAGCATCCCCGGACTAAAAGTACACGCCAAAGTGGCCCTCGTCCGTCGCCGCGGACTGAATGGAGAGAAAATCCCCAGCTACGCCTACATCAGCACGGGCAACTTCAACGAAAAGACCGCCACCCTCTACGCCGACTGTGGCCTTTTCACCTGCCGCCCGAAGA
>ERZ773264.3142-NODE-3142-length-13999-cov-26.221099_pt1 | contig 13999 bp, 10 predicted proteins | sample MGYA00511910_ERZ773264 | MGnify/ENA primary metagenome ERZ773264 (study PRJEB29015, sample SAMEA2737739) | human gut metagenome | biome: human gut; feature: human-associated habitat; material: faeces | place: China | collected 2012 ... | reverse complement strand
CAATACATTATATATAGTTTTTGCTATACCCCATAGTAAAAATACCTTCTCCTAAGAGGACAGCTGATCGACAGGCTGTCCTTTTTACTATGCAAAAATGGAAGTTAATGAAATATTAAGACACTTTAAATGTGTAAAGTGGTATATTGAATGTAGGTAACAATTTTTAAGGAAAAGAATGTAAGAGTGGATGGTATTGGATCGGTAATACAATGATTTAGGAAGTACAAGGAGTTACACACTATGAAAAGAATCCGCCCGGATTATTACGATAAATTTGCATGCATCGCAGATCAGTGTTCCATCACCTGCTGTCAGGAGTGGAAGATCGGCGTAGACGCAGATACAAACCAGAAATGGAAAAAGATTTTTCCACCAGAGGATGTCTCACCACAGAAAAAGAATCTGAGTGCCTATACAACGAAAAAAGACGGCGGACGGGTGATTGAACTGACCAAAGAACACAAATGTCCTTTTTTAAATGAAAACAAGTTATGTAAACTTGTGACCGCATATGGAGATAACGTGTTATCGGAAACCTGCGCAGTATTTCCGAGGGAAGTACACCGCTTCAAGACACATGAGGAAGAGACATTAATGCCATGCTGTCCGGCAGTCATTGATCTGTTGCGGGAAGAAGGACCGCAGAGAATTTATGCCAGGGAAATCGAACAGAAATCGGAGCAGACAGAAAATCCATTCTTGCGAGAGCACGCACGCTTTTATATCCGGGAAAAGCTGACAGAGTTATTTCTGGATGAGGACTATCGTGTGGAGGAATCCCTGCTCTGTGGATTTTATATCATAAGGGAACTTTTTGATAAGTGTGGGCAGGATGAAAAATTATCAGAGCTTGCCGAAGATTATTTTTCCACAGAAAATCAGCAGCAGCTTAGGAGGGCAATTGAGGAGATAGAGCGTGATCCATTTGCAACGATGGAGGAACGGAATGAGCTGTTACAGGATCTTGCCGTTAATTACCGGAAAGAGGGATTATACCGGAATTATCTGAACCCGGTCATTGAGAAAGCGGAAGAACTTTCAGGTTTGTTTGAAAATATAGGAAATCCGGCAGATGCGGCAGAACAGAATGCAGACCTGGAAACTGAAATGGCAGACAGGATGCATGAGTTTGAAAGTGAATTTCAGGCATACAATTCACTGATGCGGAAATTCCTCATCAATGAGTTTAACGCAGACCTTTTGATGCCAGATGGAGATCTGGAGAGTCTGCTGGTGCAATATCAGTGGATCGCAATGGAGTACAGTGTGATCAAGCACAGTATTTTCCTGCGCTGGCTGTTGGATGGACAAAAAGAGATTGCATATGAGACCGTCAGAGATTATATTGTTATTATCTGCCGTATGACGGGCTATGATGAGGAAGATATCTACGAGTATCTGGAGAACAGTTTTGAGGAGTTAGTCTGGGATTGGGGATATCTCGCATTGGTTGTTGGATAAAAATTCAGGCAATTGCGAAACTCTGAGAAAACGTGAATTAAATTACGGAAAGTTGACAAGAGCAAAAGAAAACACTGGGGAACCGCCGGTTCTTAGAAGGCAGGAACGACTGTTAGTCGTGACTGGCTTCTTAGTACCGTTGCGAGTGACACGTAGCGGAAGCGTGTTTTCGTTGATCTTGTTAACTTTTCGTAATATTCATAATGTAAAATTGAGTTTCGCAAATGTTGCATAAATGATAACAGGAGCAAGCTATGAGTCAGGAAAACCAGAATATACAGGAAGAACCGCACAAGAGACGTGTGCGGTACAAGGGAAAGTATCCGAGAAATTATAAGGAAAAATACAAGGAACTGAACCCGGAGAAGTATCAGGATACAATCGAGAAAGTGATCCGGAAAGGCAGCACACCGGCGGGAATGCATATATCCATTATGGTGAAGGAGATCATCGATTTTCTGCAGATCAAGCCGGGGCAGACCGGGTTTGACGCAACATTAGGTTATGGCGGACACACAAAAGCGATGCTGGAATGCTTAAAAGGGCAGGGACATATGTATGCGACAGATGTGGATCCCATCGAGTCTGCAAAGACAAAAAAACGTCTGGCGGATGCCGGGTTTGGGGAAGACATTCTGACTATCAGGCTGCAGAATTTCTGCACGATCGATGAGATCGCAAAAGAAGCCGGAGGATTTGATTTTGTGCTGGCTGATCTTGGAGTGTCGTCCATGCAGATTGATAACCCGGACCGCGGATTTTCATTTAAAGTGGACGGACCATTGGATCTCAGGCTGAATCCGGAAAAGGGAATCAGTGCAGCGGAACGCCTGGCACAGATCGACGAGGGCGAACTTGCAGGCATGCTCTGGGAAAATTCCGATGAACCATATGCAGAGGAACTTGCACATGCGATTGTGACTGAGCGGAAACATGGAAAGCCGATCGACACAACAACGAGGCTTCGTGAGGTGATCGAGGAGACCTTAAGTTTTCTTCCGGAGAAGGAGAAAAAGGATACGGTTAAGAAAACCTGTCAGAGAACATTTCAGGCACTCCGCATTGACGTGAACAACGAGTTTGAAGTGTTATACGAATTCATGGAAAAATTGCCGGGTGCCTTGAAACCGGGTGGAAGAGCAGCAATCTTAACATTTCACTCCGGGGAAGATAAACTTGTAAAAAAGGCGTTAAAACAGGGATACAAAGAAGGTATTTATTCTGAAATCGCAAATGATGTTGTGAGACCATCCGCGGAGGAATGTGCGCAGAACGGAAGAGCGAGATCTACGAAGATGCGCTGGGCAGTCCGGGCAGAGTAAAATCAGGTATCCGGGCAGGAGAAGGAATCTAGGAAGCTTATTGTTACTGGAACGGGGTATGAGAAACAGTAACGCCGGAAGGGGGAAAAGGACATGAGAATATCACATATTGCAATGTATGTACGAGATCTGGAAGTGGTAAAGGAGTTTTACATCCGCTTTTTTGGGGCAAAAGCGGGAGAGTTATATCATAATCCAAAAACAGGACTGAAAAGCTATTTTCTGTCGTTTGATGAGGGAACAAGGCTGGAACTGATGAATCTGCCGGAAATGCAGGATCAGAAGAAAGTGTTGGTGCGGATGGGCTATATCCATATCGCAATTTCAGTGGGAAGCAGAGAGAAAGTGGATGCCATCACCGAAAAACTGTATGAGGCAGGTTACGAAGTTTTAAGTGGTCCGCGTATTACCGGGGATGGCTATTACGAGAGCACTGTGTTAGGACCGGAAGATAACCAGATCGAGATTACGGAGTAAAGACAAAATAGACAATTGCGAAACTTATAGAATCACAATTGTCTATTCTTTTATGATTCCTTTTTTACGAGTACCATGGCAGAAATTGGTTCCACGGAAACAGAACCGGAAACGGTTGTCAGTGCTTCGGTTCCGGCATGATCAGCGTTGACACATACATCCCATGCACCATCTGGCAGTGTGACAGATGTCTCTGTACTGTTTGGATTGAAGATCACAAAAATGCCGTCGGACGTTTCCCCATTCACGCCGCCGTTGATCCGGAATGCAAGCACATTTTCGTCGAGACCGTCCACGGAAGTGATGTTTGCGTTGACATCGTCTGCATTGGTAAGACGAAGCGCTGCATGGGCTTTGCGGAAGGCGATCAGTCCCTTGTAATAGTTATAAACATTCTGATAAGTCTCATCTTCTAACGTATCCCATTTGATACTGTTGACAGAATCCGGGGAATTGTAGCTGTTTTCCACAAAATCACCGGAGGCATCAATTTTGGCGCGGAGCATTTCTTCGCCTGCCTGCAGGAATGGAATGCCCTGTGCAGTCATGTAAATGGCGGCAGAGAGATTGTTCATGCGGATACGGTCCTCTTCTGAGACGCCTGGCGTTGATCTTGTGATGCGGTCTAACAGTGTCATATTATCGTGGCAGGAGGCGTAGTTAATGCTCTGAGCCGGTGTGGTACACCAGTCACCTGCCTGACCTAAAAAGCAGCCTTTGACGGTATCGGCAAGATCAGCGGCTCCCGAGACATAACCTTTCCTTGTGGTGTAAAAGACGTGGCCTTTCAAAGCATCGCGGAGCGTATCGCTGAAAAATGCAAATCCCGGAACATCGGTGGAATTCGGCTGCGTGGTCATTTTATAGCCGTCTTTGGTCACAGCGGTATCCATGGTCCATCCCTCTCCATAGAAAATGACATCCGGGTGGGTTTTGTGAACTTCTGTGACGACCTCGTTGATCGTTTCGGTGTCGATCAGTCCGACAAGGTCAAAACGGAAACCGTCGATGTGGTATTCATCTGCCCAGTATTTGACAGAGTCTACAATATACTTTCTCACCATGGAGCGCTCGGAGGCAGTGTCATTTCCACAGTCGGAGCCGTTGGAGTATTTTCCATCCGCATCCACACGGGAAAAATAGCCCGGTACGATCTGATTTACACAGAAATCTGACGCATTGTATACATGATTGTAAACCACGTCCATGATCACACTGATCTGGTTGTCGTGAAGTACTTTTACCATCTGTTTCATCTCGGCAACACGGACAGCACCGTTGTAAGGATCGGTGGAATAGGAGCCTTCCGGGACATTATAATTTTCCGGTGTATAAGTGGCACCTAAGTCACTGCCGGAGTAAGTAAATTCTTTTTCAAATTTTTCTGTAGAATAAATATTTGGCATAATAATTGGATACTCATTCCCTTCCAATAAAATCATATAACGTTTGGTTTCGATTGGCATATTTTTATAACATGAACTGGTTTTGGTGAAAGTGTAACATAATTAAAAAAATAAATAAATATAATTTAGCTATAATTTAAAAAAATACGAAAAAAAACGAAAAAATTAGCGGGAAATCATCGGCAAAGATACTTTTGTGTTATAATCATAAGGATTTTTTGAAGGGAGCCAAATACCATGGCAAAAGAATATTCTGTATACGAATTAAACCGTATTCAACAATACATTATGCAGATGCGTCCGGTTTTGAAGAAGGAGGCGCTGTTTTCGGATGGAACAAAAGATTACCGCGATCCGACGGAACCGGAGGCAGGAGAAAAGGTGACGATCCGTTTCCGCACCGGAAAGAATAACGTGGATATCGTCTGGCTTTGCACAGATTGCGAACATTATAAAATGAAAAAAACAGAAAGTGACCATGAATTTGACTATTATACGGTTGAGATGACAATGGGAGAGGAGCCGTTTTACTATTATTTCGAGGTGGCTTCCGGTCTGCTGCATGTCTTTTTTGACCGTTATGGTGTGAGCAAGGAGCGGCGGGATGCTTACCGGTTCTGCATCATTCCGGGATTTTCCACACCGGAGTGGTCAAAGGGAGCCGTCATGTACCAGATCCTTGTGGATCGTTTTTACAATGGTGATCCGGCTAACGATGTGCTGACGGATGAGTACTATTATATCCAGACACCGAGTAAAAAAATGGAGGACTGGAATCAGTGTCCGTCCGATTTTTCTGTTGGAGAGTTTTACGGCGGAGATTTAGAGGGCGTGAGACAGAAGTTAAATTACTTACAGAATCTTGGCGTGGAAGTCATTTACTTTAACCCGCTTTTTGTGTCACCATCCAATCACAAATATGATATTCAGGACTATGACCATATCGATCCACATTATGGAAAAATTGTGGTCGATGAGGGGGAACTTTTACAATCCGGGACAACGGATAACAGCAGGGCAACGCGTTATGTAAACCGTGTCACAAACCGGGAAAATTTAGAGGCGAGCAATGCATTTTTTGCGGAGCTGGTCAGAGAGATTCATGCCAGAGGAATGAAAGTTATTTTAGACGGTGTGTTTAACCACTGCGGTTCGTTCAACAAATGGTTAGACCGGGAAAAAATCTATCATGCGAACGGAGACTATGAGGACGGCGCATTTTTGTCGAAAGAGAGCCCTTACCGCAGTTTCTTCGGTTTCCGGGATGAAAATGCCTGGCCGGATAACACCACTTATGAGGGCTGGTGGGACTATGACACGCTGCCAAAATTAAATTATGAAGGCTCGAAAGAGTTGTACGATTACATTCTTGGAATCGCGGCAAAATGGGTGTCAGCACCATATTATGTAGATGGCTGGCGTCTGGATGTTGCGGCGGATTTAGGTCATTCTTCAGAGTTCAATCATAAATTTTGGAGAGATTTTCGAAAAGCAGTTAAGACAGCCAACCCGGAAGCGCTTATTCTGGCGGAGCATTATGGCGACCCGAAAGACTGGTTAGAAAAAGGTGACCAGTGGGATACAGTCATGAATTACGATGCCTTTATGGAACCTTTGACATGGTTTCTGACAGGAATGGAAAAACACAGTGACGAGTATATCCCGGAGAAAAAGGGAAAGGCGGATGATTTTGACGGAGCTATGCGCCACTTTATGGCAAGTTTCCAGACATCCCAGTTACAGTGTGCGATGAATGAATTATCCAACCACGATCATTCGAGATTCCTGACAAGAACCAACAGAACAGCAGGACGTGTGGGAACCCATGGGCCGGAAGCCGCAGAGTATGGCGTCAACTTTGGGATTTTCCGGGAAGCAGTTGTTGTTCAGATGACATGGCCGGGCGCACCGACGGTTTATTATGGGGATGAGGCAGGCGTGTGTGGATTCACCGATCCTGATAACCGCCGAACCTATCCATGGGGAAAAGAAGATGTGGTGCTTGTGGATTTTCACCGGGATATGATCCGTATCCACAAGGAGAATGAAGCCTTACGCACCGGTTCCTTAAAGCTTTTGCAAGGAGAAAAGGACATATTGTGTTACGGCAGGTTTAACCGGACACAGCAATTTGTTGTGATCCTGAATAATAGCGATGAGAAGAAGGAGATCACAAAGGAAGTATGGAGTATCGGTATTCCAAAAAATTGTAAGATGGAGCGTCTGATCATCACAACGGAGGCTGGCTATTCGCTCATGCCGAAAGAATATGAAGTGGAAGATGGAAGGATCACCGTCACGCTGCTGCCTCATTCGGCTGCGGTGCTGAAATATAAAGTGTAAAAAATATAAAATCTTATCTTGCACAATGAAAAATGATATGTTATAATCAATCCTTGTCAGGACATTTGTGCTGACAAGAATGGGCAGATTCCCGAGTGGCCAAAGGGGACAGACTGTAAATCTGCTGCAACTTGCTTCGGTGGTTCGAATCCACCTCTGCCCATTATCATATATGCCGGCGTGGCGGAACTGGCAGACGCGCAGGACTTAAAATCCTGTTGTAGCGATACAGTACCGGTTCGATTCCGGTCGCCGGCATTAAGAGGTCTCAAGTGTTGAAGTTCGTTCAGCATCTGGGGCTTTTTATTTTTGTGTTGAGATAAGAAAAATCCGCCAGCCCACAGATCCTGTGGACGGCGGATTTTTTTCTGTGATCTTATTGTTTTTTGACCGGAGCCTGATATCTTGCGGTTGATTCACGTTCGATCAGTGTCGCACGGAGCTGTGTGCGGCAGATTGGAATGTGATGTACCAGGGAGTTTAAAATGACATAAGCACATTTTCCGAGTTCACTGCGTTCCTGCCGGATAGTGGTAAGCGGTGGCTCTAGCATGGAGGAGATCGGAATGTCATCGAATCCGACCACGCTGATATCTTCCGGCACGCGGAAACCGCGGAGCTTGCATTCCGTGATAACACCGGATGCGATCAGGTCATTGCCGCAGATGATCGCAGTAGCACCCGCACCCAAAAAAGTAGGAACGTGATACTTTGCACTGTCTGCCACATAATAGCCGTAAACGGTCAGGTCTTCATTGATCTCAAGACCATGTGCTTTCATGCTGTTATAGTAGGCTTCCTGACGCTGCTCGGATACCATGGAGTGCAGGGAACCATTTAAAAAGGCAATTTTTTTGTGACCGAGTGTGTAGAGATGGTCAACTGCCGCATCGATTCCCTCATAGTTGTCCGTTCCAATGTAAGCAACATTCGGATTCTTCTTAATATAATTGTCGAAGAGAACAGTCGGCATGGTGGTTTGTTCTAACTGTTTCATCCATTCGTCGTGAAGGGCGAAGCCGACGAGAAAGGCTCCACAGAAACCATTCTTTAACATATAGGTGTCATATTTTTCTGCGAGCTGGAATGTCGGTGTGACCGGAATGACTGTCACATCCCAGTTGTGGCGGAACGCATTCTGTTTGAATCCCAGGACAATTTCATAACCAAACTGTGTGGCAGCTTCATAGTCCATATTTTCAATGAAAATCGCAAGCTTGCGGTTTTCTACTTTTTTTGATCGTTTGGTCGCATATCCCATTTCCACTGCGGTATCTAAGACCATCTGTCTTAATTCATCACTGATATCGCTTGCTCCGTTCAAACCTTTGGAGACAGTGCTGACGGATACACCCAGACGATTTGCTATATCTTTGATCGTAGCCAAGTCTTTATCCTCTTTGTTATAATTATTCGATACTTCCCTTATTATATAGAATCGAATTTCTGTTTTCAAGCAGTCTGCTCAGAGATTTCAAAAAAGTTTCGAAACAAAACGAGAAAAACTTGTCATTTTACACAAAAAAACAAATATAAAAACGTGAAAAATAGCAAAATCGATATTAATATTTGCAAATTCGTTGACAAAAACGTTTCAATAAACTAAAATTACCTCAGATACGAAAATTCACGAAACAATTCGTATAGGTTTTGAATGCGGGATCATTCCAACAGAACGGGAGGAAATGAATTGGGATCAAAAGAATTGACCAGGGGAGCAGGAGTCCTGCTGGCAATCACAAGCTTACCATCTTCATATGGAATAGGAACATTAGGGGAAGCTGCATTCCAATTTGTTGATTTACTTGTCGATCTCAAGCAGAGGTACTGGCAGGTGCTTCCGATCGGTCCTACCAGTTTTGGAAACAGTCCGTATCAGTCCTACTCCGCATTTGCCGGAAACCCATATCTCATTGATCTGGATGATCTGGTGAAGGATGGATTGTTACAGGAGACGGAGATCCGCAGTTTTAACTGGGGAACGGATGATGCAGATATTGATTATGCAACCATCTATGAGAACCGTTACAAGATTTTGCGAATGGCTTTTTCGAGATTTTCTGCGAAGAGTGAAGACTTCCTTGCTTTTACAGAAAAAAGCGACAGATGGCTGTCTGATTATTCTCTTTATACCGCATTGAAACGGCATTTTGGAGATATAGAATGGCAGAGCTGGGACGTGCCGCTCAGGGACAGAGATCCGGAGGCAGTGAAAGAGTATCAGGAAATATTACATAATGACATCATGTTTTGCAAATTTTGCCAGTACGAGTTTTTTAAGCAGTGGATGCAGCTGAAGCAGTACGCAAATAGCCGTGGAGTCCAGATCATCGGTGATATGCCATTGTATGTGGCGTCAGACAGCGTGGATGTATGGGCACACCGTGAGATGTTTTTACTTGAACCGGATGGAAGACCGAATGTGGTCGCAGGGGCAGCACCCGATGCATTTTCCGAGAGCGGTCAGGTATGGGGCAGTCCGGTATATGACTGGAACGTCATGGAAGAGGATGGCTTTGCATGGTGGAAGGCAAGAATGCTTGAGAACAGGGAATTATTTGATGTGATCCGGTTAGACCATTTTTCCGGTCTGGTGCGTTATTACACCGTTTCTGCAGATGCAGAAGACGGAAGAAATGGCAAGTGGAGCAAAGGACCGGGCAGGAAACTGACAGATGCCATGACAGAGGTTCTGGGTGATATGCGGGTGATCGTGGAAGACATCGGACCAAAGGGCGGGCTTCCGGGAGTGAAAAAGTTAAAGACAAAAACCGGATGGCCGGGCATTAAGATTTTAATGTTTGCCTTTGATGATGACACCGCGAATGAGCATCTTCCACATAACTATCAGGACACGAACATGGTCGTATATGCAGGAACTCACGACAACGAAACGATCGTTGGTTATTTCCGGGATAAGTCAGATTACGAGCTGGCATATCTGTATGAGTATCTGAACATTCATTATAAAGAAGAAATACCGGATGCACTGATCCGGGCAGCCTACGCAAGTATCGCAGATGTGGCCATTATCCAGATGCAGGATCTGATGAAGCTTGGAAATGAAGCCAGAATGAACGCACCTTCCACGGTGGGACGCAACTGGCGCTGGCGTATCGGAAAAGATACTTTGAGCGAAGAACGGAGAGCATGGATACGGACTCTGGCAACCATATATCGCAGATAACAAATACGCTATAAGATGCATAAGCATTTTATATAGAAGTCTTATTCTAAAAAAGGAGAGGAATCAAATGAAAAAGAAAGCAATCTCATTATTACTTGTTGCAGCTATGACAGCTACAATGACAGCAGGCTGCGGCGACAAACAGGAAGCAGCAGACAACACAACTGCAGGAAACGATGCGGCACCTTCTACAGAAGCAGCAGCATCTGATGATGCAGCAACAGAAGAAGAAGAGGAAGCATGGAGCGGTACATTGACTGTATGGAGCCCACAGGAAGATCAGGATACAGGCTGGTTACAGAAAGAATGTGACGCATTCAATGCGGCTCATCCAAACTGGGATGTCACATTTGAGTATGGTGTATGTGCAGAGGGTGATGCAAAAGCTACTGTCACAACAGACGTTGAGGGATCTGCAGATGTCTATATGCTGGCAAACGATAACATCCCTGATTTAGTAGCAGCAAACGCACTTGCTGAGCTCGGCGGATCTTATCTTGATTATGTAACAAGCACAAACTCCGATTCCATTACAGCATCTGTTACATACAATGATGCAGTAGTAGCATTCCCATTTACATCTAATACATGGTTCATGTACTATGATAAGAGTGTATTCTCTGATGAGGATATCAAGAGCTTTGACACAATGTTGGAGAAAGGAAAAGTTGCCTTCCCATTATCTGATTCCTGGTACATTCAGGCATTCTATGTTGGAAATGGCTGTTCATTATTCGGAGATGGTACAGACGCAGCAGCAGGTATCGACTTCGATGGAGAAAAGGCAGCAGCTGTTACAGATTACTTAGTTGATGTAGTTGCAAATCCTAACTTTATCAATGATGCAGACGGAGCTGGTCTTGCAGGTTTACGTGACGGAAGCGTAAACGCTATGTTCTCCGGTACATGGAATGCAGAAGCTGTAAAAGAAGCACTTGGTGACAATATGGGTGTTGCAGCACTTCCATCATTTAACTTAAACGGAACAGACTGCCAGATGAAATCTTTCATCGGATCTAAAGCAATCGGTGTAAACCCAAATGCTGAGAACATGCAGGTTGCTATGGCATTGGCAGCTTACCTTGCAGGTGAGGACGCTCAGAAAGATCACTACGATATGAGAAACATCCTTCCTACAAACACAAACATTGCAGTTGATGATGAGATCGCAACAGCAGTTGCAGACGTAATGATCAACACATCTATCATGCAGCCATTAGTATCTGAGATGGGTAACTACTGGTCACCAGCTGAGAACATGGGTAAAGCACTTGTAGCTGGCGAGGTCACACATGATAACGCTGCAGAAAAGACAGCAGATATGAACACAGCAATGAACACAGACGCAGCACAGTAAAAAGAATACAGAAGATTCTTACATGCAAAATACAAACCTCGGGGCGCATGAGCGCTCTGAGGATTGTTTGATACTAAGGAATCCATTTTATTTTAAGGAGGCCCATAACGTGATACAGGCTGGAAAAAGAAAAAAAGAGTTTGCGGATCCATATACCGTGACCGGTGCGGTTACAAAAGGAAATATCATTACAAAGCTTTCCCTGCTTATTATGGGCTTGGGTAATATCGCACACAGACAGATCGCAAAGGGACTGATGTTCCTGGTTGTTGAGATTGGATATATATGGTTTATGATCCAATCCGGAATTTATAATTTATCCATGTTTCCATCATTGGGATGGAGAGAGCAGGAAAAAGTCTGGAATGAAAAGAAAAGTATCTATGAGTACACTGCCGGTGATCAGTCATCCCTGATCCTGTTGTATGGAGTTGCAACGATTTATATTACATTGATGTTTATCGTTGTGTGGAGAGAGGCAGTAAAAAGCTCTTATAAATCAGAAGTGCTTGCAAAATCAGGAAGGCACCTGAACACCTTTAAAGAAGACTTCAAGAGTTTGTTTGATCAAAATTTACATAAATTATTACTTGCAGCGCCGATCATGGGAGTATTGATCTTTACGATTCTTCCACTGATCTATAATATTTCCATGGCATTTACCAATTACAGCAAGGTAAATGATCATCTGGTATTATTTGACTGGGTTGGGCTTGCAAACTTTGCAAAAATCTTAAATTTGAACGACAGTATCGGTAAGCAGTTCTATTCCGTACTGACATGGACGATCACCTGGGCGATTTTTGCAACAGCATTAAACTATATTTTCGGTATGATCCTTGCAATCGTGATCAACCGTAAAGAGACACATTTTAAGGGATTCTGGAGATTCTGCTTTGTATTATCCATCGCAGTACCTCAGTTTGTTTCCCTGCTGATCATGAGAAGTATGTTACAGCCAACCGGTATCGTGAACACTTTATTATTAAAATATGGTCTGATCGATACGGCGCTTCCATTTTTCTCAAGTGCGACATGGGCCAGAGTGACAGTTATCGTTATCAACCTGTGGGTAGGTATCCCATATACGTTACTTCAGGTAACAGGTATTTTACAGAACATTCCGGGTGAATTATATGAGGCAGCGAAGATTGATGGAGCTAATGCAGTCCAGATATTCTTCAAGATCACATTGCCATATATGTTATTTGTCATGACACCATACCTCATTACACAGTTTACCGGAAATATCAATAACTTCAACGTTATCTACCTGCTGTCCGGCGGTAATCCGACACCGGTGGATGCAACAGCCGGTAAGACAGATCTGCTTGTTACATGGCTGTACAAACTGACCGTTGATAAGAACTACTACAACTTAGGTGCAGTAATTGGTATTATGACGTTCATTGTCCTTGCGATCGTTGCGCTGGTAACATATCGTAATACCGCATCTTACAAAGATGAGGAGGGATTCATGTAATGAGTAAAAAACAAGTGACATCTGGCACAAAAGCAAAGAAAACAATTGTGAATATTATTATCCATATTTTTCTGGCAATCCTGTCATTCATCTGGGTGTTGCCGATTTTCTGGGTAGTCCTGACAAGTTTCCGCGGTGAGAAAGGTTCTTACGTAACCACTTTCTTCCCGAAGACTTATACGATTAACAACTATGTGAAATTATTCACAGATACAAGTATTTTGAACTTCCCGAAAATGTTTGTGAATACTTTTATCATTGCGATTTTTACATGTATCATTTCAACCATTTTTGTACTTTCAGTATCTTATACAATGTCAAGAATGCGTTTTAACATGAGAAAACCATTTATGAATGTCGCAATGATCCTCGGATTGTTCCCATCCTTTATGTCCATGATCGCTGTTTACTATATTTTAAAGGCTCTTGGACTGGCAGAGGGATCTATGATCCGCATCGCTTTGATCGTCGTATTCTCAGCAGGATCCGGTGTTGGATTCTATGTTGCAAAAGGTTTCTTTGACACGATCCCGAAGGCGCTGGACGAGGCTGCGATCATCGATGGGGCAACAAGATGGCAGGTATTTACCAAAATTACCGCGCCACTCAGTAAACCAATTATTGTTTATACCATTTTGACATCCTTCATGGGACCGTGGGTAGACTTCATTTTTGCAAAGGTTATCTGCCGTGCTGATGCACAGTACTACACCGTGTCTATCGGTCTTTGGAAGATGCTTGAAAAAGAATACATTGACAGCTGGTATACCTGTTTTGCCGCAGGCGCAGTTGTGGTATCCATTCCGATTGCAATTCTGTTCTTACTGACACAGAAATTCTATGTAGATGGAATGAGTGGAGCTGTAAAGGGTTAACCCGGGCAGCGGATAAGTTTTGGCTGTGTGTGGGACTGTTGTATGAGAGTGAAAATCTTGATACAGCAGTCCCTTTTTATGTAAA
>ERZ773264.3139-NODE-3139-length-14020-cov-3.679914_pt1 | contig 14020 bp, 10 predicted proteins | sample MGYA00511910_ERZ773264 | MGnify/ENA primary metagenome ERZ773264 (study PRJEB29015, sample SAMEA2737739) | human gut metagenome | biome: human gut; feature: human-associated habitat; material: faeces | place: China | collected 2012 ... | reverse complement strand
TATCATACAGCTTCTTTCCTTTTGCCAAGGCAACCTGAACCTTCACGAGGCTTCCTTTGAAATAGACCTCCACCGGAACGATGGTGTAACCCTTCTGGGCAATCTTGCCCAGCATCTTCTGGATTTCCTTCTTGTGCATCAGAAGCTTGCGCGGGCGAAGAGGATCCTTGTTAAAGATATTCCCCTTCTCGTACGGACTGATATGCATACCATACAGAATCACCTCTCCATCCTCGATATGGATGAACGACTCCTTGATACTGCACTTGCCCATGCGCATGGATTTCACTTCCGTCCCCGCCAGGGCGATACCGGCTTCAAACGTCTCCTCAAGAAAATAATCATGATAGACTTTCTTGTTATTCGCTATTAACTTTCTGGCTTCCTTCGCCATCCCGGTATCCTCCTTTCCGGATTTATGCACAATCTGTACCATATAGGATATATGATTTTGATTAAAAAATCAACACACAAATCGAAATAATTATCTGTACAAAAAATCCGACAAATTCCTTTATTTTTCGCCTTCTTCACCCGCAAGAGCAAAATCGATTGTGCGCATAATCCGGTCACAATGTTCAACACGAACCAGAACCTTCTGTCCCAGCTTATACCTTCGGTTCGTAGCCTCGCCGACCAGCTCATATGTGTCCTCATAATACTGATAGAAATCATCGGTCAACTCCGTCACACGCACAAGACCTTCCACGGTATTCTCCAATTCCACGAAAAAGCCCCACTCGGTCACACCAGAGATCACACCCTCGAACTCCTCGCCGATGTGCTGTTCCATATACTGGACCTTCTTGAGCTTGACCGTCTCACGTTCCGCCTCATCCGCGCGGCGTTCCATCTCGCTGGAATGCTTCGCAACCTCCGGCAGAATGTGTTCATAATGATCGATCCGCTTTTCGTTCAATCTGCCCCGCAGACTTTCCTTAATAATACGATGGATCTGCAGATCCGGATAACGGCGGATCGGTGACGTAAAGTGGCAGTAACAATCTGCCGCCAGACCAAAATGTCCGGTATTGTCGATCGTATACCGCGCCTGCTTCATTGAGCGCAGCGTCAGCCTGCTGATGAGCGCTTCCTCTTTCGTTCCATCAATCTTCTGCAATAATTTCTGTAACTCCTTCGGGTGCACCTCGTCTGCCCCAATATGGAGCGTATAACCGAAATTGTTGATGAACGTAGAAAGTTTCTGGATCTTCTCCGTATCCGGATTCTCATGCGTACGATACACGAACGGAAGCTCTCTCCAATAGAAATCAGAAGCAACCGTCTCATTTGCTGCCAACATAAAATCCTCGATGATCTTCGTCGCCACATTACGGTCATACGGTCTGATGTCGATTGGATTCCCCTGCGCATCCAGAATCACTTTCGTCTCCGGGAAATCGAAGTCAATCGAGCCCCGCTTCATGCGCTTTCCTCGCAAAATGCCAGCTAACTTCTCCATCCGCACAAACATCGGCACAAGTGCCTCATACTCACCAAGGAGTGCTTCCTGCTGCCTGCGCACATTTACATCTGAAACGATTTCCGTTTCTCTGTCTGCATCATCCTGTTTGCCATCCACTTTCTCCACAGAAGCATCTTGAGAATTTGCGGCATGATATGCTTCTAAGATATTCTTCACCTGCGTATAGCTCATCCTGCGATCCACACAGATCACGGTCTCCGCAATCGTATGATCAATGATCTCCCCCTTCGGGTTGATCGTCATAATGCAGCTGAGCGCCAGCCGGTTCTCCCCCTGATTCAAGGAACAGATTCCATTGGACAAAGCATGCGGCAGCATCGGGATCACGCGGTCCACCAGATAGACCGATGTACCACGTTTCAACGCCTCCACGTCCAGGGCACTGTGTTCCTGCACATAGTTCGATACATCCGCGATATGCACACCAAGAATATAATTGTCACCGTCCATCGTGACAGAGACCGCATCATCAAGGTCCTTGGCATCCTCGCCGTCGATCGTCACCATCTGCCAGTCGCGCAGATCCATGCGCCCTGCCATATCCGCTTCCGATACCGGCTTGGCAACATTCTCCACCTGCTTTAACACTTTCTCGTCAAATTCAACCGGGAGCCCATAAGCGCGGACAAGCGATAGAATATCAACCCCGGGATCATTGATATGTCCAAGGATTTCAACGACTTTGCCCTCCGGTTTCCTGTCTTTCTTACCGTAGCTTGTCACCTCAACGACTACCTTATGTCCACTGACTGCCCCCTTAGAGCGCTCCTGCGGAATAAAAATATCCGAACCGAACTTCGGATTGTCCGGCACGGCAAAGCCGAACGTCTTACTCTGTTCGTAGGTGCAGACAACCTGCTTCATACCACGCTCAAGAATCTTGACAACGGTTCCCTCTCTCCGTCTTCCGGTCGTTACCGGAGAGACTGTGACCTCAACCGTATCCATATGCATCGCACCATTTACCTGCGACTCCGGAATAAAGATGTCCTCCGTCTCTCCTTCCACTGACACGAAACCGAAGCCCTTCGGGTGTGCCGTAAAGGTTCCAATCATCTTCTTGATCTCGGATTTACTGTACTTGCCCCGCTTCGAGCATTCAATCCTGCCCTCCGCCATCAGATCCGCAAGGATTGCTTCCAATTCCGGCCGCTGCTCCTTCTTGACACCGAGCACAATTGCCAGCTCCTTGATCTTCATCGGCACATACATATTGTTGCACATAAAATCGTAGATCATCTTCTTGCGCTGCTCATATTTATTCGACATAATTTTCACCTCTCCTTCGTATCTTTCCTTATTATGATTATGCGCTTGCAAAACTCCTTTGACAATACACGAGAAGCTGTATCCCTACGTCTAGTACCTATGTGGGACACAATTTTTGAGAACCATCCAGGGTTCATTGCACCGCATAAAAAAAGGCTGCCGATTCTCATCGACAGCCTCATCTTAATCTTACCAGATTCCTAAATTCAGTACCATTGCAAGTACAAGGAAAAGGATTACTGCTACTCTTGTAAGCTTCACAAGCATTCCTTCCATAGAACGTCCCTTATTCTTACCCCAGTAAGTCTCTGCTGCTCCGGCGATTGCGCCAAGTCCTGCAGACTTACCTTCCTGCATTAAGATAATTACTGTAATGACAATACTCAGTATAATAAATACTACTGTTAAAATCGTATTTAAAACGGTCACGATTTCCACCTCCTAGATTCTAAACTCACGACTAATCGAGTATATCATATCCTAGACATCATTTCAACTTCTTTTTGCTTTTTTGTATGATTTTTTGTATGATTCTTCCATATTTTATTATCATTTTTATTTTCATTTAGACGAGAATACATTATAATAGAATTATGAAATTAATTCCACAAATTCAGGAGTAAATCATGCGAACCAGACATCGAAACAGATGGCTGCTTTCTGTTCTGGTCAGTCTGTGCCTCACACTTGACAAGACTGGTGATGATGATTTCTCCTTTGCGATTCCCGGTGTGTCAAGATTTCGTGTCAGCACGTTTAAGCAGCGTGGCTCCTACTCTGCTGTCATCCGTGTGATTTCCTTCACACTCCCGCAACCGAGTGAGCTGCACATCCCGGATGCCGTCATGAATCTCGCAGACTCCAGACGCGGCATGATCCTTGTGACCGGACCTGCCGGAAGCGGTAAGTCAACAACACTCGCCTGCCTCATTGACCGGATCAACCACGAGCGCGAGGATCACATTATCACGCTCGAGGATCCGCTTGAGTTTCTGCAGCGCCACGAAAAAGGCATCGTATCCCAGCGAGAGATCATCACGGACACGGAAAGCTACGCTGCTTCGAGCAACTTACAGGTGCGAAGTAACGTAGCTTTTTATTTTACACAAGATTCTCTGTAATACGAAGCAGCTGGTTATACTTTGCGGTGCGCTCACCTCTGCAAGGGGCGCCCGTCTTGATCCAGCCTGCATTGACAGCGACTGCAAGGTCAGCGATAAACGCATCCTCCGTCTCACCGGAACGATGCGAGATGACCGCCTTGTATCCACTTTTTTGTGCCAGTTCGATCGCATCCATCGCCTCTGTGAGCGTTCCGATCTGGTTTACCTTAATCAATACCGCATTCGCCACACCAAGGTCAAGTCCGCAATGAATCCGCTTCACATTCGTCACAAACAGATCATCCCCGACCAGAAGCACTTCTGAGCCAAGGCGTTTCGTCATCTCCTGCCAGCCGTCCCAATCGTTCTCATCCAGACCATCCTCAATCGATATGAGTGGGAATTCATGAATCAGATCCTCGTAGAGTGCGATCATCTCCTGTGCGCTGCGTATGATTTCTCCGCTTACACCTGCTTTTGCGTTCCTTTTAACATTCACCCCACCATCATCATTCTTCTCTGCCCTCTGACCATCCGCAACATATCCCTCTCTCTCACGCGTTTCCCCCGGGAAATGATACATCCCATCCTCATCACTGTACAATTCCGATGCTGCTGCGTCCATCGCAAATGCAATATCGCTTCCCACCATATAACCGGCCTTCTCCGCTGCACGTGACAGATAAGAAAAGACTTCCCTCGCATCCTTAAAATCCGGTGCAAAGCCGCCTTCATCTCCCACCGCAGTCAGCATGCCGTCTTCATGCAGGATCTGTCTTAGGAAATGGTAGACCTCCGCGCCCATGCGCAGTGCCTGTTCGAACGTATCCGCTCCTACCGGCACAATCATGAACTCCTGAAAATCCAACGCATTCTTCGCGTGCACACCACCGTTGATCACATTCATCGTCGGCATCGGCCAGCGCTTCGCATTCGTTCCTCCAAGGTAGCGATACAGTGGCAGATCAAGCGCATTCGCTGCACACCTCGCGCAGGCAAGTGAGACACCAAGCAACGCGTTCGCTCCCAGATTTCCTTTATTATCGGTTCCATCCAGTTCCACGATCCTGCGATCGATCTGTGTCTGTTCCAGCACATTCATGCCCAGAAGTTCATTCCTGATTCTTCCGTTAATATGTTCTACCACTTTCTGTACACCGAGTCCAAAATATTCCAGCGCCCCGTCTCGAAGCTCAATTGCTTCAAATCTTCCGGTGCTTGCTCCGGATGGCACAGATTCCCGTCCGGTAAATTTTATCCCGTTGTCCTCCCTCTGCGCCGTCACTTCTACCTCAACAGTCGGATTGCCGCGCGAATCTAAGATTTGTCTTCCGTGAACCTCTGTAATTTTAATTTCTAAAGACATAAAAACAGCCTCCCTTTTTTGCTAATAGCATAACCAGGGGAGGCTGCTTTATACACTTTTATACGTTTATCTCTGCCTTTACACCGAGTTCTTCTTTGTTGTCATCAAGGATCGGGCGAACGACATCACGCAGGAATACCTCTACCTGACGAGGAGCACGTCCGACATACAGTTCAGGCTTTAAGTTTGCCTCAATCTGCTCCTTTGTCAGACCGAATGCAGGATCTGCGGCGATCAGATCAACAAGATTGTTGTCCTTGCCTTCTTCCTTGACCGTCTTACCTGCTTCCATAGAAAGCTGACGGATCTTCTCATGGAGTTCCTGACGGTTTCCACCCTGCTTTACAGCATCCATCATAATGTTCTCGGTTGCCATAAACGGAATCTCTGCCATAAAATGCTTGTAGATAACCTTCGGATATACAACGAGTCCATCCACAACGTTTAAGCACAGATCAAGAATTCCGTCAATTGCGAGGAATCCTTCCGGTACGGATAATCTCTTGTTTGCAGAATCATCAAGCGTTCTCTCGAACCACTGGGTTGCGGAAGTGATTGCCGGATTTAAAGCATCCACCATCACATAACGGGACAGGGAAGCAATACGCTCACTTCTCATAGGATTACGCTTGTAAGCCATAGCAGAAGATCCGATCTGGTTCTTCTCGAAAGGCTCCTCCACTTCCTTCAGATGCTGAAGAAGGCGGATATCATTGGACATCTTGTGTGCACTTGCTGCAATTCCTGCCAGAACATTGACAACACGGGTATCAACTTTACGGGAATAGGTCTGTCCGGATACCGGATAGCATTCCTTAAATCCCATCTTCTCTGCGATCATCGGATCAATCTTGTCAATCGTCTCCTGATCTCCATCGAATAACTCTAAGAAGCTGGCCTGGGTTCCGGTCGTACCCTTCGAACCGAGAAGCTTAAGTGTACTCTGTACATACTCAAGATCCTCAAGATCCATCAGGAATTCCTGTGTCCAAAGCGTTGCTCTCTTGCCAACGGTAGTCGGCTGCGCCGGCTGGAAATGGGTGAAAGCAAGTGTCGGCTGATCCTTATATTTCTCAGCAAAATTTGCAAGCTCAGCGATCACACTGACAAGCTTCTTATGCACAAGCTTTAAAGCCTCATTCATCACGATAATATCCGTATTATCACCAACGTAGCAGGAAGTTGCTCCGAGGTGGATGATACCTGCTGCCTTCGGACACTGCTGTCCGTATGCATATACATGGCTCATAACATCGTGGCGGACCAGCTTCTCACGCTCCTTGGCAACATCGTAATTGATATCATTCACATGTGCCTTAAGCTCATCGATCTGCTCCTGTGTGATGACCGGCTTACCATTCTCGGAAAGTCCTAACTCCATCTCTGTCTCTGCCAAAGCGATCCAAAGCTTTCTCCAGGTAGAGAACTTCATATCCTGTGAGAAAATGTACTGCATTTCCTTGCTTGCATAACGCTCGGAAAGCGGACTTGTATATCTGTCTGTACTCATATATTGTCTCCTTATATAACGCTAAAACTTTGTCTTACGAACGGCTCATCTTGCGCTCAAGATCAATTTCCTTGTCGTAATATTCACCGCGGATGTCCTCCTTCGGCGGCTCCATCGGGTATTTCCCGGTAAAACATCCCGTACAGATCGGCAGACCTCCCACCATCTGTGAGAGACGGTCAATGCCAAGATATCCGAGCGAATCCGCACCGATGATATTGCGGATATCCTCAATCGTACGATTGTATGCGATCAGCTGCTCTCTTGCCGGAATATCCGTTCCGAAGTAGCAAGGCCACAGGAATGGCGGCGAACTGATTCTCACATGCACTTCTGTCGCACCCGCATCTCTTAACATACGGACAATACGATCGGATGTCGTTCCGCGCACGATCGAATCATCGATCATGATAACTCTCTTACCTGCCACAGCCTCGCGGAGCACATTTAACTTCACCTGTACACTCGATTCTCTGCTGCTCTGCTTCGGCTTAATGAATGTTCTTCCAACGTATCCGTTCTTGACGAAAGCGGTACCGTAAGGGATACCGGATTCCAACGAATAACCGAGTGCTGCCGCATTTCCTGATTCCGGCACACCCGTTACAAGATCCGCCTCGACCGGAGAATCCTGCGCAAGAAAACGTCCCGCCTGAATGCGGCTCGCATAGACGCTTTGTCCGTCGATATGACTGTCCGGTCTTGCAAAATAAATATATTCGAAAATGCATCGTGCTTCCTGTTCCTTCGGAAGTGCCATCGTCATATCCGACTCGATGCCTTTCTCTCTTGTAATGGTAACAACCTCGCCCGGACGAACGTCACGGATAAACTCAGCACCGATCGTGTCTAACGCACAAGTCTCGGAAGTTACAATATAAGCATTATCGCGTTTTCCGATGCAAAGCGGCTTAAATCCAAACGGATCTCTCGCTGCGATCAGCTTACGTGGGCTGGATACGACCAGCGCATATGCGCCTTTTAACTTCTGGCAGGCTCTGCGTACGGCTTCCTCAGCGGTCTTGGAATTCAGTCTCTCGCGCGCGATATGGTACGCGATCACCTCGGAATCGATCGTTGTCTGGAAGATGGCTCCGGTATACTCAAGATCATGTCTCAGCTCATTGGCATTGATCAGATTACCGTTGTGTGCCAAAGCGAGCGTTCCCTTCACATAATTAAGTACGAGCGGCTGCGCGTTCTCTCTTGTTGAAGAACCGGCTGTCGAATAACGTACATGACCGACGCCGATGTCACCCTTCATCTCCTCTAAGTGATCCGGTGTAAACACTTCATTGACCAGTCCCATTCCTTTGTAGGATAAGACCTTTCCTTTCGGTCCGTTCGTATCACTGACTGCGATACCGCAGCTCTCCTGACCACGATGCTGCAATGCAAACAATCCATAATAGATGGAAGACGCTACATCATTGCCATCAAAGTCATACATTCCGAAGACGCCGCACTCCTCATGCAATACATCCTCTTCGTAGGTGCTGTCAAAACATTTATTCTGATTCATTCTAAGTCTCCAACTGTAAGTTTATCTTGTAAAAGGCGTTCCGGTCAAAAGCTCGTAAGCTTCCTTGTACTTATCAACCGTCTTGGTCACAACTTCCTCCGGAAGTAAGAAATCATTGTCCGGATTTGCTTTCAGCCAGTCTCTTACATACTGCTTGTCGAAGGAAGGCTGTCCCTGTCCAGGCTTGTATCCCTCGAGTGGCCAGAATCTTGAGCTGTCCGGTGTCAGCATCTCATCGCCTAATACCACCTTGCCGTTCTCATCTAAACCAAACTCAAACTTGGTATCTGCAATAATGATGCCTTTACTTAATGCATACTCTGCACATTTCTTATATAAAGCGATCGTGCAATCCTTGATCTGTGTTGCATAATCCAGTCCCTTGCCAGGATAGATCTTCTCAAGCACGTCTACGGACTGCTCGAATGAGATATTCTCATCGTGATCACCAAGATCTGCCTTCGTACTAGGTGTATAAATCGGCTCAGGCAGCTTGTCAGACTCAACCAGTCCTTCCGGAAGCTTGATTCCACAGACAGTTCCATTCTCCTTGTAGCTTGCCCAGCCGCTTCCTGTAATATATCCGCGGACGATGCACTCGATCGGCAGCATATGTAACTTGTGGCACATCATCGTCTTTCCCTCAAATTTTTTCTGCTGGAAGAACTCCGGCATATCCTTTGTATCAACGGAGATCATATGGTTCGGGAGAATATCCTTTGTCAGGTCAAACCAGAATTTGGACATCTGGGTCAGAACAGCACCTTTGGAGGTAACCTCATTGTGAAGGATCACGTCAAAACAGCTGATACGGTCAGTGGCAACCATAATAAGGCTGTCCCCGTTGTCATAAATTTCGCGTACTTTTCCTTCTTTGATCGGTTTTAATTCCTGCATGTCTACACCTCTTCATTATATTTTCTTATACAGCGTTTGTCGTATCATGAAAACGCTGAGCGAACTTACAGTAAAATTACCATTAAATGGCGGTTTCTGTCAATGTTCAATTTGCACAATATTTACATAAGAAAAAAGAAATGTTTTGGAAATAGAATCGCGTAAAGAATTTTACAGGTTTTTAATAAAATATATAAAAGTTGTGCTAATATTTATAAATAAGTAATACTAATAAACATAAGACTAGTTATAAGAAAGACGCGGACGGCTTTGAACTCCGGTGTCCGGACCTGACGGGATCCTGCAGATCAGCATGATGGGTGAAAGATGTGTGAGGACGAATGATGTTCAGATAAATATACAGCAAAATGCCCGTACTTCCAATTCTGCCACAGAAAAACATATGTCGAAACTGCACAAAAACATCAGAAATATGGAATAAAATTATACAGATTCACAGGATTCCACAAACTATCGCAGTTTTGTCCACTGTTAAAATTTCCTGTGCGCTACTATAATAAAAGTACAAAGTGAGTCGTGAGAGAAATAAGATGACCCAGTAAATGAAGGAGGAAAAGTTTTATGAGAAAACGTACTTTGTCATTGGCACTTGCAGTTTCCATGGCAGCGATGTCCCTCGCGGGATGCGGCGGCGGTGGCGGAACGACAGCTACGACAGCAGCCGGCGGTGAGACCACAGCGGCGGCAAGCGAGGCGGCAACAGAGGCTGCGTCCACAGATGATTCCAATCTTTCTGATGTTGAAAAGATCATCAAGGAAGCGGAAGGAATGTCCATGGAAGAGTTAGCAAAGAAAGCCATCGAAGAGTCCAACGGAAAGACCTTCTATGGTGTTGGTAACTCCAGCCGCGGAAAGAGCGCACTGCCGTTATTCATCGAATACCTGCAGTCCATTGATCCGTCCTACAAAATGGAATATGAGTGGCAGCAGCCGAAGAACAACAAGATCTTTGAGCAGCTGACCGCAGACTCCTTAAAGACAGAAGGAACCTTCGCGATGACCCTGATCCAGGATGGCAACCAGATCGAGTCAAAGATGGTTCAGCCGGGAATCTTAAAGACCTACATCCCGAAAGAGTGGGCAGAGGCAAACGGAACAACACCGGACGCATATAAAGGATTCCTTCCATTACAGACATTAAACAAAGTATTTATGTATAACAGCACAGGAAGCGCTGAATATAAGAACTGCTGGGATTTTGTGGCAGAGGGCGTTCATCCGTTATATATGGATATCGATTCCGAGATCGTCGGCAAAAACTTCTTATATATGCTGACAGAAGATAAGTATGCAGGATGGTTAAAGGATGCTTACGATGCTCTCGATGACACAAAGAAGGCATACTTCAAACCGGTCATTGATGAGATGGCAACGGAAGCAGAGGACCTTGGACTTGGCGAGAACGGCGCATACGCCCTCGCATGGATCAAGCTTTGGGTTGAGAACTACAATGAGCAGACAGACGATGGTCCGATCTGCAACACACTTGTTACGGATTCCGCGACAGATCAGGCTGGATTATTAGTTTACTCCAAACTTCGTTCCGTAGAAGAGTCCGCAGGCGTTTCCTTAAATAACATTAAGGTTGCCGCTTATCAGGACGGCTACAAAGGCATCGGTGGTTACGGTTACTGCCATTATCTCTTCGTTACAAACAACAGCCCGCTTCCGTGGACCGCGTGCGCATTCATCCAGTACATGACATGTACAGAGGACGGCTTCTCCGCATGGGGCAAAGATATGGGCGGCTACTCCGCTAACCCGGAAGTTGCTGCAGCGATCGAGGAAACTTACCAGCACAGCAAGGGCGGCTACAACGAGGCCGGCGAAGACCAGTTCCCGTGCAAGGACGACCGTGGATATGACTGGTGGACAACAGACGGTGAGTTAGTTCTGGAAGATCCGGACTACTGTGCATCCGTTTCCTTTACAGTCGGCAGCTGGATCGAGCTTCTCACGAAGTACAGCGACTCTGCAAAGTAAATGAACCTGTAACTGCTCAGTGCCTTCACAGTTACATGCAAAAATCCATTCCAAATTGACTTCATCAATGGGATTTTTGCTTACTGCGCGACGCGTTCTTACGGTCCGCGCAGTGAATGCGCAGACCTATTGAACAGTTGCATGAAACAAGATAGTTCGAGGGTGCCGTACATGTGTGCGGCGCCCTCATGTTACATATGGCATCTGCCGTGAGAGAAAAACGGCATCCATGTTTTAAATGAAAGGAGCGGACAATTCTGTGAACAGATACAATCGTGTAAAAACATATTTTTCAAAACCGCAGAACATCATCCTTCTCCTGTTCGGCATCGTACTGACGTTCTCCACCGTTGCGCCGATCATCGCCATCGTAAAAGATACGATCACGATCCATCCGGGAACCATTGACGCCCATCTCGCCGGAAAGGCGTCCGGTTACACGCTGATTAACTATGTGGACCTCTTTACAAGCCGTCTGGCGAAGACAAACCTCTGGAAGCCGTTGTGGAATACGATCCTCTTAGCAGTCTTTACCTGTACGATCTCTATCCTCTACGGCGGAACCTTCGCATTTCTGGTAACAAGAACGAACCTGAAATTCAAAAAGTATTTAAGCTCCATCTTTATTTTCCCGTACATCATGCCGCAGTGGACGTTAGCGGTTGTATGGCAGAACGTATTTAACAGCAACGCAGTCGTTGGTACATCCAACGGACTCCTTGCATCCCTTACCGGCATCTGCATGCCGAAATGGTGGTGTCTGGGATTATTTCCGAGCTCTGTGGTTCTGGGACTTCACTACGCGCCATTCGCTTACATCCTGATCGGCGGAATTTTCCGGAATATGGACGCAAATCTGGAAGAAGCGGCGACGATCCTCGATACACCGAAATGGAAGACGATGTTTCGCATTACGCTTCCGATGGTAAAACCGGCGATCCTCTCGACGATCCTTCTCGTATTCGGAAGCGCCATGGGAAGCTACCCGGTACCGCATTACCTTGGACTTACCACACTTTCCACGAAGTACATTTCCTTAAACTCCAAGTACACCGGTGAAGCGAGTATTTTAGCCATCATCATGATGATCTTCGGTGTGGCGATCCTCACGATGAATCAGGTGAGCTTAAAGAGCCGGAAGAACTATACGACCGTCACCGGCAAATCCGGTCAGTTATCGAAGATGAACCTTGGAAAAGTCGGAAAATACGCGATTGCAGTTGTGATGATCATTCTGACCTTCTTCACAAGTATCTTCCCGATCTTTTCCTTCGCCCTTGAGACGTTCCTCCCGAACCCGGGCGACTACAGCTTCCTCTACACGAAAGACTTAAGCAACCTGACCACGAAATGGTGGATCACGAAAGAGAATATCACCGAGAACGGTATGTACGGACAGCACGGTATCCTCTATAACAGTACGATCTGGCATGCGTTCGCCGGTACACTTTTAGTTGCTGTCTGCTGTGCGCTGATCGCAGGTACCATCGGTACCCTGATCGGATACGCGGTCGCGAAGAACCGCAGAAGCCGTTGGGCAAGCTATGTAAACGGCGTGGCCTTCCTTCCGTATCTGATGCCCTCCATCGCTGTCGGTGCTGCATTCTTCATCCTGTTCTCCAACGAGAAGATCAACCTCTTCAATACATATACGCTGCTGATCATCGCAGGTACGATCAAGTACATTCCGTTTGCGAGCCGGAGTGCGTTAAACTCCATGCTGCAGATCAGCAATGAGATCGAGGAAGCGGCGATCATACAGGACATTCCATGGACGAAGAGAATGTTCCGGATCATTATTCCGATCCAGAAATCCGCGATCATCAGTGGATACATGCTTCCGTTTATGACATGTCTCCGTGAACTGTCACTGTTCCTGCTCTTATGTACGCAGGGCTTCATCCTCTCGACGACGCTGGACTATTTCGATGAAATGGGTCTGTACGCGTTCTCGAGCGCGATCAACCTGATCCTGATCGTTACGATCCTGATCTTTAATACGTTAGTCAATAAGCTGACAGGTGCAAGCCTTGACGATGGAATAGGAGGAAATTAATATGCCGGAAATCACATTGAGAAATATAACAAAACGCTGGGGAAAATTCTTCGGAGTCGATCATCTGGACCTCGACATCGCGGATAACTCCTTCATCACACTGCTCGGACCGTCCGGATGCGGAAAAACAACGATCCTCCGCATGATCGCGGGGCTCGAGACACCGACCACCGGTCAGATCAAGATCGGAGATAAGGTTGTGTTTGACAGCGAGGCGGGAATCAACATTCCGGCCAATAAGCGTAAGGTCGGATTTCTGTTCCAGAACTACGCGCTGTGGCCGAACATGACCGTTTAGGTTTAAGCAATATCAAGGAAGAACTTCCGAAATACGATTTTGATGCCATGACGACGGGGGAGCTGATCCGGGCGCTGAAGAGCGGAAAGAAGATCAAAGAGTTAGTGGAAGAGTGCCGCGATAAGAGAGGTAAGCTCGACACGGATAAAGTCTATCTGAAATTTATCGACGCATTCATCCTCTCTATTTATACCGCGAAGATCCTCTACGGATACGGGATTCAGGACGCGGCAGATCCGGACGCAGCCGCAAAGGCGAAGGCGGAGGAGCTGATAAAGAAGCTTGACGGAATCAAGAAGTCCTATGAGTCAAAGGGGCAGTCCTTAAATGAGGAATGTGCCATCGTATCCGGAGGAAAAGTTCTGACAGAAGACAGAAAACTCACGAAGGAAGAGATCGATAAATCCGTCCGCAGAGTTTCCAGGATCGTCAAGATCGGCATGTTCATGAACCGTTACCCGGCAGAGCTCTCCGGCGGTCAGCAGCAGCGTGTTGCCATCGCGAGAACC
>ERZ773264.3138-NODE-3138-length-14021-cov-4.425677_pt1 | contig 14021 bp, 10 predicted proteins | sample MGYA00511910_ERZ773264 | MGnify/ENA primary metagenome ERZ773264 (study PRJEB29015, sample SAMEA2737739) | human gut metagenome | biome: human gut; feature: human-associated habitat; material: faeces | place: China | collected 2012 ... | reverse complement strand
TGATTTTTTTGAAATTTTTAACGAAGATAATGGCACTTTATTTCGAAGTGATATAAATGGTGTTGATCCAGTGATGAGATCATTTCCGGAATTACTTGACGTAGGAATCATGGGACATTGTGATAGTGGTGAATACTGTAGGAGGGCGGGGATCGATTGCTATCAAAAAGGCGTTACAGTAAATGCTCCACATATGTCATATGATAGCTTTCTTAAAATTGTGAAACAAGCAACTGGTAAAACTTTTCAAATTGCTTTAGGTGGTGCTGGAGACCCGAATAAACATCCTCAATTTGAAGAAATATTGAAATCTTGTAGAGCATATAGAATTGTTCCTAATATAACAACAAGCGGTTTTCTAATGAAGGATAATGAAATTGAATTGATAAAAAAATATTGTGGAGCGGTTGCAGTATCTTGGTATTCACGCTTAATAGATAAAAAGGAAAGCAATCAAGAAACTATAAATGCTGTAGAACAATTAATAAAGTGTGGTTGTACTACAAATATTCATTATGTTGTATCTAAAGACACTATTGATGAGGCGATAATAAGGCTGGAGAATGATTTGTTTCCAAAAGGAGTCAACGCAGTTGTGTTTATTTTATATAAACCTGTAGGCAATGGTATAGTAGAAAAAACATTAGAGAGTACAGATGATCGAATTGAAAAATTCCTTTCTCTTGCAACGAAGATGAAGTATTTTTACAAAGTTGGATTTGATACATGTTTTACACCAGCAATATTAAGATGGGCATATACTGTTCCGAAAACTTGTATAGATGCTTGTGAGGCAGCAACTTTTTCTATGTATATAGATAGTCAAATGAATTGTTACCCTTGTTCATTTGGTATATGGGATAAAAGTGTATCTGAGTCACTGAGTGATAAAACGTTGCGAGAAATTTGGTTAGGCGAAAAATTTGCTACATTTAGAAATTGGAAGAAAGAAAAGTGTACTAATTGTAACCAACAGGTATTTTGCCAAGGCGGTTGTAGAATAAGAGTGAATATAGATTTGTGTTAAAAAATGCAAATATTAATTGGAAATTATATTGCCAGATTACTGTTATGTAAAGGCGTGATATAATTTTTAATATGATAGAAGGATATCTGAGTAGCAAATATGTTTAATCAACTATATCTTTGTGGGAAAAGGTTTGTATGGGCGGTATTAGTACTATATAAATGTTGCTGATATTCCTGTGATTTTGTGGGGATATGTTTTAATTTGGTGCTCACGTTGAGAGTGTCTGTTTGTTAAGTAAAGTACAGAAATAGAAATTGTAGATATGCTCGAAAAAGCTTGAAATAAAGGGTTTCGGAAGATTTTGACTTGCTGAGGGTGATGGCTTAGATGAGCGTAGAAAAATAGTAAAACGCCTGCTGATGAGATTGCTTGGAATAGGTTGTGTAGACAAGAGTGTTATTAGTGGGTTGAGTAGATAAGAATGTTAGCATTTTATATCTACCATGATTAGCATGTTAGGCTGCCAAGTGGTAGCACTTACTAATTTTTGGAGGTAGAAGAATGAGTAACAAACAAAAAGATTCAAAGTGGCAGAAACTTAAGAAAGAGTTTTATGGCACAAAAACCTGTGTGCAATCAGAGTATGGGACTATTGATTTTGATCCCGATTCTATGGGGGATGTAGTAGGTGGAGACAAACTAACCTATGATGAGTATCTCGATATTCTTATGAGGTCTGGTAAAAATGTGCGAGGTTGGTTTGAAATGTGCTATTTTGAAACAGCTTTAGAATTTGCTGGACAGGTTGAGAAAATCAATAAAGATAATATTTGTTTCAAGCGAATATATGTCTGCGGTATGTTTATGGATGGAGAATGCTTTGATGGCAAAGAAGACCATGTATGGATGTCGAAGGAAGGGTTTGGAGATTGCCAAGTTGGAGATTGCTTTAGCTTCTTTGCAGAAGTTTACAGGTATCTAAAGACTAGCAATGGTAAGATGATAGATTTTGGACTTCGAAATCCGGACAACATCAAGAAAATAGAGTCGTATGAACTCCCATCTGATGATGAGTTGTTAATGCAAAGTATAGACCAGATTATATGTGAAACTTGCATGTTTCGAGACCATTGTTATGGTGGAATGTGCATCGCAAATAAAGAATGGCGAGATAATATGAGAAGATCTATGTTCGAAATGGCAAAAGGCAAAAAGGCTCTGTAATTACATAATATGATGTTTTGAATTCGCAGCATATTGGTCGCAATATGTTGCGAATTTTTGCTTTTGATGATATGATTATTACAGTGTTGTAATGTAACGAATTGTATCGCTTTATTGTGAGAGGTTTTAAGAGATGGCTGTATCATATAACAGATTATATAAGGTTCTTGAAGATAAGAATGTGACTATGGTTGAACTTAGAAAGGCGGCTGATATAGCACCAAATACAATGACACGTATTCGAAAGAATGAAGAAGTTTCACTAGATGTCCTTGGCAGGATAAGCATCCTTATGTTGATTATGGATATGAAGAGTATCAGCATTTTTACCTACAGAAAATGTTTATCCTCCGTTCTCGTTATGTGCGAGACCTTTTGGATGGCTGTTGAAAAGCTCGATGCACGACTTGAATGTGAAATACAATCTTGAGATAGATGAAGATGCTGAACGCGAATGGCCAAGAGGAAAGAATTGGCTTCAGTTCGGTGAAAGTCAAGAGGCGGTGCTTAACTATTTCTATAAAGATGTTGTGGTTGATAAGTCACTTTGCCTTGTTTATGTAAGTATTATAAGCTAACTCGTTATGAAGAGTTTGACCATGAGATTGAGAGAAAAATAAGAAAGAAACTCAAGGGTGATATATGGCTATGATACGAAGGGATTTAATAGACAGGTAAAAAATAATATTGAAAAATTTGATGAAGATTTTATGTTTGAATTGACAGATGAGGAATTAGAAGATTTGCGGTACAAAAATTGTACCGCAAATATAAGTTCAAAAAGTCGTTATAATCCTCATGTATTTACAGAGCAAGGATTATATATGCTGATGACTGTTTTGAAAGGACCGTTGGCTGTTAAGCAGAGCAAGGCATTAATAAGAACCTTTAAGAAAATGAAAGATTACATATTAGAAAATCGTGATTTAATAGGTCAGCGGGAAATACTTCAGTTAAGCATGGAAACTGCTAACAACAGAATAGAAATTAACAAAATCAACTCAGATATGATATCTCTTGAAAAGCAGATTTCAGATGTTGCAGAAGGCTTGAAGGATGTCGTGACAAAATCTGAGTTGGCTGATATGATGAATAGCTTTGTTTCAGATGATGATGACAAGTGGCTCATGTTTAATGCAAAATTCAGTAGTGCAGATGAGGTATATGAGTCCATCTATAAGCAGGCTAAGTCGTCAATATATGTCGTTGACAATTATATTGGCTTAAGAACGCTGGTACACCTTAAGAATTCTCCTACCGGAGTAACTATTATTTTATTCAGTGATAATGTTGGAAATAATAAACTTCACAACATAGAATTTATAGATTTCTGCAAGGAGTACCCAACAGTAAATTTGTCAATGAAAAAGACAGGCGGTATATTTCATGATCGATTTATCGTATTGGATTATGGAACTGCTGATGAAAGGGTTTTCTTATGTGGGGCTTCATCAAAGGATGCAGGGGCTGGAATAACCAGTATTGTTGAAGACTATGGAGTATCTAAATATACCCCGGTTATTGCCACATTGTTGAAAAATCCGACTTTGATTTTACCACAATAGAGGCGAGAGAAAGCAAGCTGTCACGGTTCCCCGTTACGATAAAAAATGCCACCATCTGAAAAAGGATTTGTGTACCCACTCCCATCCAATTTGTGCTACAATATCAATTAACAACAACGTACCATACCAAAAGGAGGACATCCAATGCTTTTTATAGAATATCCCAAATGTTCCACCTGTCAGAAAGCGAAAAAATGGCTGGATGAACATGAGATTACATATACGGATCGTCACATCGTAGAGCAGAATCCGTCCTACGAGGAATTGAAAGAATGGCATGAAAAGAGCGGTCTGCCATTAAAGAAATTTTTTAACACCAGCGGACTTTTATATAAAGAAATGAAGCTTAAGGACAGGCTTCCTGAAATGAGCGGGGACGAGCAGTTAAAGCTGCTTGCGACAAACGGAATGCTGGTAAAACGTCCATTGATCGTAGATGGAAGTACGGTAATTACCGGCTTTAAAGAAAAGGAATGGTCAGAGCACTTTTTATAAAAATAAGAATGTTGTTTTTATAAAGGGACGTGCAGGAATGGAGGATTATTATGATTATAACAATTGCCAGACAATGTGGATGTGAAGGGGACGAAGTAGGAAGAAAATTGTCAGAGATTTATGGCATCCCGTGTTATTCCAAAAAAGAACTGATAGAGCTTGCAAAAGAGAAAAAAGTGTATGACAAATATCCATTTTATTTTGGGGAACGCCAGGTGGATGATATGATGAGTATGGTTGCGGACGATATGAATTTAAAGGTGCGTGAGACACCGAAAAAAGCATTGTCAGCACTGTTTGAGGATCAGCCGTGTATCGTAATCGGCCGTGCATCGGATTATGCATATAAAGAACATCCGGATGCTGTACGCATCTTCCTGTGTGGGGACAAGAAAACAAGAATCTCCAAAATTGCAAAGAAACATCAGGTATCCGAATTAAAAGCCAAAATGATCGTGGATGACACAGACCGCCGGAGAAAGCAGTATCATAATTATTATTCCGGGGAAACCTGGGGATTGGCGGACAATTATGATCTGTGTTTAGATGAGTGTAAACTTGGCATTGACGGCGTGGCAGCAGTTGTTTCCGCATATATTGGCCAGATAGACGGGAAAGACTGATAAAAGAATGCAGGCCTGGTGTAAAATCAGGCAGAAAGTGTTGGTATATCATGGCATATTATTTAGCAGAAGGTGCGATCGTAAAAGGTGATGTCACGATCGGCGAAGATTCAGGAATATGGTATCATGCGACGGTCCGGGGCGATACGGAAAAGATCACGATCGGAAGCCGAACTAATATACAGGATAATGCAGTTCTTCATGTTGGAGCCGGGCATGCGCTTACCATTGGGGATGATGTGACGATCGGGCACAGTGCAATCGTGCACGGATGTACGGTTGGAAATAATACATTGATTGGAATGGGAGCAATTATTTTAAATGGAGCGGTGATCGGCAATAACTGTATCATTGGGGCCGGGGCGCTTGTGACACAGAATATGGAGATCCCGGATGGCAGCCTTGCATTTGGAAATCCGGCGAAGATAAAAAGAAAACTTACGGAAGAGGAGATTGCCTCAAACCGTGACAATGCCTTATTATATGTGAAAGAAGCAAAAGATCAGCTGATGCAGATGTGATTAGAAATGGGGAGTACTATGGGAGAACAGGAGTTTTGGAATGGAAAAGAACGTTTCTTTTCAGACATCATAAATCGGGTGAATGATCTTTTGTCAGATGCATATCTGTTAATTACGAATAGGAACAGTCATGTTACTATGATTCCGGAAAAGACGGCGGCTTTTTTTGAGATGCAGGCGGGATATGTAAAAGATTTTTATCAGATATTACTGGATCATGTGCATCCGGATGACAGGCCGGAATATTTACAGGCAATGGAGAAACGCCTTCTGGGACAGAAACTTTCGGATGAGCTTTATATCCGTTTGAAAAATAAAGATCATTATGATATGTTTGGATTTTTCATGAGTGTGGTAAAAGAAGATGGAAACGAATATCTGTTGCATATTCTGGTCAATCAGAATGTGATCCCTGAGATTGATGCGCTGACAGATCTGTATGGACAGAAGAAGTTTGAGAAAGATGTGGAAGGATATATCAGAACCGGCAGAAAGGTGGCTGTTTTGGAGGTTGAGATCGATCACATGGCAGACATCAATATTTTATATGGGGCGAATTATACAGACCGTCTGCAGCGGGAGATCGCACACCATTTTATCTATATGATGGATGAAAATAAAGCGGTTTATCATATGAATAACTCCAATTGTGCATTTATTTTAAGGGATGCGGATCGGGTGGACGCAGGAATTTTCCTGGAGGAAGTAAGGAAAAATCTTGAGAAAAATATCACGTTAAACGGACGTCATTTTGAGTTGAAGCTCTATGCTGCAGGTTTGATGTTAGAAAATTATAGCGGAGAGACCATGACAGTGCAGAGTAAATTAGAATACACATTAGAGAAAGCGCGTTCCGCCAGAAATCATAAACTTGTGTTCTTTAATGATATCGTAAAGACAAATGGTGGTGTAAATCTGGATTTTATGAAAATCATCCATCAGTCGGTGCTGGGTGGTTGTGACGGCTTTTATGTGGAATATCAGCCAATCGTGACATCGGAAGGTGGAAAAATCGCAGGGGCGGAGGCACTGGTAAGATGGAAAAAGGAACCTTACGGGGCAGTTCCTCCGGGGCTGTTTATCGACTGGATTGAGGATAATCCGTGCATGTATGATCTTGGAAATTATGTGCTGGCAGAGGCATTGAAAAACAGTGCAGAGTTTATAAAAATTAATCCAGATTTTTTTATCAATGTAAATGTGTCTGCAAAACAGTTAGAACAAAAATCATTTCGGGATGTTGTACTTTCGCTGTTAAAAGAAAATGATTATCCGCCAAACCATCTTTGTTTAGAAATCACAGAACGCTGCAGGCAGCTTCCGATTGATGTGATCAATGAAGAAGTATGTTTTCTCCAGCAGTATGGGATCCATTTTGCGATGGATGATTACGGAACGGGAAATGCGTCTTCAAGTATCGTCTTAGGTGTGCCGATGAATGAGATCAAGATCGATATGAGCTTTATCAAAGGAATTCTGAATAATGAAAAACAGCAGATGCTGGTAAAGAATATAGTCAATTTTGCGAGATCAACAAACATGAAAAGCTGTATCGAGGGCGTGGAAGATAAATCCCTGCAGGATTATCTGAGGAGTTTCGGGGCAACCTGGTTTCAGGGATATTATTATTCCAAACCGGTTGGTGAAGAACAGTTAAAGAAACTATTACTTGAAGAGATGTACAACAAAAAGGATGCTTCCTAGTTTACAGGATGCATCCTTTTTGTCAGTATACGATTCTTATGTATTTCAATAAAAAGCAGTAAACTTTAACTTATTCTGCAATTGCATCGAGTGCCTGGGAAATATCTGAGATCAGATCCTCTTTATCCTCGAGTCCAAGGCTGATACGGACAAGTTCAGCCGGAACGCCGGCTTCTTTCAACTGCTCGTCAGTCATCTGGCGATGTGTGGAGGTTGCAGGATTCAGACAGCAGGTTCTTGCGTCAGCCACATGTGTCTCGATCGCTCCAAGTTTCAGATTCTGCATAAATGTGGATGCAGCGGCACGTCCGCCTTTTAAACCGAAGGAAACAACGCCACAGCCGCCGTTTGGCAGATATTTTTTTGCACGTTCATAATATTTATTGGAAGGAAGTCCCGGATAGTTGACATAGGAAATCTTTGGGTGCTGCTCTAAAAATTCAGCAACAGCCTGACCGTTTTCTACATGTTTTGGCATACGGACATGCAGGGACTCCAGACCGAGATTTAAAATAAAGGCACTCTGTGGGGACTGCATGCAGCCAAAGTCACGCATCAGCTGTGCAGTACATTTTGTAATGAAGGCACCTTCTTTACCGAATTTTTCTGCGTAGGTGATTCCATGATAGCTTTCATCCGGAGTACACAGTCCCGGATATTTATCAGCGTGAGCCATCCAGTCAAATTTACCGCTGTCCACGATCGCTCCGCCTAAGGCAGCTCCGTGACCATCCATATATTTGGTCGTGGAGTGGGTTACGATGTCAGCACCCCATTCAAACGGACGGCAGTTGACTGGGGTAGGGAACGTATTGTCCATCACAAGCGGAACGCCGTGTGCATGAGCCACTTTTGCAAACAGTTCGATATCTAAAACAGTGAGTGCAGGGTTGGCAATCGTTTCGCCGAACATCAGCTTTGTATTTGGCTTAAATGCGGCATTTAACTCTTCTTCGGAAGCATCCGGGGAAACAAATGTGGTCGTGATCCCCATCTTTGCCATGGTAACGGCAAGCAGGTTGAAGGTTCCGCCATAGATAGAGGAGGAAGCAACGATGTGATCGCCGCATTCGCAGATGTTGAACATGGCAAGAAAATTGGCTGCCTGTCCGGAAGAAGTCAGCATTGCAGCCGAACCGCCTTCCATAGCTGCAATCTTTGCAGCGACGATATCGTTGGTAGGATTCTGAAGGCGGCTGTAAAAATAACCATCTGCCTCTAAATCAAAAAGTTTTCCCATATCCCCGCTGGTACTGTATTTAAAAGTGGTAGACTGGATGATCGGCACCTGTCTCGGTTCTCCATTGCCCGGTGTGTAACCCGCCTGCACACATTTTGTTCCCATTCTGTATTCACTCATAGTAATTGTGTCCTCCGTTTTTTTTGATTTATAAAATATCATTTGTAGGAAAAAATTTCCCTGTAATTCATTACATTAATAAGAAAAAGCACATAAAGGTATCGTATCATCTCAGGGGATATTTTACAAGGGAATATCTTTTGATTTTAAAAGATTTGTGATACAGTAAGGAAGAAAAAATACAGAGTATGTCAGGTTTGAATAAAAAGAGAGAAGTGTGATTGAAACATGAGAGTGCAGCCATTCCAGACATTAAAACATTATAATAAGAAAAATCTTCCGAAAGATATTTTAGCGGGAATTATTATCATGGCAGTTTCCATTCCGATTTCTATGGGATATGCGCAGATTGCGGGGCTTCCGGCAGTTTATGGACTGTATGGTTCGGTGTTCCCGATCATTCTATTCGGATTGTTTTCCACGTCGCCGCAGTTTATTTTTGGTGTGGATGCAGCTCCGGCTGCGCTGGTCGGATCTGCCATCGTCGGACTTGGAATCGAAAGTGGCACAAAAGAAGCCATGGCGGCAGTACCGGTGCTGACTTTTTTTGTAGCATTGTGGCTGCTGGCGTTTTATTTTATGAAGACAGGAAAACTGGTCAATTTTATCTCAGCACCGGTTATGGGGGGATTTATCACCGGAATCTGCACGACGATCATACTGATGCAGGTACCAAAACTGATGGGCGGAACGGCAGGAGTCGGGGAACTTTTTGAACTGGCAGAGCACATTGCAGAAACTTTAAAAACGATCAATCTGCCCTCCCTTGTGATTGGGCTTACCGCGCTTTTTATTCTTCTGGTATCAAAAAAAGTGATGCCAAAGTTTCCGATGGCAGTTGCACTGATGGCAGCAGGCGCACTTGTGACACGCTTTCTGCCGGTCAGGGAGTGGGGGGTGCAGACACTTGCAGCAGTAGAACCTGGCATGCCAGAATGGAGCATACCGGATTTTTCTGCAATCGCACCAAAGGATGCGATCATCACCAGTCTGTCAGTCGCTGTTGTCATTATGGCGGAAACTTTGCTGGCTGAGAATAGTTTTGCACAGAAAAATGGTTACAAGATCGATGATAATCAGGAAATTTTTGCATTTTCCATGGGCAACTTTGTGGCGGCATTTACCGGCTGCTGTCCGATCAACGGTTCAGTATCGCGCAGTGCAATGGGCGAACAGTATCAGGCAAAGACACAGCTTACCGGTATTGTGGCTGGGTTATCAATGATCATTCTTCTCCTCTGTGGAACCGGTTTTATCGGGTATCTGCCGATCCCGGTGCTGACGGCGATCGTGATCTCGGCACTGCTTGGGGCAACGGAGTTTGAACTTGCGGTCAGATTGTGGAAGGTCAGCCGGACGGAATGTTTCATTTTTATAGGAGCCTTTTTTGGTGTATTGATGCTTGGCACGATTAACGGCGTTTTGATCGGAATTATCCTTTCTTTTACAGAAATGATCATCCGTACTTCAAAACCGGCAAGATGTTTCTTGGGAATCCAGCCCGGCCATCAGCATTTCAGGGATTTGCGGGAAGGCAGCCAGATCCATGCGGTGGAGGGAGTTTTGATTTACCGTTTCAGCAGCAATTTGTTTTTTGCCAATATCGGGGTGCTGCAAAAGGATATCGAGGAGCATATCAAAGATGACACGAAAGCAGTCATTCTGGATGCCGGAGGAATCGGAAGTCTGGATATCACAGCGGCAGACCGTTTAGAAATCCTGTACAATTCTTTGAAAGAAAAAGGAATCCGTTTCTACATAACAGAGCATATTGCAGATGTGAATGAGCAGCTCAGGAAGTTAGGCCTCGGATATCTGATTGAGGAAGGCTGTGTGCGGAGAACCATACATATCGCGTTAAAAGATATGGGAATCAACAGACCGTATCCTCTTGAGGGCGGCGTGGATAATGAGGAGCGCAGCGCATCGAGAAAACGTGCGGATAACCGTGTGCAGGAATTTGTCTGGGCGTTTGGTTCGGAAACAGAAGAAGAGATCGAAAAACAGATTGTCCTGCAGATTGAGCAATTAAAACAGACAGGGGACGTTGAAAATTTATTCCATGGCCGTTGGGCGCACATGGAGGCACTCGATGAGGATGAGTGGCTGGAACATTTAGAGGAGCACTTAAAGGAAATCGTCAATATCTCCGGCAAGGACGAGATGACGTTAGCGGGCAAACTGGAGGCACACCGGAAAGAAGTGCATGACCGTATCGCAAAGGAGCATCCGGAGTTGGCGGAGCGCTTTAAAGAGCGCAGACATCTGTTAGATGACCATTTGAAAGAGCGCAGACCGGAGGTGTATGAGCTGGTGTTAGAGCTGAGAGAAAAAGGAAAGAGTAGAAAATAAAGATACTTTTTAGGCAGAGATGTAAGAAAAACATTTCTGTCTATTTTTTTACTTAAAAATGTACATGGACATTATGTGTCCGTGTGGTCTGCTAGAATGAGGATATCAAAAAACAAGGGAGCATTCCTGTTAAGTAACAAATAACCGGTTTGCAAAAAATGAGTGCCACCCATAGAATAATGATTGTTAACTGGCAGGTTAATTAATCATCGTTCAAAGGAGACACCCACAAATGAATTATAAGCAGAATGAAAAAATCAATCAAGTAAAAGAATCAACTTTGGTAGTTGGAATTGATATCGGAAGCACGACACAGTACGCCAGGGCATTTGACTGGAGAGGCATTGAACTCGGAAAAGTCTTTACGTTCAGCAACAGCAGAGAAGGTTTTGAAGCCTTTAAAGCATGGATGCAGCATTTGCAGGACAAGTACAGAAAGTCAGATGTAATCGTAGGTATCGAGCCGACAGGTCATTACTGGTTTGACCTTGGCGCTTATCTTGAGGATGAGGGCATCCTCCTGGTTATGGTTAACCCCTATGCGGTAAAGCAGACCAAGGAACTGGATGACAACAGCCAAAGCAAGAATGACAGGAAGGATCCGAAGGTGATTGCAAAGCTGGTTACCGAGGGCCGGTATTCTGCACCATATACACCGGATGGTGTGTATGCTGATTTAAGAATTATGGTGGCCAATCGTAAGAGACTCATCAGGGAGATGACCCAGATCAAAAACAGATTTGCCAGATGGTTCGCCATATATTTCCCCGAGTACACAGATGTGTTTGGGGACTATGAAGCACAGAGCAGTATGCTGCTTCTAAAGAAAGTTTGTACTCCGGAAGCAATCGTGGAACTGGGAGCCGAGAAAATCAATCAAATCTGGCGTGATGCAAAGCTTAGGGCTGTAGGAATGAAAAGGGCAACGACCCTGTGTGAGACAGCAAAACGCAGCATCGGCTTAAAGAAAGGCTCTTCGGCAGCCCGGTATGAAATGAAACTGTTGCTCGAGGATTACGAATACAAAAAGGCACAGCTTGACGCCGTTATGGAGGAGATAGAAAAGCTGTGCAGGAAGATACCCGAAAGCGAGCAGATGCTTGCCATCAAAGGTATAGGAGTGATCACGGTAGCCGGATTTCTGGCAGAAGTGGGTGATGTGAGGCGTTTCGAATCACCCAGACAGATACAAAAGCTGGCAGGACTCTCATTACGGGAGAACAGCTCTGGAAAGCACAAAGGACAGACGACCATAAGCAAAAGAGGTCGGAGTAAGCTGCGGGCAGTACTGTTCAATGCAGCAATTCCACTGATAGCGAAGAACCCGGAGTTTAAGTCATTGCATGAGTATTACACGACAAGAGCGAACAATCCGCTCAAGAAGAAACAATCCGTGATTGCAATCAGCTGTAAGCTGATAAGAGTCTTTTATGCCATCCTGGCAAATGGAGTGACCTACGATCCGCAGAAGATGCTTTCAGATATTCATAGGCAGCCACAGGCAGCATAAGAAGAACAACTGTGAGATTCAGGAGACGTCCGCCGCAAGGTGCTGAAAGGAACAGAAGAATTTCATAAACATAGAGAGCCAAGTCAGATTTATTTCCATCAGAGCAGAGACTCAGCGAGGGAGCATCATGACGCCCCTTTATGGATAAGCAGAACGAAGGAATTAAGGACCCTGAAGTAAAGGAGATCCCGTATGGCATGGGAGGTTAGGCTGCCGTAAGGAGTTGGGGAAGAAAGGCCGATCATAGCAGAATAAGACGACGTCTTGTTTTGTGTACCCTAAACATCCGTATATCCAAGATTCATGGCCAAGGGGAATGACATAGACTTAGAAAATATCTCTATGAAGAAATGAAAATGTGAGAAAAAGCGAGTTAACAAGAGAAAAACAAAGATTATTATGGGAGGAAACGATTATCGCACAAAAGACAAAGAAATCGTCATCAGACAAAGCCAAAAAGATCCAGTGGCATCCTGCGTTTTATGCAGCAGCGGAACTGGAACTAAAGGAAAACATCGAGGAACTTGATTTAATATCGGAGTATCATCTGAGTAAAGAACCGATTCGTATCGATCTTCTGATCATAAAAGAAGAAAATGTAGACAAAGTGATGAAAAATGAAATCGGTCATATCATGCGAAAGTACAATGTGTTAGAATACAAAGGACCGGGAGATGAACTGTCGATAGACACTCTTTACAAAACATTTGGATATGCCTGCCTTTATAAAGGATATGGGAAAACGACCAATGAAATTCCAGCAGAAGAATTAACAGTATCCTTATTTCGAGAGGCATATCCAAAAGAACTATTTTTGGAATTGAAAAGGAAAGGATATACCTTAGAAGAAAAATATCCCGGCATTTATTACGTGGGAGGGAACATTTTGTTCCCGGTGCAGATTGTGGTGAGCAGCAGGTTAAACCGCAGCCGGCACAGCAGTCTAAGAATCTTATCTGAGAATGCCGATATAGAGGATATCAGGAAGTTTTTAGAACAGACAGAAAATATGAAGACACCGCGGGAGCGGAATAATATAGACGCAGTATTACAGGCAAGCGTCAGTGCGAACTATGAAATATATCAAAAGGTAAGGAGGGCTAATGGTATGTGCGAAGCATTACGGGAATTAATGAAAGATGAAATAGAGCAGGATGTAGCAAGAGGAGAAGCGAGAGGAGAAGCGCGTGGAATTATTGACACATGCTATGATCTTGGATTGAAGGAAGACGCAATTTTGGAGCGCTTGCAGAAAAAATTGAACATATCACTAAAGACTGCGCAGGAATACCTAAAGACTTTCGGAAAGCAGATGATATAAGTTAAACGTACACATTTTCGGGAAAACGATCATATTTTATAGATATGTTGTAAAATAGTGTTTTTCCACGAATATGTATAAAAATAAAGCATTACATTCTAACAAAATCTATTAGGCAAACTGTGAGAAATTATCTCACAACATAAGCCGTTTCAAAACAAATCAAAACCACGTTAAGGCTGCTTATCAACATACGAGTCACAACGTCGGATATCAGAATTTTCAATGCTTTTAAATTACCAGCAAACAAAAGTAAAAGCAGGGAGAATTCGAAAATATCAGGCGATTCTCCCGAATAAAAGGGAGGAAACGATTATCGCGCAAAAGACAAAGAAATCGTCATCAGACAAAGCCAAAAAGATCCAGTGGCATCCTG
>ERZ773264.3131-NODE-3131-length-14064-cov-6.374188_pt1 | contig 14064 bp, 10 predicted proteins | sample MGYA00511910_ERZ773264 | MGnify/ENA primary metagenome ERZ773264 (study PRJEB29015, sample SAMEA2737739) | human gut metagenome | biome: human gut; feature: human-associated habitat; material: faeces | place: China | collected 2012 ... | reverse complement strand
ATATTTTCATTTTGTTTAAAGGTGTTTAAAGGGGATAGGCCATCGGAATGAGTGACTCATTTCGGTGGCTTGTTTTTTTATTTCCTTTTTATATGTTGTCGATGTTCGAATATATAAATGGGCAGGAATATTAACAAGAAGCAGAGAACACTGATGAGGAGCAGATAACGGTTGTAGAGATACTCTCCCTCCTGGGGAGGAGTACTTAACAGGCATCTTAAGCAATCGCAGTCCATATCCTGACTGTCGTGCTGGCAAAGCAAAAAGCAGAAAGTAATGAGAACGATACCTAATAACAGGCAGATGATTAGTAGATTTCTGCGATAATGTGTGTGTCTTTTGTCGGGTTTTGATAAAGAAGAAACCATGTTTTGTTCTGATAGTTATCAATGTAAAATGAAAGAAATAAAGGGCAGACAATGCCTGAATAGGATTGTCCTGCCCGATACTATTGATTATTGGTAGGAAATATACTTTTAATGGTTATTCCGGAACATAAATAATCTCACCGTTATCCAGTTCGTAGGCTATCCCTACTTTTCTTCCTCTTTTCCCTGAATCCTCCTCTTTCTGACCGGAAGGCTTGTAAGTGTTGATTTTTTTTCCTTCCTTGGAGATGATTTCCATATTTTCTTTACCAGGATTCTTCACGATGGTGAAATCTTCCTGTCCGAAAACTTCCGTCATATTCATGTGCATCACCATTGCTACCATCAATGCCACGGCAAATACCATCGCTACGTCGAACAAGTTTACTACTACACTTAGCGGGTCGGTATCCTCTTCTTTGAGGAATTTGCTGACTCTTCTATTTCTTTTCATTATTGGACTCTCCGGTTGTTTCGTTTAATACTCTTGATACATAATCGAGGTTGTTGACATCTTTGGCATACCAACGTTGTTTGAACTGCATGGATATCAGTCCCACAGCACTAATAACCAAACCTACAACAGTCGTTGCAAATACTACCTGCATATTATATGCCATTCCGGAGATATCTCCTGTAGAAAGTCCCACAAGTGCCGGACTCATGGAAATCAATGTTCCTATCAATCCGAGAACCGGACCTATCTTAGCCAGCATTTTAGAAAGAGACACATCTTTCTCTGCTTCATTCTCGAATTTTGTTATCAAGAAGTCAGAGTAATCTGCACTGGCCGGATGGTAGAGCAGATCGCGGAGATAACCCATATATAGTGAATTGTCTTTGTCGGGTAAAGTTGCTTTCAGATCGTCTATCCGTGCATCTTTAATGAGTTGGTCCAGTGCTTTGTCATTTTTACGTTTGGTCATGTACATGTTGTAGGTGCCTCCGATCAAAATAAGTGAACGAACGAACAGGCACAGCAAAATAATGATATCGGGTATAAGTAAACTGTTCGCTACCCAGAATAAAAGTTTAGAGATGAGTTCCATATAATATTTTATTGATTGATTTTACTTCTTTTTTTTAATTCTTTACGTTGTAATAAAGGCCATTTCAGCTTGTTCCAGGCAAATCCAATGAGAAACAGGACAACGAACAGACCGATGGACAAGATAATCGCTTTCCAGTTGAGCGCCTCTTCGGTGGCGGCATAGGTCGTTTTCCCATTGACAGTGGTCAGTAGTCCGAGGATACAGATGAATAAGCTGACAAGGAAATGAACTTCCAACCGGAGATCGTCTTCGGGTACAAGATACTTCATCAGCCGGCTTAATAATGGGATGGCGATAACCACTATCCCTGCAAGTGACCAGGCTGTCACTGAAAAGTCTACGCCAGGTAACCGGAAGATAGCTTCTGTGAGATAGTAGAATAATACGGGGAAGAGCAACAAGCTGGGATACCAGCGAAGTAATTCCGCCCACCATAAATTCTTCTTACCATAAAGTCCGCGCAGGAAAGCCACGCAATAGCCGAAGCAGAGTGCTGACTCAAGCGTTATGATAATAGCCATGTTTTGCAATGCTTCCGTGTTCTGCAGATAATCAGCAATCTGTGTCTTTGACTGGAGAATAGCATACTGCCAGGTGCCGGCTACAAAAAGACCGGCTATCAGGCTGTATATTACGGTTTGCCAAAGTTTCCAGAAACTGAGTTTGAAACTGCAGTTAATCACGATAAACAGCATTAATATGTGAATGATTAACTCCATATTACATTACTTTTTCCGTTTCTTTTTAAGTATTAGCAACATGACAACAAATGCTACCAGAACAATACCTGCGATAAGGCCTCCATTCAAAGAATTTTGTTCTTCCTGTGCCCCTTGTACGGCATCGCTAGATTGTTTCTTCAATACCATGCCTCCTTTGGTCGCTTCTCCGTCCAGGGTGGCTTGTTTCATTTGTTTCAGTTCCTTGTTGTAGTTGGCTGCGGTTTGCGCATCTACTTGAGAGGCGATGAACTGCTGTAATTTGGCATTGTCTCCGGTAAATCCGCTGCCCGAAGGACCGAATTGTCTGACAAGGTCTGTATGTAGTTTGGCAATATTGGAGAGTTGTTCCGGAGAAGCTTTCCAATATCCTTTGCGGGCAGTTTCCATCATAACGGCAGTCACTTCCTGTAAAGCTGCGGGATTCTGTTTTTCAAAGAAGTCTTTTACATTCAGTTTGTATTCGTCTTTGACATATACATCATATATATTATCCCAAAGTTCCTTGTCGATAGCGGCAGGTTTCATCACGTTCCAGCCATACGTATTGGTTACAGTCTGGGCAACTTCGCTTGCTGCAGAAGCACCGCCTTTCATTTTCTCTTTGATATAGGTAGGATTCAGAATCGTTGTACGGCTTTCTACACCGACTGCTTCTTTAAGTTCCTGCATTTTCATGTTGTAGCGGTTCCGGTAGTCGCTAAGATAAGCGTCCGGGTCTTTACCGGTAACATTGCGTACGGCAAGATTCATACCTCCCATGAATTCATATACGTGGTCGAGGCTCAATGCTCCCCAAGTGTTACTTTGGCGGGGCTGAACGACAACATCAGTACTATTCAATGCTGCTTCAAAGGCAAATTTCTGAAAGACTTCCCAGTGTTTTTCGTCACCGTAGAAGGCTCCCATGTTGTTGAGGTAAGTATCTGCAATTTCCGATTCACTTTCCCAGCGGTCGCCGGATTCCACCATTCCTTGAATTCCTGTACCATACATGCCATTAGCACCTCCGAATACTCGGAAAGAAGCCATTTCGCGGGCATCTTTCGGACTGACACCTTTTTCGGTCAACACTCTTTCAGCTTCTACCACACTGGCGGCTACCTGATTTTCAAACTTGTCGTCTTTCGCTGCCGCAGCCATTTCTACTGCACGGTTAATCAGGAAGAGGCGGGAAGCGGCGATATCACGGAGTTGTCCGGAAGTCTGAACTACTACGTCGATACGTGGACGTCCCAGTTCGGCTGAAGGAATCAGTTTCAAATCACTGACACGACCGAATGCGTCACGAACAGGTTCTACTCCCAGCATATACAGTACTTGAGCAATAGTAGCCCCACCGGTTTCTATAAATTCGGAAGACCAGAGAGTATAACTCACTTTACGTGGGATTGAATCATTGTGACGTTGCTTGTAAGTATCAATCGTTTGTTTGGCTAAAGCGATACCTTTTTCCCAAGCGGATTCTGTAGGAGTTGCTTCGGCATTGATAGCATACATATTACGTCCGGTTGGTAAAGCATTCGGATTAGCAATCGGATCACCTCCGGGAGTAGGAGCGGTGTATCCACCTTTCAATGCATTCATCAGACTGCTTAACTCTTCTTCGGGACTTTTCAGAAGTGCGTTCTTGTAGTTGCCTACATTCTTGATTGTACGCTCTACTTCAGCGATGGCAAGTGCCAGTTCGATTTCTTCTTTACTGTATTCTTTCCGAGCTTTTCCCATAGCCATCATCATTGCCATCATACCTTTCGGAGCATTGCGGTCTGCCTCTATTTGACGAGCCTTGGCTAGTTCCTGTGCGGTGATACCGGCTGTACGACAAATCAGTTCATCTGTGGCCAGTGCAGGATTAGCGAGCAACTTTTCTACCAGATGGCGAGCAGGAGTCAAGTACTGTTGTGTAAAGAGGCTGCGGTGCTTGCTAACGGCATCTGTCGCTTTACCACGTTGCTTGTCAAGAGCCAGCAGACTGTATGCGATAGGTTCTGTAGCCATTGCATAGACGGAAGAAGTGATCCGTTCCGCTTCATAAGGAACTCCCATTGTGTAGAGTTGTCCGGTGATTTTCTCGGTAGCCAGTTCTTCTGCGAAGTTTTCTACACGGGCGATTTCATCTTCCGTATATGGTTTGTTGGCAATGCTGTCCAAACCTAAATCACGGTGAATTCCCATTTTCACAGTCAGCGTTTTGACAGCTAATGATTCCTGATCTTTATTCTCTTTGTGAGAGTTATTGTAAATCTTGATTTTTTCCATCAGCTCCCGATAAATACCACGCACACTGCTTTCAAGGAAAGGAGGAGTGAGGTACGACTGTATGGTGGCATACGAACGGCGTTTAGCCATCATTCCTTCACCAACATTACCAATAGAGTAGATATAGAAGTGCGGAACTGCTCCAACCAGGCGATCCGGCCAGTCGTTGCTGCACAATGCCACTTGTTTTCTGGGAGTAAATTCAAGACTTCCATGTGTACCGAAATGGATCAGTGCGTCAGCCTTGAAACCATGTTGCATCCATAGATAGGAAGCAATATAAGTATGAGGAGGAGCCATATTAGTGCCATGAATCACTTGGAAGGAGTTGCCCCCGCTTCCGGCAGCATTTTGTGGCATTAAGACTACATTCCCGAATTGCAGACGGGCAATACCCAATTTACCGTCGTTAGTCGCCATATAGTTGCCGGGGAATTCGCCGAAAGCATCCACCACTTCCTGATATTTTTCAGGGCGGAGTGACTCTTTCACCCAACTTTCATATTGATCTTTGGTGATAAGTTCGGGATGTCCTTTTTGCATAAAGTCATTAAAGGCTCCCTCTGCGTAAGAGTTGAACACAGCGCCTTGAGCCTGTATCATTTTACCCAGTTCTTCGGCATTTGCAGGCAGACCGGATATGTTGTATCCTTCCTGTTTCATGCGGACCAGAAGATTGTATAGGGAAGGAACCACCTCCATACCGGCAGCGGTCAATGCATTTTGCCCCGGACCTTTATAATAGTAGATAGCTACCTTCTTCTCGCTGTTCGGCTTAGTATTCAGATTCAAATAATTATTGATTGTGGATACGAAAGTCTTCAGGCGTTCGGGTACTGCATACGAATGGCGCAATCCTTCTTCATCCTCATATTGTGCAAAGAGAGCGAAAGGACGGATGGCACCGTCGATTTCCGGAGTCACGATACTTTGTGACATAAATCCTCCTGCCATTCCCATCGGATCTTTCTCCCATTCGTCTACCAGGCTGTTGATGGTGAGCGGAGCAAACAAGAGGATATTCTTAGCTTTCAGATAATCCACCATTTTGTCTCCCATGCGTCCGTGTGCCATGTTGATGATTGCGTCTGGCTGCACTTCGTCAATAAATGACATGAATTTCGTCATTGACTGAACCGGATAAACATTGTAACCTTCTTTTTCAAGAGCCTCAATAAGTCCGGTGGCATCAGCCATTTGTCCGGTAATCATGATTTTACGTGCTCCTTCTTTATAAAGACGGTTGTCCTTCATGAATTTCTCATAATCTGCCACGGTGAGGAACTCCAGTTCATCATCCGGGTTGGTGAGTCCGGCGTGATAGAGCATGTCGCTGGGTCTTTCTGCCGGGTCTTCCACTTCCGGTATGGAAGAGATTTTACCGTCAATAGCTTTACGGATATAATTCAGCATATTCCGGTAGTTGGTCTTTCCTCCATTAGTCAGATAACCTCGTATCAGATTCTGTTGTACGCTGTCCAGATTACAAATGTTGTTGGCCGGGTTGGTAGCCATGGAAGTATATACAGGAATACCTTTGTCGGCAGCCTGTTGTATCTGTTGACGTTGTTCCTCGACGATACGCAGACCCATTCCGTTGATGAATACCATGTCGTAACCGGTCAGGCGGTCGAGGTTGTCGAGCGATACTTCACTGAGTTTGATGGATGAATTGTCGTTGGCTTTCGATATACTTCCCTGTTGTATGGTCTGGAAGTTGATGAAAGCAATCTTTGTAGGACTGAACCAGGTATTCCATACGGACATCCCTATCAGAGCTGCAGCAACGATGCATACACCTAAGATGATTTTACTTTTCTTTTTCATTTCTCTTATTTTTAGCTTTGTATGTAGTTTAACTCTCGTTATAGTCTGAACAAATCGGCAAGATTAATTGAAACAGTTCCGATAAAGCCGATACCTTGCTGTGGTAACTGGATTCCATAATCGGCAGATTTATCTTTGTAATTGAATAAATTGTCTATACCCAGTCCCACAGAGATACCGCGAGGAAAACTTGCACTAGTGTTCAAGGTGCAAATAGTACGTGGAGAGTAATTATATTCAGTTATAGTATTGTCAACGGAATAATAGGAGTATGTGTGTAATTTGGAACTCCACTGCCCGTTCAGTGAAACGGAAGTATTGACTTTACCGAATTTACGGTTAAAGGATGCATTGAATGTTAAACTATGAGGCCGTGTCATGGATAAATTGTATCCTTTATATTCTTCTTTTTCATGGACGTATGCGTAAGAACCTTGTAACATCAGTCCGCAATCCATTTTTACTCGTGCAATAGCTTCCATACTTATACTTTCAGCATTGTCGGAATTCATGTATTTCATGTCCGGCATACTTTTCCCGTCTTCAATATTATCAAGATAAGCTAGTGTAATTTTATTCTTGAATTTATTGTAATAGCCGGATATGGAGGCATAAAAGATGTCTTTGTTAATTTCGGCAGACAGGGAAAACTGCTGGCTGTTCTCTGCTTTCAGATTTTCATCACCATGAATGGTAAACATCCCCAGACCTCCCATGTCATATTCTTCATACAGTTCTTTTAAAGTCGGTGTCCGATAGCCTTGTGCATAGCCGACACGCAGGGTTAACAGTTCTACCGGCCGATACATTACCGATAGTTTAGGAGTCATACGGAAGTGGTATTTGGAATGGTAATCAGTCCGTATGCCCGCTATCAGATTGAACTTCTCGGAGATTTTCCAGTCTTCCTGCATATAGAACACGTATGATTGCTGGTTATAATTGGTACTGTCTTTAAACATATAATGTTTTAAATATTCAAGATTGGCTTCCAGTCCTGCTGTAAATGTATGTTGGCCGTTGAAATTTCCGGTATAGTTCAAACGTGCTGTTTGCACGAAGTTATCGTAGTTCTTTTTGGTATATCCTGCTACAAAATAGTCTATATCCTTTCTATAACTATCGAAGATGTAGGAAAGATCCAACCTGTGATTGACATTAAACAAATACTTTAATTTACCATTTACCGAGTAGTTTGAAAATATATCATTGGTTTTTGCATTAGCCGTAGCATTATCGCGTTTATTCCGATAATATGTTCCTTTTATTTCCGCACTAAACTGGTCGGTAAAAGCATAACCGAACTTCTGCGAGGCATCCCAGATCTGATATCCCCGAATGGTACTGCTGTTAGCACTTTTATCGATGGTGATTGAACCGTCCGGATTGATGACTGTTCTTTCTGTTTCTTTGTCATCAGAAATTGTGTATGTATCTTTTCTTCTGTGGGATATGGTAGTGAAAGAAGAAAAACGGTTTTGTTTGGTTCCACCTGAAACAGTGTATTTTTGTCCACTGTTATTGCCATAACGTGCGTTTACATTTCCTGTAAAAGGTCTGTTGGCGCTTTTCGTGATGATATTGATCACAGCACCCAAAGCATTTGAAGCATAGAGAGTGGATTGAGCTCCTTTGACGACTTCAATGCGTTCAATATCATCTATATTGAAACGGCTGAAATCGGGGTTATGATCCGAACCTTCACCACTTATACGTTCACCGTCAACCAAGAATAATAAGTATTCGCCACTCATTCCTTGATAAGTGATTTCCGGCAATTTACTCATGGAATTGTAATTGAATTGTATACCGGGTAGCTCATACTGTAAAAGGGTCTCTATATCCATAGGATTTAAAGCCTGGATTTCCTTTTGCCCGATCACTCTGGTTAGTATCGGGGCATCTTTGAGCGGTTTTTCTGTCCGTGTACCTGTAACGACGACCTCTTCCAATGAGCTTTGGGTCGGTTTCAGGCGTATGACAATGTTATTGTGTTCATTGTTTTGAATCTTGTATTCCACAGGAGTATACCCGATGAAACTGGCCCGCAAGATAGGAAACCCTTTATCTCTTAAACTTAATGTAAACTCTCCTTGTGTATTAGTGCCGGCACCGATTGTCGTACCTATTACAACGATGGACGCTCCGGGCAGGGGAGTGCCGTTTTCATCTAATACAACTCCTTTGAAACACCGCGTAGTAGCGTTATCGTTCTCATTGTTTTCGTAGAGGTACCCCGTCTCCGCTGTCGTATACAACGTGGATAGGACACCCAATAACATCATAAAGATTCTTTTCATGATTGGTTATTTAACGGGATACTCGTAATTAAACGTGACGTGCCCTTTTACATTATCCGCATTTGCAAAATCGGTGAACTGGAGTTTTGCATATGTCCCGTCTTTACATTTTAGAACGAACACATTGTTGGTTGTTGCCAATGTTCCAGCCATAGCCGAACCTTCGGTCCATACCATTGCAGTATTACAGTGGCTTTTCACGTAGCAATCATCTGTTGGCGGCATAGCGAATTTGACGAGTATGTTCTGTTCACTTTCATCTGCGGCATATCCGCCTGTCGGAATTGTAGTCATCTTGCTCATATCCGTCATATCTGTTTTTACAACAGAGCCTCCATTGGTTTTTACTTCCGTATAGCGATGTATGGCAATCTGCCAGTCAATGGTAACTGCAGATTCGTCATCACTTCCTTCCATAGTTACGGTTTGGGTCTTGCCATCTTTAAGATTTACATATACCCATTGATTATAAGCAGTAGCGTCAACGGTCAATGTTTTCATCTCTGTTTCTTCTTTCTTTTCGTCGTCATCGCTGCAAGACGTCAATGTTGTTGAGAGTGACAGTGCCATAAAGGCAACCATCCAAAAGTTCAAGATTTTCATACTCTGTTAATTTTGATAGATAATGATTGTTTAATTTTCGGTTGCAAAGTTATAGGGAACTATAAGGATGGAAAATACCTAAAAGAAATGAAAAATAACCAAGCTTTAGTTATATGTAGGTATTAAAAGTGAGGAAGTCGCTTCTTGTGAGAAGGAATATTGTACGGCTTAAATAAAATCCGTACCTTCGCGCCCTTAACTAACTAACTAACCTTTATTTTTATGTTTACTGACTTATTGCATTCCTCTTATTTCTCCCTTTTCCTGATAGTCGCGTTGGGGTTTATGCTGGGAAGAATAAAGATCAGAGGATTATCTCTTGATGTGTCGGCAGTTATTTTCATTGCCCTTCTTTTCGGGCATTATGGTGTTATTATTCCTAAAGAATTAGGAAACTTCGGTTTGGTGCTCTTCATATTCACCATCGGTATTCAAGCGGGGCCCGGATTCTTCGATTCTTTCCGTAGTAAAGGAAAGACGCTCATTCTTATTACTATGCTTATTATTTGTTCTGCCTGCTTGACTGCAGTCGGGTTGAAGTACGCATTTGATCTTGATACACCGAGCGTTGTCGGTCTGATTGCCGGTGCGCTGACCAGTACTCCGGGTCTGGCGGTTGCTATCGACAGTACCCATTCTCCTTTGGCGTCCATCGCTTACGGTATCGCATATCCGTTTGGAGTGATCGGCGTGATTCTGTTTGTCAAACTGCTGCCTAAGATTATGCGGGTAGATTTGGATAAAGAAGCCCGCCGCTTGGAGATAGAACGTCGTGGACAATTTCCGGAGCTGATTACTTGCATTTATCGGGTTACCAATTCTCATGTGTTCAATCGTACTCTGATGCAGATAAATGCGCGCGCCATGACGGGCGCTGTCATTTCACGTCTGAAACATAATGATGAAATATCCATCCCTACGGCCCATACGGTGCTGCGTGAAGGAGATTATATACAAGCCGTAGGTAGCGAAGAGTCGTTGGACCAGCTTGCCGTGTTGATTGGCAAGCGTGAAGAAGGTGAGTTGCCTTTGGATAAAACGCAGGAAATAGAATCTTTACTGTTGACCAAAAAGGACATGATAAATAAACAACTGGGTGATTTGAACTTACAGAAAAATTTTGGTTGTACAGTGACTCGTGTCCGTCGAAGCGGTATTGATTTGTCTCCATCTCCCGATCTCGCTTTGAAGTTTGGCGATAAATTGATGGTTGTCGGTGAGAAAGAAGGACTTAAAGGAGTAGCCCGCCTGCTGGGTAACAATGCGAAGAAACTGTCTGATACGGATTTCTTCCCCATTGCGATGGGTATTGTATTGGGAGTGCTGTTCGGCAAAATAAATATATCTTTCTCTGACAGTCTGTCATTCTCTCCGGGGCTGACCGGTGGAGTGTTGATGGTTGCCCTTGTGTTGAGTGCGATTGGTAAGACGGGCCCCATCATCTGGTCTATGTCCGGACCAGCCAATCAATTGCTGCGCCAGTTAGGTCTGCTTCTTTTTCTTGCCGAAGTAGGAACTTCTGCCGGTAAGAATCTGGTAGCCACTTTCCAGGAAAGCGGATTGCTGATGTTTGGCGTAGGTGCAGCCATCACATTGGTGCCGATGCTTGTTGCCGCCATTGTCGGACGTCTGGTATTTAAAATCAGTCTGCTCGATTTGCTGGGAACGATAACGGGAGGCATGACGAGTACTCCGGGACTTGCTGCTGCCGATTCAATGGTGGACAGCAACATACCTAGTGTAGCTTACGCGACTGTTTATCCGATTGCTATGGTATTTTTGATTCTGTTTATACAAATCATAGCTTCGGCGGTATATTAACAGTGTTTTTCAAAATCATTGATTGTTAAATAAATAGTTTGTATCTTTGCCGTCCCAAAATGAAAATGAGGTGAAACGATTGGTCTTAAATATAACACGCTATTTCTTGCCGATACTTTTTATATCGTATTTGGCAAGTATTACATTCTTTACCCACATTCATGTGGGTAATGGCGTGACAATTGTCCATTCGCACCCGTTTAAGCAAGGGACGGCGCATCAACATTCAACAGTCGAATTGTTGCACATCCATATCCTGTCTCATCTGATAGCGGATAGTGCGACTGTTGTTTTTGCTCTTCCCCTTTTGGTTTCTTTTCTATTGTGTTTGCTGCTCGGACGCTTGCCGCATACACATTTTCATGCTCCTTATCATGGAGTGACAGCACTGCGTGCTCCGCCTGCTATTTGTCTTTTCGCCATTTAAATGATGATACCATGTCTCGTTTGAGGCTGGGAATTATCTGTATGTACATACAAGTATTAAACGAAAACAAATAACAAACGGAAAATGAAGAAATACATCTTTTCGCTTGTCTGTCTGTGCTGCGCATTGTTGCCTGCCCTTGAAGGACAAGCTCATGAATATCCTAATCATCCTGAATTACGTAAATCGGACGCCAATATCATTGGCCATATTCTTGATAAAAACACTAAGGAACACTTACCCTATATAACAGTCGCCTTGAAAGGTACTACTATCGGAACGGTAACCGATGCTACCGGGCATTATTTCTTGAAGAATCTTCCCGAAGGTAATTTTGTGCTCGAAGTTAGTTCGGTGGGGTATAAAACCGTCAGACGGAATGTGACGCTGAAGAAAGGGCGCACATTGGAAGAAGATTTCGAGATAGAAGAAGATGCGGTTGCTTTGGATGGTGTAGTAGTATCTGCCAATCGTAATGAGACTACCCGTCGCCTGGCTCCGACGCTGGTGAATGTGGTGGATCTGAAAATCTTTGAGAATACCAATTCCACGACTTTGGCGCAAGGATTGAGTTTTCAGCCGGGTGTCCGTGTAGAGTCCAATTGTCAGAATTGCGGCTTCCAGCAAGTACGTATCAATGGACTGGATGGCCCTTATACGCAAATCCTGCTCGATTCCCGTCCCATCTTTAGTGCACTGTCCGGTGTGTATGGCATCGAGCAGATTCCTGCCAGCATGATCGAACGTGTGGAAGTGATGCGTGGAGGTGGATCTGCTTTGTTCGGTTCGTCTGCTATTGCCGGAACAATCAATATCATTACCAAAGAACCGATACGCAATTCCGGTATGTTGTCGCATACCATAATAGGTATTGGTGATGGCGATGCTTTCGATAACAGTACAGCGTTGAATGCGTCACTTGTGACGGACGATCAGCGTGCCGGTTTGTATATCTTCGGGCAGAACCGCCATCGTTCTGCGTATGACCATGATGGCGACGGATATTCCGAAATACCCAAGTTGCACGGGCAGACAGTCGGGTTTCGTTCATTTTTGAAAACAACTACTTATTCGAAACTGACTTTTGAATATCACCACATGGAAGAGTTCCGTAGGGGAGGAGACCTGTTGAACCGTCCGCCTCACGAAGCGAATGTGGCGGAACAGACCGAACACTCGATCAATGGTGGAGGACTGAAATTTGACTATTTCTCACCTAACGAGAAACATCGTTTCAATGTGTTTGCATCAGCGCAGCATATCAATCGTGACAGCTATTATGGTGGTGGTCAAGACTTGAATGCTTACGGAAACACCACCGACCTGAACTGGATGGCAGGATCGCAATATGTCTATAGTTTCGGGAAATGTATTTTCATGCCGTCCGACCTGACTGCCGGAATAGAATTCAATCAGGATAAACTGGAAGATAATATGTGGGGATATAATCGTACGGTAGATCAGAAAGTGAATATCGGTAGTGCCTTCCTCCAGAATGAATGGAAGAATGAACATTGGGGATTTCTGATTGGCGGTCGTTTGGATAAACATAACCTGATTGACCATGTGATATTCAGTCCGCGTGCCAATCTGCGTTATAATCCGACGGAAAACATCAATCTTCGTTTCAGTTACTCATCTGGTTTCCGTGCCCCGCAGGCTTTCGATGAAGACTTGCATGTGGAGAATGTAGGCGGTAATGTAGCGATGGTCGAACTGGCTGATAATCTGAAAGAAGAAAGGTCGCAGAGCTTGAGTGCCTCGGCAGATATTTACCATCGTTTTGGTGCGTTTCAAGTTAACTTCCTGGTAGAAGGATTTTATACAAAGTTATCAGATGTATTTGCACTTACCGACGGAGAGGTGGTGGATGGAATCCTGACACGTACACGATACAATGCACCGGGAGCCCGTGTGATGGGACTGACATTGGAAGGAAAGATGGCATATCTGACTAAATTCCAGGTTCAGGCGGGAGTCACTTTGCAGCAGAGCCATTACAACGAACCTCACGTGTGGAATCCAGACGCTCCGGCTGTGAAGAAAATGATGCGTACGCCGAATACTTACGGCTATTTTACAGCAACCTATACTCCGGTAAAACCATTGTCTATTGCTCTTTCCGGTACATATACCGGTTCGATGCTGGTTCCTCACGAACCTGTTCCGGGATTCCTTGAAAATCCGATAACGGTGAATACGAAGGACTTCTTTGACATAAGCCTGAAGGCTGCATACGACTTTAAACTCTACAAGTCAGTGAATTTGCAAGTGAACGCCGGAGTGCAGAATATTTTCAATGCCTATCAGAATGACTTTGATAAAGGAGCCGACCGCGATTCCGGATATATCTATGGTCCGTCCTTGCCGAGAAGCTTCTTTGCCGGAGTGAAAATCAGTTATTAATTCGGCTGTTCGGTAAGTTATACAACGCTACCCGATAGCTTCTCTTCCGACAGATTTGGTCTTTTTATACCGCCCTTCACCTTTTCGCTATAATACCCTATTCATAGGCGTTAGCGGGTGAAGGGCATATATTTCACCCGCTTTCCTCTTTTTAAGCTATCTATGTATACCAATAATTGGTCTGATGGCGACCGGATATTGTAGATAAACTTCTTTTCTATAAAATCTAAACTTCCTTTCTATAAGAACTAATTTCTTTTGGGTTATAGATAAACTATA
>ERZ773264.3129-NODE-3129-length-14075-cov-3.482739_pt1 | contig 14075 bp, 10 predicted proteins | sample MGYA00511910_ERZ773264 | MGnify/ENA primary metagenome ERZ773264 (study PRJEB29015, sample SAMEA2737739) | human gut metagenome | biome: human gut; feature: human-associated habitat; material: faeces | place: China | collected 2012 ... | reverse complement strand
GAAGTGCCGGACGGCGTCAACGGCGAGTTCTGCTCGCGCGGCTACAACACCATGAAAGGCTACTACAAGATGCCCGAGGCCACGGCCGCCACCGAATTTTCGATGTTGATCCACCCCGGGATGCCGAGCGTACACCCTTCGATCACGCCGCCGGGCGTCACGATGTCGTAGCGGTAATGTCCGCCTTCGAGCAGCTGCACGTTGCGGGCGTAGAAGTCGCACGGCGTGTCGTAGGCATACCGGTAGACGGTGATCTCCGGATTGTCGATCACGATGTCGAGCCCCTGCTTGATGATAAGGTATCCGTCGGGGCGGATCTGCCGCACGAACTGCGCGAAAGCCTCCTTCACCGCTTCGTGCGTACCGTAGATGTCGAGGTGGTCGGCATCGGCCGAGGTCACCACCGCCACGTCGGGATAGAGCCGCAGGAACGAACGGTCGAACTCGTCGGCCTCGACGGCCAGCCGCCCGCCCGAAAGGCGGAATCCGGCAGCGGCGCATCCCTCCCCTGCGGGCGGGCGCATCCCCTGCACCCCGCAGCCGTCCAGCACCAGGTTGCCGCCGAAATTCTTCGAGATACCGCCCAGAAAAGCACTGCCGCCCCCCGTCAGGGCGCGGTTCAGCCATGCCACGAGCGTCGACGTCGTAGTCTTGCCGTGCGTGCCGGCAATCGCGATGCCCTTTCTGAGGCGCATCAGTTCCGCGAGCATCACGGCGCGCGGAACGACCGGGATATGCTGGGCGCGGGCTTCCACCACTTCGGGGTTCTCTTCATGAACTGCGGAGGAAATCACAACTGCGTCGGCTCCGGCGACGTGAGACGCGTCGTGGCCGAGCCAGATCGTCGCGCCCATCTCAGCAAGATGCCGCGTCGTATCGCTTTCAGCGATATCCGACCCGGTCACGTGATAGCCGAGATTCATCATCACTTCGGCAATGCCGCTCATGCCAACACCGCCGATACCGACGAAATGCACGTTCTTAACAACAAATTTCCAGGCCATCAGGACACCCTAAAAGTACGGTCCGCACGGGACTCGATCATATCGGCCACAGCTGAGGCCGCATTGGAATGAGACAGTTTTCTCGCGGCTTCCGCCATGGAGAGCAGCTGCGCGCGGTCGATCGACGCGAGCACGGCGGAAAGCCGCTCCGGCGTGAGCGTATCCTGCCGGAGGCAGCGCGAAGCACCGTTCTGCTCCATAAAGAGAGCGTTCTGCAGCTGGTGAGACGTCGTCTTCACAACGAGCGGCACAAGAAGAGAAGCAGCGCCCGCTGAGCAGATTTCGGACACACTCGTCGCGCCGGCGCGGCAGAGCACAAGGTCAGACCACGTATAGGCTGCCGCCATGTCTTCAATGAAAGGCTGCACCGCGGCCTCGACTCCGGCTTCGGCGTAGAGCGCCTTCACCTCATCGACCGCTTTGAAGCCGCACTGATGAATTATCTCAGGTCTCGAATCCGAGGGCAGCAGGGAGATAGCCTTCGGGAGCAGGTGGTTCAGGAACCGGGCGCCAAGCGACCCGCCGAAAACCAGCAGGCGCAGCCTGCCGCCGCGGCCCGCGAAACGCTCAGACGGAGGATCAATCTTCGTGATTTCCTGCCGGACCGGATTTCCGGTGACAACCGCCTTTTTGCCGCCCCGCTCCGCCGCTTCGCCCTCAAACCCGCAGGCCAGCGCGTCAATAAAGGGCAGCACCAGGCGCACCGAGAGCAGGCTCGCCGCGTCACAGTTCATCACCACCGCCGGGATCCCCATGCGGTGAGCCGCAATCGCGGACGGCACAGCGATATAGCCGCCGGTCGAAAAGAACGCCGTCGCGCGGCGCTTCTGCAGAATCGCTTTCGCGGCAGGAAACGCCTTCGCGAGCTTCACCGCTCCGGAAACCGCTCCCGCGAGACCATGCCCGCGGACGCCGGAAAAGTCCACGGCGTCAAATTCGATTCCCTTCTTCGACACCAGCATCTTTTCCATGCCGGCCTCCGTCCCGAGCCAGGAAACCTCCCAGCCCCGGGCAATCATTTCCGCCGCAACCGCAAGCCCCGGCATCACATGTCCGCCGGTACCCGCAGCCGCAATCACCAGATGTTTGTCCGATCCCATTTCTTTCCTAAAATCCCTTCAACAAGCACGCAGACGCCGGCGTCCGCCGCATCAGACGTAGCCGCCGTGCATCTGGACCCGGTTCTCGTGATCCACCCGCAGCAGCAGCGCAATTCCGCAGAGCGTCGCGACGATGGCAGATCCGCCGTAGCTCATGAGAGGAAGCGTAAGGCCCTTGGTCGGCATCAGGCCCGTGGCCACCGCCACGTTGATGCAGACCTGGACTCCGATCCAGATGCCGATACCCTGCGCAACCAGACCCGAAAAAATGTTGTCCATCTTAACCGCAATACGGCCGATTTCAAACGCACTCCGGATAAGTCTGTAGTAAAGGAATAGCACAATCACGACGCCCACAAAACCGAGCTCTTCGCCGATCACGGCAAAAATGAAGTCCGTGTGCGCTTCCGGCAGGTAGTTAAGTTTTTCAACCGACGCACCGAGACCCGCGCCGAAAATTTCGCCGCGGCCGAACGCGATGAGGGAATGTGAGAGCTGATAGGCCTTGCCGAGCACGTTCTCTTCATTCCAGGGATCCAGGTACGCGGTCACGCGGCCGAGTCGCCACGGTGTCGCGATAATCATGCCGACACCCATCGTGATAACCATCGATCCCACGACACCGAGAATCACGTACGAGATGCCGCCCAGGAACAGAATTCCCATGATGATCGCGAGCACCACCACTGTCGCGCCAAGGTCAGGCTGCAGCGCGAGAAGCGCTGTGACGATACCCATCACAGCAAGCATCGGGATGAAGCCCTTCCGGAAAGAGTGCATGTACTCCTGCCGCGTCACGGTGAACCACGACGTGAAGATGACAGCGGCGAGCTTTGTCACCTCTGACACCTGAAGATTGAATACCGGGAACCGGATCCATCGCCTTGAGCCATTCACGCTGACACCGATCCCCGGCACCAGCACGAGAATGAGAAGAATCACCGAGATAATGCCGATCGGCTTCGCCATCTTTTCCCAGACCCGCATCGGAACGTGGTACACGAAGAACGCCGCTATGGCGCCGACCACAAGGGCCGCGATGTGGCGGATCAGAAAGTAAGTGGATGTTGTGCCGTACTTCGGCGAGTCGGCAAGCGACACCGAGGCCGAGTAGACCATGACCGTGCCGATGCCGATCAGTATGCACACCGTCGCGATCACCACCCAGTCAAAATCGAGTGATGATCCGCGGTAGTTTGAGCCCGGACGGGGCGCCTTCACTTCCTTCGGATAGATGACCTCAAACGCGAGCGGGTCCGAATCACTCTTCTTCCGATGGAATCGCTGCCGGAGTTTATCTAGCACTTGGAGGCAGCCTCCTCGGCGATCTTCGCGGCTTCGCTGCGGAACACTTCAGCGCGCACGGCGTAGTTCGGGAACATATCCCAGCTCGCGCAGGCAGGTGAAAGCATCACGGCGTCGCCAGGCTTTGCCATCGCGAACGCCTTCCGGGTCGCCTCTTCCACGGTTGCCGCGGATTCAAGCGGAACGCCGGACGAACGGATCGCGTCAGCGATCTTTCCTCCGTCCCGCCCATAGGTCACCGCGCCGCGGGCATAGGTCCGGATCGCGGGTTCCAGCGGACCGAAGTCCTGCCCCTTTCCGTCGCCGCCCAGCAGCACAACGATCTTCTGACCGGCTTCACCGAGTCCCTTAAGGCCGGCTGCGGTCGCGCCGACATCCGTGCCCTTCGAGTCATCGATAAAATCGACACCCGACGCGGTGAGGACAAACTGCGTGCGGTGCGGCTCACCCTCATAATGCGCGAGCACCTGAAGAGCCTTCCCTTCAGCGGCGCCGGCCGCGCGGGCGAGCGCGAGGCTCGTGAGCGCGTTCATGGCGTTATGGACGCCGCGGATCTTAAGCGCGCCCGCGGGCATCAGGTACTGAAGCCGTACGCCGTCGTCAGCGGCTTCCGCCGTGGCAAGCCACTTCACGCCGTCACGCTCCGCGATCCCCCATTCACCCGGCGCTTTCGGAGCGTCGCTCCCGAAGGTTTCCGTTTTTTCACCCGGAAGCGCGCTGCCAGCCGAAAGCGGATCCTCGCGGTTCAGCACCGCGAGTGTCTCAGGCTTCAGGATCCGGCGCTTCGCGTTCAGATAAGCGTCGAAATTTCCGTGCCAGTCAATATGGTCCTCGGTGACATTCGTGATCGCCGCGGCGTCGCAGAAAAGGCTCTCCGTCGTCTGAAGCTGGAAGCTTGAGAGTTCAAGCACCCAGGCGTCGGGAAGGGTCCCTGCCTTATCGTGCTCGGTGAGCTCCGTCACGGCGTTCGGGCCAATGTTGCCTGCAGCCACCGCGCTCACGCCGCCCGCGTTCAGCATCTTCGCGGTGAGTGAGGTCGTGGTCGTCTTTCCGTTTGTGCCGGTGATGCCGATCACCTTCGGGTGATAGCCCTTCTCCTCCCGGAGACGGGCAAGCTCGCGTGCGAAAAGCTCAATTTCGCCAACCACTTCGACTCCGAGTCTCTTCGCTTCGGAGACGATTGGCGCGGCGTCAGAGAATTCAGGGGAAAGCCCCGGAGAAATCATGACAAGCGACGTGCCTTCGACCGCAGCAGGATCGAGCGCACCGCCCGTGAACGAAATCTCAGGATGCTCCTTCAGCCGGGCGAGGAGCGAAGGCTCCCTGCGGGTATCCATCACACGGACGCTCCATCCACGCTCCGCCAGATAAAGGGCGGACGCGTATCCCGACGTTCCCAGACCGAGAACCAGTGCCTTTTTGCTTTCCATTTTCTTTCTCCACCGCCGCAGCCCGGCAGGCATCAGCGGATTTTAAGCGTGGCGAGTCCGACAAGAACCAGAATCATCGTGATGATCCAGAAACGGGTCACCACCTGCGTTTCGCTCCAGCCCTTCAGTTCGAAGTGGTGATGGATCGGCGCCATGAGGAAGATCCGCTTGCCATGCGTGCGCTTGTAGTACGTGGTCTGGATCATGACGGAGAGCGTCTCCACCACGAAGACACCGCCCATGATGGCGAGCACGAGTTCCTGACGCACGATCACAGCGATGACGCCAAGCGCGCCGCCGAGCGCGAGCGCGCCGACGTCACCCATGAAGACCTCAGCCGGGTGGCAGTTGAACCACAGGAAGGCGAGACCCGCCCCAGCCATCGCGCCGCAGAACACCACAAGTTCTCCGGCTCCCGGAATGTAGTGGAAGAGGAGGTAAGACGCGAAGTCCGGGCGGCCCACGCAGTAGGCGAAGATGCCAAGCGCCGAACCCACCATTACGCAGGGGAGCACCGCAAGGCCATCCAGGCCGTCAGTGAGATTCACGGCGTTACTCGTCCCCACGAGAACGAAGTACGTGAGGATGATGAAGCCGAGCATGCCGAACGGGAACGAAATCTGACGGAAGAACGGGATCGTGAAGTCGAGTTTCCCGCTCACCGGGAGCGTGAATCCGGACCGGACCCACTCCCACATCAGGGAGAAGGTCGAGGTGTCAGCCGGCGCCTGAATGGCGAACGACAGATACACCGCGACGATGATGCCGATCAGGGACTGCCAGCCGAACTTCTCGCGGGCGCTCATGCCGTGCGGGTCGTGGTTCACGACCTTGCGGTAATCGTCCGCCCAGCCGATCCAGCCGTAACCGAGGGTCACCAGGAGCACCACCCAGATATAGCGGTTTGAGAGATCCACCCAGAGCAGCGTGGAAATCGCGATCGAGGCAAGAATCAGGATGCCGCCCATCGTCGGAGTCCCATCCTTCTTCAGGTGGGACTTCGGGCCGTCCGTACGGACCGCCTGTCCGAAATGCAGCTTCTTCAGCTCCCGGATCGTGAAGGGCCCGAAAGCGAGCCCGATCACGAGAGCGGTGAGCGCCGCGAGCACGGCGCGCAGCGACAGGTAGTCAAAAACGGCAAATGCCCGGACGTACCCGGACAGCCAGTGAAACAGAGACAAAAGCATTTTTTTATTCCGAAACTGCAGCGTCTGAAAGGGCCTCTAGGACAGCCTTCACCACACGGTCAAAGTGCATGAAGTTAGAGGCCTTCACGAGCACCGTGCCCGCCTCCATCCCGCGCACCGTCTCCGCCGCCTCGCGGCAGAGGGTGTCAAGGTCCGCATAATGCCGGGCGCCGCTGCCAAACGCGCTGCACGCGTTCTGCATCAGGTCTCCGCAGGCGAGGAGCGTACCCACGCCCTTCTCCTTCGCGTAGAGGCCGATTTCCTGATGGAACTCAGCTCCCCGGGTTCCCACTTCGCCCATGTCGCCCGCAATCAGCACGAGCGGGCCGCGGCTTGAGGTGAGAACGTCGATTCCGGCTCTCATCGAGTCGGGGTTCGCATTATAAGTGTCGTCAATGAGGAGCAGTTCCGGACGAAGCTGGTGACGGACACCGCGCCGCGCGACGGGCTTGAAAGCCTGAAGCCCCTGGATCACGGCATCAAACTTAACGCCGGCCGAGAAGGCCGCGGCAGCGGCCGCAGCGGCGTTATGTCCGTTATGCGCGCCGCCGATATCGAGGCGGGTCATGGCGCTGCCTTCCGCCGCATGAATCCGGACCTCGGTCGTGCCGCCAAGCGTCATCACCTCAGCCGTCAGATCCGCGCTCACACCGGGCTGCGTCGCGTAAGTACGGCGGCGGCAGTGTTCGGAGGCCTTTTCCCAGATTGGCGCACAGGCGTCATCCGCCGGATAAACGGCAACGCCGTCCGCGGGAAGCGCCTTGATCGAATCCGCATTCTCTTCCGCCGTCGCTTCAACGCTCGGCAGGAATTCCTGATGCTCGCGCTGCGCGTTCGTGATCACGGCGACCGTCGGGCGGATCATCGCGGCAAGTTCCGCCATCTCACCCCGGTGGCTCATGCCGGACTCCACCACAGCGGCCTTCATGCCGTCTCTCAGACGCCAGAGCGTAATCGGAACGCCGACGCTGTTATTGAAGTTGCCTTCCGTGGAGAGATATCCGTCGCGGCCATAGGCCTCGCGGAGAATCGACGCGATCATCTGAGTCGTCGTGGTTTTGCCGTTGCTGCCGGAAACCGAGATCACCGGAATTGAAAAGCGCTGACGCCAGGCCGCAGCCGATTCGCAGAACGCCTGATTCACGTCCGGCACCACAATCTGAACCGCATTGATCCCTTCGATCAGGCGGGAAACCATCACCGCGGAGGCGCCGCGCGCCGCGGCGTCAGCCGCGAAATCCGTGCCGTCAAAACGTTCGCCGCGAAGACCGACAAAAAGATCACCCGGTTCCGTCTTTCTCGCGTCCGTGCAGACACGGGCAATTCCCGTATCGGCATCACCGTGGAGCACCGCCCACTTAACCGCCTGGGCAACCCAGCCCGCTGTCGTGATGAACGTCATTCCGACTTCTCCTCTTTTTCCTTTGCCATGCGGCTCTGAAGCGCCGCCTCAACTTCCTCCGCGTCCGAGAAGTGATGCTTCACGCCGCAGACTTCCTGATAATCCTCGTGGCCCTTGCCGGCAACCAAAATGACGTCAGCAGCGCCCGCGCGGCTGAACACTTCCTGGATAGCCTCTCGCCGGTCAACCACAATTTCAGGCGAATGAGCGCCCGCGGCCACCGCTTCCGCGATAGTCTTCGGGTCTTCAAAACGGGGGTTATCGCTCGTCACAACGAGCTTGTCGGAGAGTTTTTCCGCGATCGCGCCCATGATCGGACGCTTGCCCGGGTCGCGGTTGCCGCCGGCACCCACGATCGCCCAGAGCTTGCCGCCGCGGGCTTCCGCCACAGGGCGCAGCGTGGTGAGCGCCTTCTCAATGGCGTCCGGCGTATGGCAGTAGTCGACAACGCCCATCGGCTCATCCGGGTGCGTGATCTTCTGAAGACGGCCGGGAGGAGGCGCGAGGCGCTCCGCCACACGGATCACGTCATCCAGACCGCGGCCCGAGGCGAGCATCATGCCGATCGCGCCGATCATGTTGTCCACATTGAAGAGACCGAGAACGCCCGCTTCCACGTGACGCTCTTCGCCAGCCCAGCAGAGCGTGAAGGCAATGCCCTTCGCGCCGATCTGAACATCGCGCGCCTCGAGCAGCTCACAGCCTTCGGGCGCCTTCGTGCCGACCGCGGTCGCCGCGATCACCCGCACGCCCGCGTCGAGCGACACGCGGCAGAGTCTGAGCCCCGCTGGATCATCAATATTGATCACCGAACACTTGAGGCCTTCCCAGCGGAAGAGAAGCGATTTCGCCTCTTCGTAGGCTTCCATCGTACCGTGGTAGTCGAGGTGGTCACGCGTGAGATTCGTGAAGAGGGCATAGCTGATTGCGGTGCCGTCAAGACGCCCCTGAACCAGACCGATCGAGCTCGCCTCGATTGAGAATGCCTTCGCGCCGTCGCGATGAAGCTCCGCGAGCAGCGTCTGAAGCGTCACGGGATCCGGCGTCGTGAGCGGCACGCTGCTGTAGGAACGGCCATTCATCGTGCAGCCAATCGTGCCAAGGACGCCGCAGGGAGTGCCGAGTTCCGTGAGAATCGACGCCATCCACTGGCTCGTTGTCGTTTTGCCGTTCGTGCCGGTGACAGCAAAGCCTTCCATCGCGCCGGACGGATTCCCGTAGTAGAGCGAGGCAAAGCGTCCGAGCGACTTCGATAGCCCTTCGACTTCAAGCGCCGGGATGCCTTCCGGAATCTCGGCGCTGCCAGGAGCGGCATCGATCAGCACAGCTCCCGCGCCCTTCTCTGCGGCTGCCTTGATGAAGTTCCGGCCGTCGACTTTCAGCCCCGGCACGGCAATGAAGACATCCCCTTTCTCAACGCGGCGGGAATCCAGCCGCAGCTCGGCCCCCTCGGGCACGGTTTCCCGCACCCAGGCGAGGGCTGAAGCCAAATTGGCTACTGACATGTTTTTAAATACCTTTATTGCTGTTTATGTCCGCCGGCAAGAACGACACCAGGCTTGGCGCCGCCCTCTTTCGCGAAGACAAGTCCCTGAAGCGTGTCAGGCCTGTCGGGCGCCACATGCATGATCCGGAGGACGCTTTCGGTGATCTGAGAGAAAACTGGTGCTGCGACGACGCCGCCCACGTGCCCCGCTTCCCTCGGGTCGTCAACGACGACCGCGACGATCACACGGGGATTGGTAGCGGGGGCAATGCCGATGAAGTCCGCCACATAGCGGTGGACATAGCGGCCGTTTTCAAGCTTATAGGCCGTACCGGTCTTGCCGGCAACGGAGTAGCCCGGAACCTGAGCGCGCACAGCCGTGCCGCCCACTTCAACGGTACCCATCATCATGCCGCGCATTTCATGCGCGGTCTTCGGCTTATAGACCTGAACCCCCTGCGCGGCCTTATCCGTCTTGAAGAGCGTGAGCGGAATCACGTCACCGTTCCGGGCGAACGCGGTATAGGCGCGCACGAGCTGCACGAGCGACACGGCGACACCGTGACCGTAAGAAATCGTGGCCTGCTCAATCGGCTGCCAGGTCTTACCGTCACGGAGAATGCCGGACGCTGCGCCCGGGAATCCGATGTGCGGAGCCGTCCCGAAACCAAGGTCACGGTACATCTGGTACATCACCTCGCGGTCCATCTTGAGCGAGATCTTCGTCGTGCCGATGTTCGAGGACTTCGCAATGACCTGACGCACCGAGATCAGACCGTAGTTATGCGTATCGCTGATCGTACGGTTGCCGATCGTGAGCTTTCCCGGACTCGTATCGATCTTCGTGTCCGGCGTGACAACACCGGTGTCGATACCCTTTGCCACAGCGAAGGGCTTCATGGCGGAACCCGGTTCGAACACGTCGGTGAGCGCGCGGTTGCGGCGTTTGTCAAAGGAAAGGTCGCTTCGCTCATTCGGGTCATAGGACGGCACATTCGCGAGAGCGAGGATTTCGCCTGTCTGAATATCGACCACGATCGCGGCACCGGCCTTCGCTTTATGAAGCTCAACCGCCTTGGAGAGCGCGTCCATCGTAATGAACTGGAGGCGCGAATCGATGGAAAGCGTGATGTCCTTGCCGTCAGAGGGTTCCTTCAGCCAGTCGTCTTCAACGATCCGGCCCATACGGTCGCGGATCACGCGGCGCTTGCCCTGCTCTCCGGTGAGCATCTTGTTCTGCGCGAGCTCGATGCCTTCCTGGCCCTTTTCCTCGAGATTCGTATAGCCAACCACGTGTGCCGACACCTGACCGTCCGGATACTGACGGCGGGTTTCGCTCGACACATGGACACCCGGGATCTTGAGCGCCTTCACCTGATTGGCGACGCTCACTTCAACCTGGCGGTGCAGATAGGCAAAGCTCTTATTCTGTTTTCTGGCAATCCGCTGCTGGATTTCGGAAACCGGCATGCCGAGAAGCTTCCCAAGCTCTGCGAGCTGCTGCGGGGTGGCCTTCTCAGTTTCCGCGGGCACCACCCAGACAGAACGGGCCGGCATCGTGGACGCGAGAACAATACCGTTCCGGTCCAGAATCCGGCCGCGGACCGCCGGCACGGTGAGCGTGCGGGCAAAGCGGATTTCCCCCTGGTGCTGCAGGAATTTCGTTCCAAGGCCGCACTGCAGATAGAAGGCGCGGCCCACGAGAACGCAGAGGAAAGCTGTGATGCAGCCAAACGCTATATAAGAGCGCTTCGGCTCAATCTTCACCGCAAGGAGCGGATCCTCATCGGGTCCAAGCTTCAGCTCCTTCTTCTTTGCTTTCCCGTCCTCTTCCCAAAACGCTTTTGCACGGGCGAGCATCTGAAGCTTCATGCGTTCTATTCTTTTTTTCGCATCCTCATTCATTGCTCATTCCCCTTCGGCGCCGCAGCAGACGGCACCGGCTTATATTCGAGAACGACCGTGTTCCGGCTCGTCGCGGGTCCGAGTCCTGCCTTCATCGCCTGAGAGGCGATGTAACCCGGAAGCGCCGCGCGGGAGATCTCCATATAGAGTTCGCTCGCGTCATCGTTCAGCCGCCTTTCTTCGTTCTGCAGCTTCTCAATCTGGGCGACAAGCGACCGTGCACGGTACTGGCTTGTGACAAGCGAGCAGGCACTGATGAAAAGCACTGCGGCGCCTGCCAGCGTCACAACGGTAAGAACTGAAAGACGGCTTTCGCTCATTTCCTCATCTCCTCAGGCAGCAGGCTGCTGCTCCAGGGAGCCGCCGTCCTAACGCCAACCCGGAGCGTCGCGGAGCGCGCTCTCGGATTTTCAGCGCATTCGGCCTCAGTCGGCCTGATGCGCTTCGCGGGCTGAAAAAGCGGAGCCGGAAGTTCGTCCGCCCGGAGCGGAATCCTCGGATCAATTTCACGTCCGGGGTTCGAAGCGTCCGAAAAGAACTGCTTCACGATCCGGTCCTCGAGCGAATGGAAACTGATCACCGCGAGATGCCCCTCGGGCTCAAGCAGCCGCCCGGCCTCGGGGAGCGCCTTCTGCAGTTCGTCGAGCTCTCCATTAATAAAGATCCGGATCGCCTGGAAGGTTCTCGTTGCCGGATGCTGCTGCGAGTCGCCGCGGCTTCTCGGCACCGTCTTCGCGACGAGATCGGCCAGATTCCGCGTCGTCGTGATCGGATTCTCCTTCCGTTCCTCAGCGATTGCCTTCGCGATGCGGCGGGCGAAACGCTCTTCGCCGTACCGGTCGATCACCCGGGTGATCTCGGACTCCGACGCTCTCGCGAGCCACTGCGCGGCGTTTTCTCCCGTGCTCGTATCCATCCGCATATCAAGCGGACCGTCGAACCGGAAAGAGAACCCGCGCTGCGCGTCATCAATCTGCGGCGACGACACACCGATATCCATCAGCACGCCGCTCACGCTTCCGTCACCGAACCCAAGTTCGGCAAGCCGGTCACAAAGCTCCGAGAACGGCGCGTGGATGATCCGGAACCGCGGATCGGTAATCGCGCGGGATGCCTCAATCGCTTCAGGATCCCGGTCAAAAGCAATCAGCCTGCCTTCCGGCGCGAGCTGAGCCAGAATTCTCCGGGTGTGACCTCCGCGGCCGAAAGTCGCGTCCACATAAAGGCCATCTCGCCTCCACACCAGTTCCTCAGGCGCCCTGTCGGCGAGAACCGGGAGGTGAACGAAACCGCCCTCTTGCCCCGAACTATTTGTCATGCCCACGCGGTAAATTCCGAAAACATATCGATTAATGGGAAAGCTGCAGGCACACTGCCCCGCAGCCCCGGATTTTCGGGGCTACAGCTACACTTCCTCAGCTTAATTTCAAAATGTAAAGCCCCCGGGGGATCCGGTCAAGCCAAAACCCGTTATTTCATTATTAGAAAGCGGGAAAACACGGAAAAATGAGGCGATCTGTCTGAATTTTTTTATTTCAGATCATTACGGTAGGATACAGTCAGATGTGTCCGGACATAAAAAATCCCGGAGCCGCTGTAACGCAGTTCCGGGACCTCTCGAATAGGAGGCACGAAGTCCATCGGTAAGCCGGATTTTGTTGCCCGGGTTGCCCCGGTGACAGTCATTCGTCTAGACCCGGTCTCGCGACCGGGCTCAAGCCACTTACCCGCAGCCTCGCCGGACAGGGTCAGCGGCTGCCTATTTAGTGTTGCTTCCCGTAGAGATTGCCCGTTTCACCCGAACTTGATCGGCTCGTCTCTGTTGCTCTAATCCTCGCCTCGCGGCGGGCAGCCGTTAGCTGCTACGGTGTCCTATGAAGTCCGGACTTTCCTCGGGCGGGACAGGTCCCGTCCACGACTGTCTGATCGGCTTCGTGCAGGCGGTCACTATATATAGAAAACGATGAAGCCGCAAGACGGGCGCTTTTGAAAGTGCGCCTATTGTTGTACATTAACGCCTAATTATTCTCATAAAACAACTGCGTCTCTCTTCTTCTCCTATGCTTCTTAAAAGAAAACTGGCACTTGCGGCCATGCTGACCGCATTTACCCTGCCCGCCTGGGCCGATGGATTTCTTTCCAGCGCCCTCTCCGCTATCAATGAAACCACGCCCGCGGGTATGGTCTCTCAGGACAGCCGTGAGGACGGCGTAGGCGGCTGGTTCCGCGACCAGGGCCGGGGCTTCTCCAATATCGTGAAGCAGGGCAATACGGCGATTGTGCTGCCGGTTTACACCGAGCACCCCGCCTGGGACTACAACAACCGACACCAGGAAAACGGCCTCACCTGGGGCGGCGGCATTGCCCGCACCTTTGTTGACAGCCGCGGAAACGAGCGACTGGCCTATGCAGTCGCGTTCTCGGACTCTCACTACGAACTCGAGCCTTCCGTGGGCTACGGCTGGGTCTCGCGCTGGAATGTCGGCAGCACCGGTCTTCATGTCGGCGCGGGATACCTCGCCGGTCTCACGTTCCGGGCTGACTACCGCTGGCTCCCGATCCCTGCCCCGCTCCCGCTGCTCAACGTCGGGACCCGGAATTTCGGCGCCTATATGACGTACATCCCGTTCTCGAACGTCGCCTTCTTCTTCACGACGTTTAATCTCGATGATCACGCCACGCACGAAATGCCGCTGCAGCCGGGCAGCGTCTGGTACGGCCGGAATAACCTCCTCTACGCAGGCGGCTCCTGGGTCCATAACGATCTCGGCGACCCGGACAGCGACAAGGGCCGCGCGACGATGACGTCAAACGGCGGCTGGAACGCCGGTATCCGTCACTACTTTGACCGTCACTGGGCAGCTGACCTCGGTGTCATCCGCTCGAAGCACGACACGGCCTGGGACGGCGTGAAGCAGCACGACTGGAAGATGACTCAGGTGAATCTGATGGGGCAGTACCACGCGGACGCCACAAAGAACCTCCGGCTCTTCGCCGGCGCGGGCATTGGCTACGCGAAGCTTAAGCGCACGGGACAGTCCGAAGACTCTATCCATCCGGTGATCGGCGCGGGCTTCACCTGGGCCTTCAGCCGTGAGTTCCATCTCACGGGCTCCATCGTTACCGCCTTCCCCCGCTTCAAGGACATCGACGCTGTCCACTGCCCGGGCGACACCGGCCGTCCGGCTCCCACCTCATTCAATCTTTCTCTCGGAAAGACTTTCTGACATTTCCCTTCGGCTCCCGGCCTCTCGGC
>ERZ773264.3116-NODE-3116-length-14131-cov-5.525575_pt1 | contig 14131 bp, 10 predicted proteins | sample MGYA00511910_ERZ773264 | MGnify/ENA primary metagenome ERZ773264 (study PRJEB29015, sample SAMEA2737739) | human gut metagenome | biome: human gut; feature: human-associated habitat; material: faeces | place: China | collected 2012 ... | reverse complement strand
AGAGCCACGGCAGCTTGACAACTTATTATCCGGACGGAAACAAAAAATCAGAAACGGATGCAGAAGGTAATGTTACCTCTTATGTGTATGATGCGTATGGTAACATTACAAAGCAAACAGATCCAGACGGCACAATTAGTCTAACAGAATATGATGGATTGCAGCGAGAAAAAGCTAAATATTTTAAAGCTGATTCTGAATCTTCAAAACAGATTCAATCGACCACATCATATGAATTCATTAAAAATTATAGTGTTGATGTATATACTGGATTAGATAATAGTTCTTCTAAATCTAGTAGTGCGTTGAAAACAACAAATACTACCTATATTACTGCTGATAAGCAAGTTGTATCTGAAGTTTTGACAAGCTTCAAGCAAAAAACCATCTATGAAAAGACAAATGGTAAGATAAAGAAAACAAATGCTTATTATGCAAATGGTGAGATTGCACGTGAAATTGATGCACTTGGCAATATTACCAAATATGAGAATACAACTTTAGAATCTGCTAATGAAATTTGTAAAGTTAGTAGAACATATACACCTTTTAACACTAAAACTGATGGATCGGTCAACTATTCTATTACAGAAAATCAGTATGACAAGAATGGCAATGTAACGCTGGCAAAGCAAACTGTTCAAAAGCAGGATTCGGATACAATAAAGTATAGTGTAACTGAAAATCAGTACAATGCACAGGGCTTGCTGACACAGGTAACATTGAGTGATGGTACGTCCAATAGTGAGAAGAACATCACAAAATATCTGTATAACAATGCTGGCATTCAAACAACAATGCTAACTGGACTACATGCAGATTCGGATTCAGATTACTTGAAAACGAACTATGAGTATGATGCATGGGGTCATTTGGTAAAGACAACTGACAGCACAGGTTATGACTCTGGAATAACAACATACGATCTAAATGGCAATGCTTTAACAGTAACAGACGCAAATGGAAATGTTACCACAAATACTTATGATGCTTTAAATCGTATATTAATAGCTAATATAGTACATTCTAATGATTCATCTAAAAATGTAAGTAAGTCATATGAATATGACAAAATGGGAAGAGTACAGTGTGTTAACATCAATAATGAACAAACACTGTATCTTTACGATGATCTTGGAAGAAAAATCACAGAGGAAAGCAATACAGGTTTCAAAGGCTATTATTATGAGGGCATTTCTCAAAATGTAAGTTCTTATTTTATCGGACGCAATCATCAAATTGTATATGAAAATATTTCTTATACCTATGATGATGAAATGCGTGTGGTTCAGGTTAAGGAAAGTGGAAATCTGACAGCTTCCTATGCCTATGATGAAAATGGTAATAAGATTTCTGAAACACTTGCAAATGGTGTGGTATCGACCTATTCCTACAATGGATGCAACAAAGTTACAAAGCTTGTTACCAAATCAGGAAAATCAGACATATCCAGTTATGAATATTCGTACTATTTAGATGGTTCAGATGCTTGCAAAGTACGCAATGAAAATGGTACAATAGAAACAACCTCATATGATTATGACGGTTTGAAGAGATTGACCAGGGAGTCCATTTCTAACGGTAAGACAGCTGATACGTATTCATATGAATATGATGATTATGGCAATCGCTCTAAGATGGTTGCTAATGGTTCAGAAGAATATGAAACTGTCTATGATTATACTGTCAATGGCAAGTACACTGCCTTGCTTCAGAAAGAAATCAAGACAGTTAAAGAAGCTTCTAGTGGTGTAACCTCAAATAATGGATTAGCAATTAGTCCAACAGATCTGATTACAGGCACCACAACAAATGCAAAGAGAGAAGAAACTGCTTATTCTTACGATGCCAATGGAAATCAGATCACAAAGATCACAGCAGATAAGACAGAGACAAATACTTATGATAGTCTGAATCAGCTGATTGGATTTACTGATGGCAAAACAACAGCAAGTTATAAATATGATGTAGATGGTCTGCGTATTAGCAAAACTGTAGATGGTCATAGTATCGATCAAATCTGGAATGATGATAAACAGATTGCAGTTGATGCGGATGGAAGCAATCCATACAAAGCACAAATCTATATTCGTGGAACGAATTTGCTGGCAGGGTGTGAGTTTGTACAGGCAGTTAAGTCAGATTATACTTACTACACACAAAACGCTCATGGTGATGTTGTCAATTTAACAGACAACAATGGTGCTGTTACTAAAGCATATCAGTATGATGCTTTTGGTGTAGAAAAGAATATTGATGACACTGACACCAATGCATTTCGGTATTGTGGCGAGTATTATGATAAGGAAACTGCTACCATTAACGTAAGGAATGAAGATGACAAAAAGAGAATTAGAAAAGATATTAAATGCATCAAATATTGACAGATTTGCATATGATTTAAATGGCGGACTGCCAAATGAAGCATATTGCATGGAAGAAATAGGGGGTAAGTGGTACACTTACTATTCAGAACGAGGACAACGCACTTCCCTGAAAGCGTTTGAAACAGAGCAAGAAGCTTGTTCGTATTTCTTAGATTGGATCAAGAATCACTAAAAAAATAGCAGTTCTGTCCGGCAAACCTGAGCAGAATTGCTATTTTTATTTTAAAAAGAGCATTGTATGAAAGAAACGCCTTGATTTCTTTTCAAATTTATGGTATGCTGAAAAACGGAAGTGCTGCATGGTGAGAATTGATCGAATGCCTTCGAATTTCTAGTTGAAAAACCACTATGAAAATGGACGAGGAAAAGCGATTAAAACAGGTTTGCAGCGAGAATTAAGAACAATTGGAAGACAGGTCTTGAAAGGAAATTTTAAAATATGAATGATTTCAGATTTAAATTAGAGAATATTCTTGTAAATTCGGCTGGTAAATGCATTAAACAATTGTTTAGTGATTATAAAGAACAATTCTATTATTGTTCTTTAATAAAGCTGGATAACAGTTCTCCTTTCCTATCTGCATGGTCTTTTGAAGCATTAGAACGTGTAATCTATAACAATAAAGCGAATGATGATGAAAAAAAACTGTATAAATGGTCTTATGCAGATTCTCCATACTGTGCGTATAAATATGATGAATATTTTCTTGACGTTCAAAAAATATACGAAGAAAGAATGTCACATATTCATTCGGAATCCGACTATAAAACAGAAGAAATTTTTTGGTTAGATTCTATGGAAAAAGCAATGTCTATTCTTGATGAAAATGGATTATTTGGAGTAGGAGAAAAGAGATTACAAATTGTTATAAATGCAGAAGTTATGCCTCCAGACTTTTCAAATACAGAAAGGGCTTTGCGATTGAATCCAAAACTAGCATTAACAGAATGGCTAGAAGAATGTTCTGAGGAATTTTCTTCTGATGAAGTTGAAGAAGATTCTCGTTCTTGCAGTGTTATAGTTGCTTCTAAAATAACAAATAAAAATGACATTTTAAGAATAAAAAAAGCTTTTGGATATACAGATAGTATTGTTTCTCTTTTTCAAGGTGCATTATCTCCTCCTTTTGAATTAAAAAAAGAAGTGAAGTACAAAGATGCAGTACAAGTGCTTTCAAGATTTCCATCATTAAAAAAGTTTATACATCTTAATATGATTAAATAAGTTATTATTGGAGGTTCAAAGTGGCTTATCGTAACTATCTTAAGGCAATGAAGTTGGCAAGAGAATGTGATAATTATTGTACAGGTTCCGGGGTTTCAAATGACGTCATTTCCGCTGCTGAAAAAAAGGTGGGGATTTTATTTTCACGACAACTAAAGGAGTACCTCACAACTTATGGGTACATGGAATTTTTCGGAGTAGAACTTTATGGGATTGTCAAAACGGATTTTTCAAGTGTTTCTGTTGAGGGTTGCTTGGTGGAATGGACTATTTTAGAACGAAAAAATGGTCTTAATCCGAAGTGGCTTCCAATTTGTTTTGAGGATGATGGAAATATGGCATTCCTGGATTTTAATGATCTTGATGAAAATGGAGAACCGAGCGTTATCTTAGCAAAAGGAACAGAAAGAGGATATGAAAAAGTAGAAAAAATCGCAAATGATTTTGGCGATTATGTTTTGGAACTGGTTGAGTGGCAACTTAATGAGCAGTAATTTCGCAAAAACATATTATTATTTCGTATTTTGTAATTAATATGAGGCAAATTTCAAATATTAAAAAAGGCAGTTCTGTCTGGCAACAGTTGGGCAGGACTGCCCTTTCTATTTTTTTCAAGTAGCATACAATCCGGCAAAATGACCGGTTTTGTATGCTGCTTTTTTGTTGCTGTGCATAAGAAATAAAAGTACACAGAATATTTACAAATAAATTTTCCGATTTCATTCTGCCTGATTCGTCTTAGTAGTTTAAAAGGGGGTGATATACATTGACATTTATGTGGAATTGATTTATAATAAAAATTAACAATAGATTAGATAGAATCTATGACTAATTGGAGGTTTATAATGAGCAGAATAAAGGAAAAAGACATTCAGTATGTGTATGATGTTTTACTTGAATCGCCTGAAATACAGAATCTTATCCGGAAAATTGCAAACGGAAATATGCCTATTCATCCTGCACCAGTAAAAAATGATGATTGCATAGAAGAAGCAAATCTCCGTTCACGGCTTTCTAATGTGCCATTACAGCTGAAAGAAACCACAGAAGAACTTGAAAAGTATAAAAATTTCTACCAGCAGACTCGGCCAAAACTGGAAAGATATGATTCTTTGAAAACTGAAGTTGGTAATTTAAGGAACGAAAAAGATATTCTTTCTGCAGAACTTCAATCTACCAAGGAAGAACTTGAAAGGTATAAAAATTTTTACAGGCAGGCTCAGCCAAAACTGGAAAGGTATCGTTCTTTAGAAGATGAAGTTGCGGATTTGCACAGAAGAGAGCAAAATTATGTTTCTAGGCTGGAAAAAAACGGGTCGGAAATAGAACATCTTGAAAGTACGGTTGATAATTTGAGGAAAGAAAAAGATGCTCTTTCTGCAGAACTTCAATCCACCAATGAAATGATGCAGGGATTGAAAAAGCAATTTGAAATCCCTATGAAATATCTGGAACTGTATCGTTCACTCTCTTCTTCTGTAAGAAGTGGCCTTGAAAATGTGATTATGGATTGCAATGAAATTACATTTATCGCTTCCTGCTCCAAGGAAAGTAGTCTTTCCTCTATTTGGGAATACATCAAGGAGATTTCAGAGGATTCTGATAGCGGGGATTTCAAAGCATTAAATCTTATTTTTGACTATTTCTTTGAGGTGTTTAATGCTTCTTTGCCAGAGCCGAAATATGAGAGAGATGATGTTGAAATTGGGGACGAGTTGGATGATGAATATTATGACCGTTGTTGTGGCAGTTCTACATCCGGTGAAATTACAGAAATCATTCTGAAAGGTTATCGTTCAAGAAATACCGGAAAAATAATACATAAATCTTTGGTGAAAGCGTTGTGAGCATATAAATGAAAACAGAACAAGTGGACTACTTAACAGATAAAAATGTGATGTACCTTACAAATTCTCTGGAATTTAAGAAAACAGGCATAATCGAAAACAAAGATTTTTATTTGCTGAAAATTACGGATATTTGCTATGACGAACAAGCACCGAAAAAAGAAGCACTTGAAAATGTGCTTTCTTCTCTCAAAATGGAAGGATTAAACTTCCTATTTCTTATCATTGGAAGAAAAGAAAAAGTTGATTTTTATTATGGCATATCAAAAGATTTGAGCGATCATAAATCACTGGATTTTGCTATCAAAGATATTGGGGATAATATTTTAAAACCTTCCATTCAGGGAAATTTCAGAGGCAGCAAAACAAAATCCCTGTGTGCAGATGAAAGAAATGATATAATAGAAGTAATATCCGCTATGCCGGAAGTCGGCATTATCGAAGGCGTTCCAGGTGCGAATAAAGATGATGAAAAGTATCAGGGAATAGACAGACTAATCAATGTCATGTATGGCGATACCTATTGCTTTATGGTGGTTGCAAAGCCGCTCAATATAGACGCTGTTCTTGAAATTCAAAATAATCTATATGAATTTTACGATATGAAATCCTCATTTTCCAAGAAGAGCGTACAGATTGGTGCGGGAACAAATACAGGTGCATCTGAATCAACAACAAATGGTAAAAGCACGACAGATGGGACTTCTGGTTCTTCCACTACAACGAAGGGAACATCTAATAGCGATACGCATACAAGTGGGACAAATGATGGTTGGAGTGAAGGTGGTTCTTCAAGTGAAACAAAGGATGGACAAAGTAGTCATCCATCCACGGTCGGAAAGTCCAACAGTAAATCTGGTGGGGAAACGCATTCTGATGCACATACAGAGGGTAAAAATGATTCCAAAGCGGAAACACTTGGAACAAGTCATTCAACTACAAAAAATGACAGTACTACAAAAACAACAAGTTCCGGAACTTCCACATCTGAAACCACTACCATGGAATACAGCAATCGAAACGTGCAGGATTTCATAAAGTTTATGGATGATATTGTTTTCCCTCGTCTGGATTATGGAAAGGGAAAAGGAATGTTTTTAACATCCATGTGCGTATTTTCTGACAAAAAAACCTCCTTGCAAAAAATAAAAAATACCGTTACTGCTCTATATTCTGGGGAAACAGGAAATAAAATCCCCCTTCTTTCATTTGATATTTCCGAAAATGCAAGAAATGCTTTTCGTTCTTTTCAGCTGCCAATGGGCAAGTATAAAGATGATGGAACGACTGAAAATTATTTGACGCATTTTGCAATGCACCATATTGTTGATAAAAATCACAATACCTATCTTGGGAATTGGATTACGACAAATGAACTTGGTATGATTGTAGGACTGCCGCAAAAAGAAGTGGTTGGTTTAAGTCTGAATGAAGAAGTCGAGTTTGGTTTGAATTATCAAAAACCAGAAGTAATCGATAATAGAATTGAACTTGGCTGTTTGATTCAAAACGGAAATGAATTAAAAGAAAGTCCAGTATACCTGGATAAGGCGGATTTGGATAAGCATATTTTTGTTTCCGGTGTGACAGGCAGCGGAAAAACTACAACCTGTCAGAAAATATTGAAAAAATCAGAGATGCCGTTCCTCGTGATTGAACCTGCAAAAACAGAATATCGTGTCATGTATCGGGAAGAGAAAGAGATTAAAATCTTCACGCTTGGGGATAATCAAACAGCCCCAATTGCAATGAACCCGTTGATATTCTATCCGAAAGAAAGCATCACCTCCAGAGTAGATATGATTTGTGCGTGCATTGAATCCGCTTTTGACATGGAAGCTGCCATTCCGCAAATCATTGAGCAGGCACTTTATAAAAGCTATGAGGAAAAAGGATGGAATATATATACCAATCAAAACACGAGATACCGGAGAGAAGCATGTTTTGATGGTTCAGGAAAAGCGTTTCCGACGATTTCAGATTTGATTGATAATTGCGAAGTTGTTGTAAATGAGCAGGGGTTTGATGCAAGACTGAAAAATGATTATATTGGCTCTATCAAAGCACGATTGCTTGGTTTGACCAGTGGAGAAAAGGGCTTTTTGCTCAATACAAACGCTTCCATTGATTTTATGGATTTGCTGAATCATAAGGTTGTATTTGAGCTTGAAAACATCAGAAGCGGTGCAGAGAAATCGTTGATTATGGGATTCATTCTCATCAACCTTTCAGAAGCAATTCGGGAAAAATATCAGATGGATGGAAAATTCCAGCATATCACCCTTGTGGAAGAAGCACACAGACTGTTAAGTAAATATCAGGCAGGAGAAAACCCAGCGAAAAAGCAAAGTGTTGAAATGTTCTCGGATATGCTTGCGGAAATCAGAAAGTATGGCGAATCCCTGATCATTGTAGACCAGATTCCAAATAAACTTACACCGGATGTGCTGAAAAATACGAATACGAAGATTATTCACCGCATATTTGCCGCAGATGATAAAGAGGCTGTCGGAAATACAGTTATGCTGAAAGAGGAACAGAAGGATTTTCTTTCCAATCTTCCGACAGGTAGAGCCATTTATTTTACAACTGGAACGGATAAGGCAATCCAAATTCAGATTAACAGAGAAACGGATACTTCGGAACAATCGCCCTCCAATGAAGAAGTCATGGAAAGTGTAGAAAAATATTACCGGAATCATTACAAGGAAGGTTTGTACAAAGGGCTTGAAGGATTTACAGCTGTTCCAACAATGGCACAATTTGATTGCATCAGAAAATTGAATACGGGACTTACAGGAAAATGGCTTCATGAATTTCGGGAAAGTTATGGGAAAAGTATCAGCAAAGAAAGCGAAAAGGAAATAAAAGATATCATCAAAACCATTGGAAGAAATGTGTTTGTAGATTATCTCAGAAAGTATTCTGTGAGAGAATTTGAAGTGTTCATTTCGAGAAATAATCAAGAGGAATTATAAAAGGAGTAGATAGAAATGGGCTTTTTTAGCAGCATCGGCAGTTTTTTAAGCAGTGCGTGTAGTGCAGTTTGCAACTGCGTGGGAAGAATTTGCAGTGGCATTGCGGGAGCATTGGGTGGAACTGCACTTGGTGGAGCAATCAGTTCCTTTGTAACAAAAATAGGCGTGGTGATTCCGGGACTGGATATTATTTCTGCAGTTTTTATGATTGTAGATGTTGTCTGCAAACTATCGGAAGCCCTTGGAATCAAGGAAAAAGATACGGATGAACCGGATGAACTTGCAATGAAAGCGGAAAAAGATGACAAATCCCCTGAGGATTTTGAATCAACAGAGGCGTATGTAAAGCATTTGCAGGAAGACATTCAGCTTTCAAAAGAAGAGAAAGAAAAGCTGAGTCATCTGTCGCCGGAAGAACGTGCTGCATACAGAGCCACCGGTACGTATCTTTATGCAAAGGCTTGCAGCGAAAAGCTTGGATTTGATACAGAGGGACTTAAAAATCCTGAGCTGGTAGGGCTGACCGTAGAAACGCTTGCAGACTTATCAAAAATCCAAAAGGTTCTTTCCCCGTCTGAGTTTGTCGCATGCAATCAGTATTTGCAATCCAATGGAATTGGCATGAAGGAATTTTCGGATTATCTTCATAATCGTTCGGTAGATCTTACAACCGATGAAAAGGTTCAGTCTGCACTTGTGGATGCGATGAAAGAAATCACACCGAATATTTCTGAAGCGGCAATCAATCAGAAATTGTATGGAATGTATATTGAGGATTGATGGTATGACAGTCTGGCATTATTTATTCTGGGTTGAAAACAATCAAATATCCGCCATACTCAAGAATGGAAAAAAGTTTGAAATCATAAAATTTGGCGGGAATGATTCGATTTCCTATCAGAAAGGCTTCTGGGAAACATGGAAAGAGTATGCAGGATTTTTAAAGGATGATTCCATTGATTTCTGCTTTGTATACGATGCAGAATGTCCGCAGATTTCAGAGGAACTTCAAGCAAGAGCATGTTCGGATGAAGAATGTGTGTGGGATCAATACGCAATTCAGAACGCCGTGAAGATTCTGGAAAAGAATGAGCCGGTTCAGATTTTGAATCAAAACGGGGTATGTATTGCAAAAGTTGGTTCGTTCAGAAATAGAACGGATGCGGACATCCTGCACTTCACAGCGGTATATAGAGCTTCCCAAGAAGAAAGGGAAGAAGCGAAAGAAAAAGCTTATAAGGTAACACCGTTTATCGAAAGGCAATTGAAAAAACTGAAAATTTATGACGAGGAGTAATCTACAATGAAAGCAAACGTTAAAAATGGTCGAGCAATCGCTCCAAAGCAGGATAAACCGGAAAAAGAACCTGCAAAGACACCAGTCAATGCGGTCACCAGTCGAACAAAGCAAGTAAATAAAGTTGTTTTGAGAGATAATGTGCTTAAAAATGTCATTCATGCGGAACTTTATAAGACGTTCCGAGAGAAGGTCAAATCTGAATATGATAAGATTGAAGAAGACTATTTTAGTGATGAGTGGATAAAATTTGCTCTAAAAGATGAAGTTGGATACTGGAATCAAGGAATTGGTCGTGCAATTCCAGTACAAGCATACTATGGCAATAAAGAAGATTTAAAAGATAACTATTTTGGAATCCAACGTACAGATTACAATGAAGACAGCGTGAAAACCTTATTTAATGATACTTGCCCTTATGAAATTATGAACGGGATTAAAGCATCAAAAACATTTGAAGGCGGTCATTGGATTGGATTTGGTTCGTATTCTTACTGTGTTGAGGAAGAACGGTATGCGAACTGGAATGACAATGATTCGATTCAGATAGGGGTTGTAGAGATTTCTCGGAAAGAGTTCAAAAAAGCGATTCTCGAACGGAAATATGAAATTCTAACGGATACTACTTTTAAAAAAGCTGTTTCAGTCATAAAGGAAAGAAGCATTCTTTCCACAAGCGATAAGACAAAGTGTGTTTCGGAGCGGGATATTGACAAGCTGCTTGATATTCTCAACATGGACAGAGCAGAAATAGAAAAAGAAGTAACCGAACGTGTTATGCACAACTTTACGATGACACCGGAAATTATCAGCTTGTATACAGAGGGTCTTCTTGCCTGCGATAAGGTTCGTGCGGACTTGGATGTATATGAGAAAAAGCGGCTGGAAGATGTGAATGAGGGGCACTGGGAGTTGTGGTCTGATTCTGAACCGGTTGCAAAAGAGGGACAGGTGATTGCCACACTTGAAAAACCGCTCGTTGCAAGAAATCCTGCCATTGATATTCACGAAGATGGTCTGATTGGTATCGACTTTGGAACAAAGAGTACCATTGTATCCAAGCAGGATGGGCGTGAAAAAACGAATCTTTTGCGTGTGGGAACGGGGCAGCTTAATAAAAAAGCGGTGTCTTCGCATTATGAAAATCCAACTATTATGGAGTTCATCAACCTTGAAAAGTTTATTTCTGATTATCACACAAGATGCGGCAGACCGGAAACTTCCATTGATGATTTGAGAGTTTCTCACACCGCCAACACGGATTTGAAATCCTGTACCAGAAGCGATGATTTTTATTCGTTCTTCTATGATATTAAGCAGTGGTGTGGTGATACAGAACGCAACATTAAAATTATCGACCAGAAAGGCGTGGAACGTGTTCTTCCTGCGTTTGTCAATCTGGAGGAGGATGCATTCAATCCGCTGGAATTATATGCGTATTATCTTGGCTTGTATATCAATAATATGCATAAGAAAGAAATTTACCTGGATTATATTCTTTCGTTCCCTGTTACCTATGAAAAGGCTGTAAAGGAGAAAATCCTCAGCAGTTTTACAAAGGGTCTGAAAAAGTCACTGCCAGAACCGATTTTGAAGAATGAAGCAATTATGTCAAAATTCAGAGTCAGACAGGGTGTCAATGAACCGGCTGCCTATGCAATTACTGCTTTGCAGGGATATGGTTTTGAACCCGATGAAGATGAAAATGTATTGTATGCAATCTTTGATTTTGGCGGCGGTACAACTGACTTCGATTTTGGCCTTTGGAGATGTTCTGACGACAGCAAACGGGAAGAAAGACGATATGACTATGTAATTGAACACTTTGGTTCTGAGGGCGATAAATATCTCGGCGGTGAGAATCTGCTGGAATTGCTGGCATTTGAAGTGTTCAAGGCAAATGCGGATTTGCTCGGAAAGAAAAAGAAAGCAAAGAAAGCAGGTGCGGATGAAAAAGCAGAGGAAGAGGGCACATCTGGATTTACTTTTTCAAAGCCAAAAGAATGCGATGAATTTCCGGGCAGTGAAACCCTGATTTCTGATTCACAGGAAGCAAGACGAAACACCAAGCAGCTGATGGAAGCATTGCGTCCGTTCTGGGAGGGAATTGTTGCAATCGCCGATAAGGATGCGGAATCTGGCAGCAAATCAGAAGAAGAAAAGGAAACAGCTGCTGAAGACTCTCAGGGCGAATCAGAGGGCAATCAGACGATTGTCTATGAGGGCTATGTATTCAGAAATGATGCAGATTGCAAGTTCCCAATTGATAACGGCTGTATTACCGTTTCTTTATTCGATAAGGATGGAAACCGCAAATCTGACCAAAAACTTTATATTGAAAATCCGAAAGAAAATATCCATGTGAATCTGGTTGAAATCCTTGAAAAGCGGATAGAAAGAGGCGTATCAAACTTCTTTACCTCCATTGCCAAAGCGTTCAGAAATGAAGCAGCTGTGAAAAGTGAGGTCAATGAAATTCAGATTTTCCTTGCAGGGAATTCCAGTAAGTCGCCGATTTTAAGCAAGTTGTTCCAGGCGTATATTCAGAATGAAGAGGGTGGAAAAGAATATTATCACCTTTTCCCGCCGCTCGGCACGAAAGAAGCCTTTGCAATTCAGCGGGAACGTGGCATAGCCGTGCACGAAGAGGATATCACAGCACCGACTGGTAAAACGGGTGTTGCATATGGTCTGATTGCAGGCCGTGAGGGCGGCAAAATCAAGGTGATTTCGGAAATCAAAGCGGATGCACAGACGAAGTTCCGCTATAATATCGGTGTGGAAAAGCGTGGCAAATTCAAAATGATTCTGGACAGAACGCTGGTTGACTATGGTCAATGGGTGCTGCTGACGGATGCAGGGGTTGAAGATTTTGAGATTTACTATACCTCGCAGCCGAACGCAGCAAAAATGGCAATCAGTGAAACGGGTATTTATAAGAAGCGTTGCAGACTGCCTTATGTGGATGAAGATGCAGACGTTTATATTCGTTGCGTGGAGGATTCGCCAGAGGAGCTGGAATACTGCATTTCAAAGGATGAGCCGAACGATGATGCCGAGGGAACTCGCATTCATCTGGGTGAATAAGGAAGGAGTTTTATTATGAGCAAGCGTGTTATTACTTTAGGTACATGGGATGGTAAGCCGATTCAGTGGCTTGTTTTGAAAGAGGAAGGACTTGCAACATTTTGCATATCAAAAGAAATAATTTTCAGCCATTGCTACAATGACAATGAAAATAAAGGAAGCAATTATGCTAAATCAGATATTAGAAAATATCTGAATTGTAATTTTTTTAAAACAGCCTTTAGTGAGGTTGAAAAGAAAAAAATTGTTAGCGTAAAAAATACAGATTCCAACACAAAAGATAATGTTTTTCTTTTAAGCAAATCTGAAATTGAGAGCCTTATGACAAACGGGGAGAGAATTTGTGGAAGCTGGTGGTATACAAGAACTCAGTATAATAGTGTAACAGTTTACGACCATAGATATGATAGTGCTGATTTTGGACAATATTTAACTGATACAGAGGGCATTCGTCCAGGCGTGTGGATAAAAGAGTGATGGCACATAAGAATAAAGCTGTTTAAAACTCTCTTTGCGTATAGGTTCTTTTTGTGTGCTTTTTCTGAAAAAACAAGCGGTTTTGCAGCGTTGCGATTCGTTATGACAATCAACGATAAAAAAGAAGATGAATATCATAGATACCTATTATTTAGTAGATTATGAGAATGTAGGAAGCAATGGTCTTTCGGGATGCCAAAATAGGACTGCATCCGACCATATCCTTATTTTCTTTACACAGAATGCTCGCAAGATAGACATGGCTATAATTGCAAACCATGGCACTGCGGAACTAAAGATGATGGAAATTCCTGCTGGGAAACAATCGGCAGATATGCATATTGTTTCTTATCTGGGATATTTGGCTGGAACATCAAACTGCAACATCATAATTGTCAGCAAAGATACTGATTTTGACCCTGTCATTCAGTTTTGGAAAAAGAGATTCGGTATTTCTGTTTCCCGCAAAGAAAGCGTCCGAAGAATCTCAGTCAAGAAGCAACCTAATTCACAGGCAAGCATATCGACTACAAAAGAAGCACAGATTCGTTTTCTATTTGACCAGAATTTCAATCAATCACCATATCTTGAGAAAAAAGAAGCTATCATTGCTCTTTTTCTCAATGCCACAGGTAAGCAATCTCTCAACACGGACTTGATGAAGCTGATACCAAGCAGCAGCATTCCGGAGTTGTACAAGGTGTTCAAAGAATTCAGAAAAAATTTGTCCTCTAAAAAATAAACGTCAAATGGTCAAAGTATGTGGCAACCTCCCAAATGAAGCATATTGCATGGAAGAAATAAGGGGCAAATTGGATCAAGAATCACTAAAA
>ERZ773264.3102-NODE-3102-length-14214-cov-5.131789_pt1 | contig 14214 bp, 7 predicted proteins | sample MGYA00511910_ERZ773264 | MGnify/ENA primary metagenome ERZ773264 (study PRJEB29015, sample SAMEA2737739) | human gut metagenome | biome: human gut; feature: human-associated habitat; material: faeces | place: China | collected 2012 ... | reverse complement strand
CCTGCATGAAGATCTTTACCTGATTCCAACTATTCTTCGTATCATTCGATACTTTCTCACCAGGAGTAGAACGACCATTCTCTACATATTTCTTCATAGTCCGTTTCATCTCTTTCACCTCATTTTCGTAACGTTTATCACCGATAATGTTTTCTTTTTCTAACCTACTTGACAGTTATTTAGTAATTCTTCTTTTCCATAATATTATCAATTATCTGGAAAAACAAAAATTGAGAAGTTTGTGGAAAAAGAAGGAAAATGCTAACCAATAAAGAACAAAATAAAGTATATATGATACTAAACAGACATATAACGTTTTTGTGAACTTTTGTTTTACTGTGAATAGTTTTTTTCGTTTATTGAACAATTAGTTTTCTATTTTTAGGCCAATATATTCTAACTTTGTATTTTAGTTAAAAAAACTACTGAGATGAAAAAACAACGAATTACTATTCTTCTTTCTTTTTGCTTATCATTAGCAATAGCATGGGGAGAAACACCTCCTGCTAAAACTGTATTTGCGCAATACATGAACCAAGCCCAGACATTTGCCAACAACTTTCCACGGGAAAAAACGTATTTACATTTTGACAACACGAGTTATTATGTCGGAGATACGATCTGGTTTAAGGCTTATGTCACTCTTGCCGAACAACAGATTTTCAGTCAGATCAGCCGCCCTCTGTATGTAGAACTGGTGGATCAGACAGGACATATAGCAGATAAACAAATCATCAAACTGACGCAGGGAGAAGGGAACGGACAATTCGTTCTTCCCCGTTCCATGTTATCCGGCTATTATGAGGTACGTGCCTATACCCGCTGGATGCTTGCTTTCAACGAACCGCAGTATTTCTCACGTACTTTCCCTATTTATCAACTGGCAAATAGTGATAAGCTGGAACGTAGCATCACAACTTACGAACTTAGTCCGTCAATGGAGAACCGTCCGTCGGAAACAAAGGAGAAGTTGAGTGTACGTTTTTTTCCCGAAGGAGGGCAATTAGTGGAAGGAGTGACTTCGCAAGTGGCTTTCAAGGCGGAGAGTAAAGATGAAGGGAATATAGAATTGTCGGGAACGCTCTATACCAAAGAAGGAGCAGAAATCACTTCTTTCGAGACTTTGCACGATGGAATGGGGCATTTTGAATATACGCCTTCTGCACAACCGGCTGTTGCCAAAGTCGATTTTCAAGGAAAGAAGTATGAATTTACCCTTCCACAAGCGTTGCCTAACGGGTATGTGTTGAGTACTGTCAACAATGCCGGTGCCCTTTTGGTGAAAGTATCCTGCAATGCCGCTACTCCTCAAGATACATTAGCTATATTTATCAGTCATCAGGGACGGCCGTATGTTCATCAATTGATTAGTTGCCGGGCGGACGCTCCACAAGAGTTCATTCTGCCTACCCGCAAACTACCGGCAGGTGTACTGCAAGTCAGCCTCATCAACCGAGCTGGTAATACGTTATGCGAGCGTTTTGTCTTTTCCAATCCACGTGCTCCTCTACAACTATCCGCAGAGGGCCTGAAAGAGGTGTATACTCCCTACGCTCCTATTCGTTGTGAGTTACAGGTAAAGAATGCCAAGGGAGAACCGGTATCGGGAGATGTATCAGTCAGCATCCGGGATGCCGTCCGGTCAGATTATCTGGAGTATGACAATAACATCTTCACTGATTTGCTGTTAACATCTGATTTAAAAGGATATATCCATCAGCCCGGTTATTATTTTGCATCGCCGTCTCCCCGGAAGCAAACGGAACTGGATATATTATTAATGGTGCATGGATGGCGTAAATATGACATGAGCCAAGCCATTTCTACTGCTCCTTTCACTCCGTTGCAGTTACCGGAAGCTCAATTAGTGTTGAACGGGCAGGTTAAATCAACGATCCTCAAGAATAAACTGAAAGATATAGCGCTTAGTGTGATAGTGAAGAAAGATGACCAATTTATCACTGGAGGAACCGTGACCGATGAAAACGGTCGTTTCACCATTCCTGTAGAAGACTTTGAAGGAACCACGGAAGCGGTGATCCAAACCCGGAAAGTCGGTAAAGAACGCAACAAGGATGCATCCATCCTGATCGACCGTAATTTCTCACCTGCTCCCCGAGCCTATGGTTACAAGGAGCTTCATCCTGAATGGAAGGACTTGACCCACTGGCAACAAAAAGCCGAGAATTTTGATTCTCTATACATGGATTCTATCCGGAAAGTAGAAGGGCTTTATGTATTAGATGAAGTGGAAATAAAAAGCAAACGCCGGCAAGGAAGTAATATGGCTACTAAAATCAATGAGAAAAGCATCGACGCTTATTACGACGTACGCCGCTCTGTAGATTTATTACGTGACAATGGGAAGATTGTCACAACTATTCCGGAATTAATGGAAAAGTTGAGTCCGCAATTCGATTGGGATCGTAGCAATGACAAGCTTACTTATCGGCAGAAACCGATCTGCTATATTATGGATAACCACATTTTATCCGAGACAGAAACTCAAATGATGTTGACCGAAGTGGATGGATTGGCTTCTATCATCATCAGCAAAGGAACCGGAGGCATTGATGACGACATCATCCAGAATACAAAAATGTCTGAAGTAACCGATAGCACGGGAGTGGATATCAGCAAACTGGATAAATACAGTGTTTTCTACCTGATTCCCCTACCCAGACGTGATGTATTGAACAAAAGTCAGACTGCCGTACTTGGTACCCGGCAAACAGTCATTCAGGGATATACTCATGCACTGGAATATTATTCACCTGCCTACCCGACCAAGGAATTGTATATGGATAAAGTGGACAAAAGACGGACGCTCTACTGGAATCCGTCTGTACGGACAGATGAAAATGGAAAAGCTGTGATTGAATGTTATAATAACCAATATTCCACTCCGGTGATTATTCAGGCGGAAACGATGAGTAAGGATGGACAAATAGGAAGTATGAAGTATTCTACAATCGGGCAAGCGGAGCAATAGTTCTTGTTGTAGATAACCTCATAGCAGATATTATTAATGGGGATGAAGTTATTCCTGATCCGGAATCCTTCATCCCCATTATTCTTTCAATGTTTCTATTCATTCCGTTTTAAATGGAATGACAGTTATTTCTTTTTTTGTCCCGGGTAAGGTTCTACCATGCAACGCTTCGCCCATGCTTCGTATGCTTTTGACATTTCTGCCACCTTCTCCGGATATTTAGCAGCCAGATCATGTTGCTCGCTCCGGTCTTCATTCAGATTGTACAATTCCCATTGAGAGTTATTTTTCGGGCGAACCAGTTTCCAGCCATCATTGGAAAGAAAAGCACGTTCGTTGAAGTGTTCAAAACCCAGATAGTCGTGTCCCTTGCGATGTCCGGTCTTGAAGATAGGAAGTAAGCTCTTTCCTTCCATTGGAAGAATATCATGTCCTTTATACGTTGCCGGATATTCAGCATCCGCTAAATCGACACAAGTAGCCATGATGTCCATTACATGCCCTATTTCAGATGTCATGCCACCCACGTTCTTTTTAATTCCTTTCGGCCAATGAGCAATCATCGGAGTACAGATTCCTCCCTCATAAGATTTAGCTTTCCAAAAGCGGAATGGAGTATTCGCTACATTAGACCAACGGGCTCCCAATGAAGCGTATGTAGTCTGTGGTCCAGGCAATACTTGTTTATTACGCGGGTAAATGATTTTCTTTCCATCACGAGTCATATCCGGACGGTCGTTCTCTCCACCAGACATGTTCTGGCAGTCTTCATTACTGCAACCATTATCAGACAAGAAAAGAATCAATGTATTATCAAGCTGTCCGGTCTTTTTCAAAGCCTCGATAATTTGTCCAATACCCTGATCTACACGGTCGATCATTGCAGCGTGAACGGCCATCGCACGGGCATCCCATTCTGCATGTGGATTGTCTTCCCATTTGTCATGAAACTGACGTTCGGACAAAAAGTTATCCATTCCCGGGAAAATACCCAACTGCTTCTGACGTTCGTAGCGGGCATTACGGATAGCTTCCCAACCTACTTTATAAGTATCCTTATATTTCTCAATATCTTCAGGAAGTGCATGCAGCGGCCAATGCGGTGCTGTATAAGCCAAGTACATAAAGAATGGTTTATCATCCTTTGCATATTCTTCTACCTCCTGTACGGCACGATCTGAAAGGGCTTGGGTTATATAATATCCTTTAGGTACTTCCTTTATAGGCACTTCACCTTCTACTAAACTGAACGGATCAAAGTAATCCACCACTCCATAAATCACTCCATAGTGAGAATCAAACCCACGATTGACGGGATAATGACATAAATCAGAGAATGTATCATGGAAGACACGGTGTGCCAACCATTCGCGTTGGTCTTTACGGAGTGGAGTCTCTGCAACATGCCATTTTCCAACCATACTGGTGGTATATCCTGCTTCTTTCAACACCTCGGCAATGGTAACGGCATTGCGTGAGAGTGTTCCGCGATAGCCCGGCAAGTGAGCATCAAAGGTCATTCGTCCGATTCCGGCTTGGTGCTGGTAAAGTCCCGTCAACAGGGAAGCACGAGTCGGACAACTACGACTTGCATTATAGAAATGATTAAAGCGTACTCCTTCTTGTGCCAGTTTATCCAAATTAGGAGTATGAATCTCGCTACCATAGCATCCCAGATCGGAATAGCCAAGGTCATCTGCAAGAATTACCAAGATATTAGGACGTTTGTCCGATTTCTTGCCTTTCGCCTCTGCTGCAGAATGGCCAGCAACCATCAAGGCGGTCGGTAATAGTAATAATTTAGAATTCATAAGTTTAATATTGGTTTATAATTTGTTTTTCACTGTATTACTCTTTTCCTTTGTCTTTGTTTTCCGTAAACCATTTACATACTTTTTTGCTCAACTTAGCTACGACTTGCGGATGCGACTGCGCCACATCGTTTTTCTCGAATTTGTCTTTTTCAATATCATACAGCTGTGCATCGCTTCCATCACTATTTATCAATAGTTTCCAGTTGCCACTGCGTATAGCCAGATGAGGACTTCTGTCATTTACATTTCCCGGTTTTTTAAAGAATTGGTTTCTACCGAAATCCCACATCAAATCCGTTTTACGTTTAGCTTTCGATTTGCCCAAAAGAACTTTATCATAATTTTGTCCGTCTCCCTGATAACCTTTCTCTGTTTCAATTCCAGCTATCGCACATAAAGAGGGATATAAATCGACTGCACACAGTACGCTCTCATTATTCACTTGTCCAGCCTTTATTTTCTTGGGGTATTTTATAAGGAACGGCATACGAATTCCACCTTCATAAAGGCTGTTCTTCGTTCCTCTTAAATAAGCAGCACGAGCGGATTGGAAACTGGGCGCCGGTCCGTTGTCACTAGTAAAAATCACGATTGTATTTTCCGACAATCCCAACTCATCCAATGCTTTGATAAAACGTCCGATCTGTTTGTCCATTTCAGCAAGAACAGGGATGAAGGCTTCTTCCGTATTCCAGCTTTTGTTATCCTTTTGCTTAAATTCCGGTACCCAAGGAGTATGCATATCATCCGGCCAGAGATTCAAAAAGAAAGGCTGGTCTTTATGACGTTTGACAAAGTCGATGCTCTTGTTTACAAAGTACTCGGTACGTCTCCAGCGTTTTACGCTGTCTTTGGCCGACCATATCCAGTTCGTAGCAGTGATTGCCGGTTCCGGGTCCGGACTTTCATACGTTGATATATATTCGTCAAAACCGTAATTTTTAATAGAAGGTGCATTGTGTACGTCGCGTCCGCCTCCCATGTGCCATTTACCTATATGTCCGGTAGCGTAACCTGCATTTTGGAAAGCACGTGCCATGGAAGGATTCTTGTCACTCAAAAAGTTACGCTGTTCACACTTCTTGTTGCTGGCTTTATTATTTAAAAAGGTATTAATTCCTACTTCAATCGGGAATTTGCCTGTTGTCAATCCGCAACGTGAAGGTGAGCTGACCGGTGCAGATGAATAATACTGATTGAATAACAATCCGTCCTGCGCTATCTTATCAATATTCGGAGTAGGAACAAACTTACCTCCATAACAACCGATATCTCCGATTCCCATATCATCTACATAGATGACGACCACATTGGGTTTTGTCTCTGCCTGCATACTGGCCACGGGTAATAAAGCTCCCAACCAAGGCAAATGTTTTTTGATGTTCATAATTATTCTGATTTAATTAACTGTACTTCTTGTCGGTTTTTGTGTGACTGACTTATGTAACAAAAGTAGAGAAGTTTTTTAAGAGAAAGGGAAAAATACAAATCAATAAAGGAAAAAAACAGGTAAACAGAGATGGAAGTAACTAATCAGGATCTATTACAAGTAAATAGGGAAGATATAATTTCCATATCTTCCCTATTTCATTATCTATATTATTACCATTCAATCTGCTGGTCTTCATCCGGAATCTGCGTATTGATATTCCGCAGAAGCGTCATACTTCCTGCTACTCTATACTTGATAGGAATTACTTCTGTACCACTACCTCCATAAGTAAAATCTTGGAAGTCGTATTCAAACATAATTTGAACATAACGACGTTCCAAATAAGGGCGTGTCGCGTCCATAACCGAAGTACTACTATAAGTAGGCGTCCCAATCAGTTCAAACTCCATTTCGTTACTTGGATCATCCTGCTTCATATCCAATGTTCCATCTTCTTTGAAGTGCACATTAATTTTGTATTTCTTACGCATATCCTTATCCATATCCTCATTAATCAAACCGGCATAAAAGAATATGGAATTGTTATCTACCACATATCCTGTACGCTTGTCCGTCGTTCTTGCATTCGTATCAGGCTTACCATTTATATAAGTGTACACTTTCATGGAAGAAGCCGTGTACGAACCGGAATAATTATTAAAAGGTACTACCTTCAACAAAGCTTTTGCATAGTTCTTGCGCGGATGACTTTGATAAGCATAGGATCCATCATCAACAATGGTCAACGGTAAAACCCATTTTTCCAACATATCAATGTCTTGCAAATTGAAATCTATATTTAATAGTTCTACGCACGAACCGGCAGGAATATGTACTGTTTCTGGAAATTCATATTTGTCTTCCTCCATTTCCGTATACCATAATTCCGGACGATAAAGACTAAAACGTTCGATATTCAGTGTTTTCAGCGTATCCTTATCTACTGCTATATGTATATCTCTGTCTTGGCTATTCACTGTAGAGCCACTGACAATGATAGGTAGCTGATAGGTCACTTTTCCATTGTCCTTATACCTAACGTAGATGGTAGTAACACCATCGCTTCCTGAAGCGATAGGCGCTTTGAAAGATACGTATTGTTCATACTGCTCATCTTCCCACTCATTATTACAAGCGGTTCCCAAGACGATGACAGCCAATAAACTTAAATAAATATATATATTCTTCATATCATATTCTTATTAGGAGATTAATCATTGTATGTCCATCCCGGGTTCTGCGTCAACCGTTTATTACGTTTCAACTCATCGTGGCTGATAGGCCAGAAATAGAGTTTACGTGAGAAGGCAGTAGGTAAGTCTGCAATTTCAATCGGAGTATAGAATTGTTCTCTCTGCTCTTCTACATCCGACATATAGAAATTACACCCGTAATTTTTCTTGGATTCTTCCACTTCTGCATCTTTCCATCTACGCAAATCAAAATAACGCTGCCCTTCGGCCATGAGTTCAATCTGACGTTCACGTTTCAGTTTCTTGCGGAATACATCCCGATCCTGGTACTCTGGCATTGTATAATCGGGTACACCCGCACGGCGACGTACTTGTCTGATGCCTTTTTTCATTTCATCAACATCACGTTTGACGGAATAACTGGTAGATCCATCCCACGATGGAATGTCGTACGAAGATCCATCTTCCAGTTCATTCAACGCTTCGGCATAAATCAACAGAATCTCGGCAAAGCGGATGGCAGGTTCTGCTTTCGCTTTGATTTCCTTACGATTTGTATCGTCCGGATGCACATATTTCATGATACCGATCCCGGATCGTAAATAGACACCGGTACCAGAGAAACCGTCAGTATTGATACCGTAATAATAGTTGACTTGTTTCTCAACGTCATTCTTATAATCTGTTGTCTCTGCATTTTTCAGCAAAGCCCATACGCAGCCATTGAACGAAACGGATGCATAGAAACGCGGTTCTCTATCCGCATATTCCTTATATACGCCTTCCTTTATTTGAGGATATGTGCCTGCCTCAACTTCCTTTTTGGTAACAAAACGTGTACCGGAAGGATATTCTTCTTTAAAATGTTCTCTACTGAATTCGTCTCCGTTTGCCATATAATAAGCATCACACATCTTTTGTGTCATACCATAAGCATTATTTCCTCCACCCAAAGTTTTCGGCATTTGAAGTTTCACCATTTCAGCAATACTATTGACCCCTTGATTACGCCCACGGCTGAAAATCAACTCCGGGTTCTGATACATCGCTAACGAACCATTGAAAACTGCCCGGTAGGATTCGTAAGGATCTATATCGCTATAGCCACCTTCGTTCCATGTCTTTGTCGAGAAGTCACCATCCTGATAAGGGGTAATGGTAGCAGGATATCCGGGTTCAGCAATGTTAGTTGCCTTTTTGTGGTAGAGTTCATAACGATGACCGTTGTTCTCACCGGGAAGTTCCATCACATCTCTTGCCGCAGCTGCTGCTCTTGCCCACTTATATTCATTGTATTCCTGGGACATCAGACAATTTCCTTCATAGTCTACCAAATCCGAGAACTTATCCGGATCTCCCGGACGGGGATTATTGATAGGACTCGCTGAATATATCAATGCTCTGGCACGAGCCGCCAATGCTGCTCCCCGTGTGGGACGCGCCACCTGATTAATGGCTCGGGTCAGAGGCAAATCCTTGGCTGCCAGACGCATCTCCGATTCAATATATTCCACACATTCATCATACGAACTACGTTGAATTGCCAAATCATCATAATCGGAAGTATAGTCAAGCCCCTCATCTGGTAATAAAGGTACAGGACCATATTTGCGAAGTAACAACCAATAATAGTAAGCACGAACAAAACGTGCCTGCGCTTTCATATCAGCTCTCTCTTCTTCCGTATACTTCGTATTCATATCAATATTTTGGATGAAGATAGATGCTTGACGAATACCTTTATAACTATCGCCCCACGAATGACGGTAACTCTCATCATAAGTACCGGTCTTGAACGTCTTATACGCATCGAGACTATTACCACCGAAGTAAATGTCATCGGCAAAGTTAGTGATTGTATTAAGCATGTTAGACACTTCCAAATTGTATCCGCCTAAAAAGGAATAGGCATGTGCTAACCATTCTTCCGTAGATTCCTTGTCGGTAAAAACATCCTCCAAAGACCGGCGGTCTTTAAAATATTTATCTGAGTCGAGGTTATCCGAACAAGCAACGGCAATTACACTCAATATAATACCAATATACAGTTTATATATCTTTCTCATTTTTCATGCATTTAATTAGATATTCACAGTTAATCCCAAAGTAAATGTCTTAGCAAGCGGATATTTTTCTCCGTTAGAACTTCCCATTTCCGGGTCCCATTCTTTAAATTTAGCAAACGTCAAGATGTTGGTACCAATGAAAAAGACACGTATCTTGTTAAACCGTATCTTGTTCACAATCGATTTCGGTAATGTATAACCCACTTCCAATGTTTTCAAGCGTAAATAAGAACCATCCCTGAGCCAGTAAGTAGAAGCTCTATAGTTATTATCGTTCCCTCCATAACTAAGCCGGGGATACGAAGCATTAGGATTTTCATTAGCCGGAATACCCAATGTGGCAGCTGTCTCCGCATCGACATAGCGGTCTTTCACCAAATTCGTCAGGACATTTCCCCACTGACTACCATTAAAGGCATATACGGTAGGGCCATTAATGAAGAACGAAGACTTGCCTGCTCCTTGGAAGTGTGCATTGAAGTCGAAGCCTTTCCACTGTGCAGAAATACCAAAACCATAAATCAAGTTAGGCTTCGTTGTTGCACCAATAGCTACCTCATCACTGCCATTAATAATTCCGTCTCCATTGACATCTTTATATTTAATGTCACCCGGTTGCACCTTCCCCCAGTTAGTTTGCTGCGGGCTATTGCGTATATCATCATAATCTTTAAACAATCCCAAAGCAATTAATCCCTTCGCCTGATTAACCCTGTAACCAGCCTCCTTTTGATAGGGATAAACTGCATTTTCTTCGTCTTTCTCCAGAATCTCATTCTTACTGTAAGTAAAGTTACCACGTACAGTCAGATTGACTTTACCTATTTTCTGCTTGTAAGCAAAATTACCGTCAAAACCTTTCGACCGCACACTTCCCACATTCGCTTTTGGATAAGTATTTACACCCACAATGCCAGGTAGATAATTACGTTCCATATAGATACCATCACGCTGTTCATGGAAATAATCTACAGTAGCCGTAAACTTGTCATTGAATAAGGATAAATCCACACCTGCATCGTGCTTGGTCGCAATTTCCCAAGTGACATTGTTGGAGGCCAGCTGCGTATACTGCATTCCTGTATACACATTGTCCGGAGAACCGTAATCACTCCAAGTCCAGCCATTTCCATCATCCTTGATTGTGTACAAATAGGGAAAACGATATGTTGTATCACCTATTTTAAGCTTATCGCTACCCACTTTGCCATAGGAATAACGTAACTTGAACATATTCATCCATTTCAGATGTTTCTTTATAAACGTTTCTTCTGCTATATTCCAAGCGAGAGAAAACGCAGGGAAAAAGCCGAAACGATGTCCATCAGCAAAATTTTCCGAACCATTATAGCCAAAGTTAAAGTCAGCAAAATAGCGATAGTTCCAGTTGTAACTTACCCGACCGGCCAATCCCATGTGACGTTTGGCAATCCCATTCTTTACATCCGTTCCAATATCAACTGTTGTCCGATAAGCATCCTGACTATATTTCAATGTTCCACTCAAATGATGCGCGTGAAATGCACGGTTATATTGTAAAAATGCTTCCAGGAATTCACGGCGTTCACCAGTAGAGGCACTGGTTTGCTCCATCGGTTTTTCGGCACTTTGTTGGTTGAAGATCACCTTTCCCTCATCATTGCGATCTCTTTGGGCACGCCATGTTTCCGGCATTCTTATCCGGTTTATTTCACTCTGATTATTCGTGTCGAACCCGAAACGTCCTTCAAAACGCAGGCCTTTAGTGATAAAATCCAACTTTTGTTCCAAAGAAATATTGGTCTGAATTTTATTATTCCAGATTTCTTTATAACCACTCTGTGTAGCAAGTACCCAAGGATTATTGCGATTATCTTCTTTCCCGTGTGCAGGAATGTAACCATTAGAATACATCACAGGAATACTGATTGGACTCTGCCCCATCAATGAAGTCCATACGTTAGAGCCCTGCCCCGGTGCATTACGCTTCTTTAATGAACCGGATACGCCTACTTTTACAAGAGTAGTCTTCGTTACATCAATATCCGTATTCAAACGGTAATTCCAACGTTGACTACTAGGATTAGTATTATAATCCTTACGCATGGCATCATCCGTTTTGTACATACCTTCTTCATTCACATAACTAAGCGATACAAAATAACGCGCCGTGCTACCTCCGCCACTCATATTCAGATTAGCACGATAAGTCATAGCTCCATCTTTCAACAGGACATCCATCCAGTCTACATTCGGATATAAATCCGGGTCAAGTCCCAATCGCAGAATTTCCATTTCGTCATTCTGATAAATTCTCTCTTGATTACGAGTTATACATGCTTCATTCATCAGCATGGCATAACTGTAACCATCTGCAAATTCCGGTGTGATGGTACGCGCATTATAAGAAGTCTCCACTTTAGCATTAATCTTAATCTTACCTTCTTTACCATGCTTGGTAGTAATCAACACTACACCATTTGCGCCACGAGAACCATAAATCGCGGTTGTAGAAGCATCCTTCAATACAGTAAAAGACTCAATATCCTCAATATTGATTTCATCTAAATCGCGTTCAAAACCATCAACTAATACTAATGCGGAGCTATTAGCACCAAAAGTGGATATACCTCGAATCCAGAATTCAGAAGTATTCACACCCGGTTGTCCGGAAGTTTGCATGGCAAGGACACCTGATACATTTCCGGCCAATGCATTAGAAAGATTCGCCGTAGGATTTGATTTCAGCACCTCTACATCTACATTCGTCACTGCACCAGTCACAGTCAATTTCTTCTGCGCACCCGTTCCCGTAATTACTACTTCATCAATTTCTCTAGCCTCCGATTCTTTCATTGACACATTGACCAGATTTTGGTGCTTCACCAATATTTCTTGTGTATCAAAACCAATATACGAAAATACCAAACGAGAAAATTCCTCTATGTTTATCTTGTAACGTCCGTTGATATCTGTTATCGCTCCTAAACCAGGTTTGTCTTTCACTGTTACATTGACACCAACCAATGGTTCTTTATTCATATCTGTCACAACTCCCGTTACCTCAATAGTCTTCTCTTGAGCAAAAAGGGAAACAGAGACTAATAACAGACAAATCGTAATAAATTCTTTTATTCTCATGTGTTCTTCTTTTTATTGATTTTCTTGGTCCTGATTGTCATTAGATTCTTCTCCAACTAAATCGTCAGATGCCTGTTCTATAGCAATCTTCCGGATCTTATAATTTCCCGAATCACCCACATAGAAAGTCTTTGTTACCTCATCGTAAGCCAAAGCTACCGGTTGATTAAAGCGAGCTCTCTCACGTACTTCTCCATTTTGCTTACCCCATTTATAGCTACTTGCAGAGGCAGAACCGCGTCCGGCAAACGTAGAAACCACCCCATCCGGAGTCAATATTCGAATACAATGATTCTCTTTATCTGCGAAATAGAAGTCATACCAATCATCCTTATTAGCAGCCTTATACTCCTCGTTAAATACGAAAACACCTTGACCTGGTTTATTGATGCGTGCATTGATACCTACAAGATCCTTATAATCAGCCTGACCGGATTGTCCGCACACAATATATGGAGTTACCAGTTTTTTAGTCTCCTCATCATAATTGGAACGAAGTATATAATGCGATTCATGCATGATGATATAAACATATTTACCTGTTGGATGAGGAACCATACTAAAGTCAACCGTCTGATTAGGTACACTAAATGCCAAAAAGTCATTCAACCCTGCTCCACCAGGAACTTCCGGATTGTTATTATAGCCGTTTTCTTCAAAATTATATCTGTACACATTGCCTGTTGCACGATGATTGAAGTAAAGTTCTCCCGTTTGTGGAAGCACCATAGACCCGTTACAAGCATTACCACGCGCCAAAGCGACCCAACTAGACTCTTTGAAATCTTGTCCGTCTGTACTGCTTCCACGCTTTAAAATAATATTGTTTCTATTCTTAGCACCACCATTCTGGGGAGCAGCCAATATCATATCACCATCATTAGTCCATGTAATAGTAGTTGCACGGTTGATATTATTTAGTTCCTTAGTATAGATCATTTCCTTTTCCAAATCTAACACTCTCAGATTTCCTTTATTTTGAGACAAATAAAGAATATTAGAATGTTGGGGATCAAAAGAAAACCAAAAAGGATAGTCTATCTTTCCACAATCGTCAAACGGACCAGTGTCTACAATATTTCCCTCTCCCAGTTCATCTACATCACCACATAAGTCTGTTACTACCATTTGTGGTTCGTACTGATATTTTTCAGATGCTATCACAGTTTGTTCACCTATCTTTATTTCTACAGTTCCTTCGAAACAGCTCTCCGGCGTGGAGCAGTAGATACTGGTACCTTTAGAACTAATGACAATGGCTTCTTTACCACCTACCTTAACAGAAATAATAGAACAATCTATTCCAAAGTTGCTACCATAGATTATCATTTTCTTCTTTCCACCTCCCGATTTAGGTGTGAAATCCGTCACTTCTACTGGCAGATTCGGATCATAAGGCGCTGATGTATCGTCTTTGCTATCTTTGCAGCTACTAAAACAGACTGCCAAAATGAATACCAACATCATGCATTGTAGCCCTATGTTCCCATGTTTCATAGTTTTACATTTCATAATACACTAGATTTAAATTATTGATTGTTTTGAACTTTATCCATTAATACCTTCATCCAGTATCCTCCGATCACCGAACGGGCTC
>ERZ773264.3082-NODE-3082-length-14304-cov-3.416450_pt1 | contig 14304 bp, 13 predicted proteins | sample MGYA00511910_ERZ773264 | MGnify/ENA primary metagenome ERZ773264 (study PRJEB29015, sample SAMEA2737739) | human gut metagenome | biome: human gut; feature: human-associated habitat; material: faeces | place: China | collected 2012 ... | reverse complement strand
TGGTCAGGAAGCAAATGCAGATACCTGGAAAATGGCAAAAATGAACATGGCAATTCGTGGCATTGAAGCTGATTTTGGACCACATCAAGCGGACACATTCAGCAATGATTTGCATAAAACCTTGAAGGCTGATTTCATTCTGGCAAATCCTCCATTCAACTATCACCCGTGGGGACAGGAACGCTTGACAGAAGATGTTCGCTGGAAATATGGCGTACCACCTGCAAATAATGCGAACTATGCCTGGATTCAGCATATGATTCATCACCTTGCACCAAATGGAAAAATCGGTCTTGTGCTTGCGAATGGTGCATTAAGCACGCAATCCAGCGGTGAGGGCGAAATCAGAAAGAGAATCATTGAAGATGATTTAATTGAGGGCATTGTTGCAATGCCGACGCAGCTTTTCTATTCTGTAACGATTCCTGTTACACTCTGGTTTATTTCCAAAAATAAAAAGCAGAAAGGCAAAACTCTTTTCATTGATGCCCGAAAAATGGGATTTATGGTGGACAGAAAGCATCGAGATTTTTCAGATGAAGACATTGCAAAGCTTGCGGATACGTTCACAGCGTTTCAGAATGGCGAATTGGAAGAAGTCAAGGGTTTCTGTGCCGTTGCGACAACAGAAGAGATTGCAAAACAGGATTATATTTTAACGCCGGGTCGGTATGTTGGCATTGAAGAACAGGAAGATGACGGCGAACCATTCGATGAAAAAATGAAACGTCTGACTTCGGAACTCTCTGAAATGTTTGAGAAATCGCATACACTTGAAGATGAAATTCGTGAAAAGCTGGGGGCGATTGGGTATGAAATCTAATTGGAAAACTTGTCAACTCGGAGATTTGATAACATTCCAAAGAGGTCACGATTTACCGAAAACAAAAATGCAAGGTGGAAAATATCCTGTTGTCGGCTCAAACGGCATTATTGGATACCACAATGAATATACAACAGAAGCCCCAAGCATTACGATTGGCAGAAGCGGTAATGTTGGAAAGCCTTTTTTATTCAAAGGAAGATCATGGTCGCATAATACTTCTCTATATATTAAAGAATATAACGCGGTTGATCCTATTTTTATTTACTATTTTCTACAAACTCTTGATTTAGGCAATTATGCAGGCGGTAGTGCTGTTCCTACACTAAACAGAAACCATATCCATACACTTAATGTATATGTTCCTACAGATATTGACGAACAGCGTAGGATGGGTGCTGTTCTGTCTGTAATCGATGATAAGATAGAACTGAATACTGCGATAAATGAAAATTTAGAACAGCAGGCTCAGGCGATTTATCAAGAAATGATAATTGACAATTCATCTGATGCTTGGAATAAAGGTAAATTATCTGATATTGCAGTTATTACTATGGGGCAATCTCCTAAAGGTGATACATATAATGAAAACGGAATAGGAACTGTGTTTTATCAAGGACGAGCTGAATTTAGTTTTCGTTTTCCGACAAGAAGATTATTTACAACAGAACCCAAACGAATGGCAGAAGAAAATGATGTCTTGATGAGTGTTCGTGCTCCTGTAGGTGATTTAAATGTTGCAACAGAATCATGCTGTATTGGACGTGGACTCGCAGCAATTCATTCTAAAGATAATCATCAGTCATTTGTTTTATATACTATGTATGCAGTAAAAAAACAGCTAAACATCTTTAATGGTGAAGGCACTGTATTTGGTTCAATAAACAAGGATTCCCTCAACAATATTGACATTACAATCCCTGATAAAGATACTTTAGATAAGTTTGAGGGTATTGTTGCTCCTATGGATGCTGTAATCAGAAATAATTATGATGAAAATTGCAGATTACAGAGCATTAGAGATTCTTTACTACCACGCTTGATGTCTGGTGAGATTGACGTTTCAGAAGTCAAGATTTAAGCTGCTGAAAGTCGTAAATTTTCATTTTTATTCGCATAATACAAAAATTGAAAGGAGCTGATAACATGGCAGCCTTCTATCAAGAATCCGACTACGAAAACGCCCTGCTTGAACTATTTGAACAGCATTTGGGCTATGAATGCGTCTGTGGATATCATATCGACCACAACGTAAAATCGCCCTTATACGATGAAGTGCTGGAAGAAAGTATTTTCAGAATCAATAAGGGGAAACCATATGATGCAATAAAAAATGCACTTCTGACTTTAAAGAATTTTGAAAATGGAACGCTCGTGCAGAAAAACGCCGTATTTACGGACTATTTGCAAAACGGAATTTCTGCAAGATATACTGAAAATGGCGAGGAACGCTCCACTTTAATCTATCTAATTGACTGGGAAAATATCGAGAACAATTCTTTCATCTGTGCGAATCAGTGGACATTCATTGAGAACAGCAACAGAAGACCGGATATTCTGCTTTTTATAAATGGTCTGCCGCTTGTTCTTGTAGAATTAAAATCACCGTCCAGAGAAGACACCGACGCAAGCGAGGGATATACTCAGATAAGAAACTATATGCACGAAATCCCGTCAATGTTTTATTATAATCAGATTTGCGTGATGTCTGACCAGCTGACAAGTAAAGCAGGGACAATTACAAGTGACGAAACACGTTTTATGGAATGGAAAACCGTTGACGGAAGTTATGAAAATACAGAATACGCACAGTTTGACACTTTTTTTGAAGGAATATTCCAAAAAGAAAGACTTCTTGATATTTTGAAAAATTTTGTTTTATTCAGCAATGATGGAACAAAACAAATAAAAATTCTTGCTGGATATCATCAGTATTTTGCTGTCAACAAGGCGATTTTATCCACTAAAAAGGCAACCGAAACAGACGGAAAAGGCGGTGTGTTCTGGCATACTCAAGGTAGCGGAAAATCGCTGTCGATGGTGTTCTATGCCCATCTCCTGCAAACGGCATTGAATAGCCCGACGATTGTTGTACTGACTGACAGAAACGACCTTGACGACCAGCTATATTTACAGTTTGCAAAATGCAGTGATTTTTTAAGACAAAAGCCTGTTCATGCTGAATCAAGAGAACATCTTCGTTCTTTGTTAGCAGGCAGAAAAGCAAATGGAATCATATTTACAACCATGCAGAAATTTGCTGAATCTTTTGAGTGTTTATCCGACAGAAGAAATATTGTTGTAATGGCTGATGAAGCACACAGGGGACAGTACGGACTCGCTGAAAAAGTCGATAAAGAAACAGGAAAAATAAAAATCGGTTCGGCAAGAATTATAAGAAACAGCCTGCCGAATGCTACATATATCGGCTTTACAGGCACACCTATTTCAACAAAAGATAAGTCTACAAGAGAAGTTTTTGGTAATTATATTGATATATACGATATGACACAGGCAGTTGAAGATGGTGCAACACGTCCTGTATACTATGAATCAAGAGTTCTGAAACTGAAACTTGACGAACAGACAATGAAACTGATTGACCAGGAATATGATATAATGGCAGAAAATGCAGATGCAGGCGTTATCGAACAGTCAAAACATCAGCTTGGCAAAATGGAAGCAATTCTTGGCAATGACCAGACAATCCAATCTCTTGTGACAGATATTCTTGACCATTATGAAAACAACAGAGCAAATCTGCTGACAGGTAAAGCGATGATAGTAGCATATTCACGTCCCATCGCTTTAAAAATATATCATAAAATCCTTGAAATACACCCTGACTGGACGGAAAAAGTTGCTGTTGTAATGACATCGTCAAACAAAGACCCTGAAGAATGGCGTGAAATTATCGGAAATAAGGCACATAAAGAAGAACTTGCAAAAAAATTCAAGGACAATAAAAGTCCGCTTAAAATTGCAATTGTGGTTGATATGTGGCTGACAGGCTTTGATGTTCCATCCCTTGCAACAATGTATGTATACAAGCCGATGTCAGGACATAATTTGATGCAGGCAATCGCAAGAGTAAACCGTGTCTTTGAAGATAAAGAAGGCGGACTTGTTGTGGATTATGTCGGCATTGCAAGTGCTTTAAAACAGGCAATGAATGATTACACAGCAAGAGATAAAGACCGTTATGGCGATACAGACGTAGCGAAAGTTGCATATCCAAAATTCCTTGAAAAAATTTCGATTTGCCGAGATTTCTTTTTTGGATATGATTATTCAAGATTTATGACAGGAACAGACCTTGAACGTGCAAAAGCCATCACCGGTGCAGTCAACTTTATAATCTCTCCGACAAAAGAAGATGATAAAAAAGCATATCTGAAAGAATCTTTGTTGCTCCATCAGGCTTTATCGCTCTGTTCTTCTATGGTGGAGGAATCATTAAGACTTGAAGCAGCATTTTTTGAATCCGTAAGAGTTCTTGTTATGCGTCTTGAAAATAAAGGAACAGGCAAGAAACTTTCTCTTGGAGAAATGAATGCTCAAATCAATGAACTGCTCAAGCAGAGTATCAAAAGTGAAGGCGTTATCAATCTGTTTTCTGATATTGGTGAGGAAATTTCTCTGTTTGACCCAAAGTTTTTGCAAGAAGTAGCAAACATGAAAGAAAAAAATCTGGCAGTTGAACTTCTTAAAAAGCTTATTGCAGAACAGATTGTTGTCTATAAGCGAACCAATGTTGTAAAGTCTGAGAAATTTTCTGAAATTATGCAGCGAGCAATGAATCAGTATCTAAATGGAATGCTGACAAATGAAGAGGTCATCGAGGAAATGATGAACCTTGCAAAACAGATAAAAGAAGCTGGAGAAGAAGGAAAAGCACTGGGACTCACTGCCGACGAACTAGCATTTTATGATGCATTAACCAAACCACAGGCAATCAAAGACTTTTATGAAAATGAAGAACTGATTGCGATTACAAAAGAACTGACAGAAACGTTGCGGAAAAATAAAACGATTGACTGGCAGAAGAAAGATTCTGCAAGAGCAAGAATGCGTATGATGATAAAGAGGCTGTTAAAAACGCATAAATATCCACCAGATGATCAACCAGAAGCAATTGATGCTGTAATGATACAATGTGAACTTTGGGCAGATAATCTTGTGGAGTAAAATGCGATTTTATTTTTTAAATAAGATTATTTAACCATAATAATTAAAAGTAAAATATATAGTATAATTAATAGAAATTATTATATAATATCAAATTTAAAAATATATATTCTAATATGAAATACTATCAGTGTTATCTACTATTAAAAATTAAGTAGTATTCATTAAAATTTTTAATTATGACGATTTATTTATTATCTGTAATATGAATTGCCCTGCACGGGCGGTGGCACTGACGTGCAGTCCGATTGCATCGAGCAATGTCCCTGTTCCTCATCCAAGATTCGTCACAGTGCCACTCTCTTACGAGAGAATTTAAAATCGAATCTTATTTCATATAGATATATTATATATAGTCATGAGATGATCAAAAAATCCAATTCAAATTTTTCCGGAGAAAACAAAGAAGCTTTTTCACTGTATCAATATCTAAAATCAAATATATATTATAATTCCGATAAGGTAACTTTCCGCCTTATCGGAATTTTTTGTTTTGGAGGAATTTGAAATGGAAGAAGTACGAATTTGTGATTACTGCGGCATGGAACTTGCAGAGGATGAAGGCACATATGTGGATGACGAGCTGCTCTGTGAAGATTGCGTTGCCGACCATTGCATCACATGCGACCACTGCGGAGAAACCATCTGGACAGCAGACTGCGTGACCGACGATAACAGCTTTTTGTGCCAGAGTTGTTTTGATGCACATTATCACCGCTGCGAATCCTGTGACCGCATCATATCGGATGACGATTGCTGCTGGCACGATGATCTGCCATATTGTGAGAATTGTTTTGAAGATTTGGAAGATGAAATCGAGGATTACAGCTACAAACCTACACCGATTTTCTATGGAGATGGAAAGCGATATTTTGGTGTAGAATTGGAAGTGGATGACGGAGGCAAGGACAATGATAACGCCTATAGATTGAAAAGCATTGGAAATGCACAACTTGAAACCATCTACATCAAGTCAGATGGCAGTCTGGATGATGGCTTTGAAATTGTTTCTCACCCCATGACTTTGGATTATCACACAGAAGAAATGAACTGGAAAGATATTTTTCGAGAGGCAGTTTCCATGAGCTATCGTTCCCATCAGACCAGCACTTGTGGTTTGCACGTTCATGTCAACCGGAATGCTTTCGGAGATAACCAGACAGAACAGGAAGATGTCATCAGCCGAATCCTGTTTTTCGTGGAAAAGCACTGGAATGAATTGTTCACATTCAGCAGACGCAGTAGCTACAACATGAGCCGTTGGAGTGCAAGGTTTGGTTTCGAGAAAACAGGAAAGCAAATTTTAGAGAAAGCGAAGAATGGTTGCAATGGCAGATATGTTGCAGTCAATCTCAATAACTACCATACAATCGAGTTTCGCTTGTTTCGAGGCACGCTCAAATACAATACTTTCATCGCCACATTGCAGATGGTCAATCACATTTGCGATGTGGCGATTTCTTTTTCTGAGGAGGGCATTGATGCCATGAGTTGGTCGGAATTTGTGAGTTCCATCGAAGAGCCGGAACTGATTCAATATTTGAAAGAGAGAAGATTGTACGTCAATGAGTATGTGACAGAAAGCGAGGAGATGTAAGATGTGTGCGGTATTTGGCTATTTTGATTATAAGGGAAAAGTGAGCAATGCCATCTTGAAAAACCTGATTCAGAATCTTTCGATTGCTGCAGAAGTTCGTGGAACAGATGCCACCGGAATCAGTTATGTAAATCATGGAAAGGTTGTGACATTCAAGAAAGCAAAGCCGGCTCATAAAGTGAAGTTGTATTTTCCGAAAAATACAAGAGCAGTCATCGGGCACACCCGAATGACGACACAGGGCAGCGAAAAATACAATTACAACAACCATCCATTTGATGGAAGATGTGGCATGGAAACATTTGCTCTTGCACATAACGGTGTGCTGTACAATGATGCTGAATTGAAAGCAAAGTATCATCTGCCAAAAACACCGATTGAAACGGACAGCTATGTTGCGGTGCAGTTATTGGAACAAGAAAAACAGTTACATGCAGAAAGCATCAAGAAAATGGCAGAATTAGTAAATGGTAGTTTTGTCTTTACGATTTTGAGAAATGACAATACGTTGTTTCTGGTAAAAGGCAATAATCCGTTGACTTTATACCATTTTCCGAAGATTGGAATTTATGTATATGCCAGCACAAAAAGCATTTTGGACAATGCTTTGCAGAAAATTCACATGATGAAAAATCCGTGCGAAATTGATGTTTCAGAGGGTGAAATCGTAGAAATTGCAGCAAATGGAAAACGCAGTAAAACTACTTTTGCAATAAAAGATTACACGCATTCAGTATTCAATCCGTATAACTGGTATAAAACAGAAGAACAGGAAGAATGTTTGTTGGAATGTTGCCGGATGTTTGGCGTTTCGGAGGAAGATGTATATTTGTTGTTGGACTATGGCTTTTCAGCGGATGAAATCGAAGAAATGCTGATGAATACCAATCTTTTAGAAGATGCATTGGCAGAAATCAGCGTATTAGAACAGGAGGATGCAGAATGAAAGGATTCCTTGCAGGCGTGATTTTGACTATTGTGGCAGAGGGTGCGATAGCGGTAGCAATCATTGTAAATATGGTAAAGAAAGGAGAGGATGCGTCATGAAGCTGGTGATTGAAGCAGCAATGGAAGTCGTAATCTGCATTGCAGCAATTCTGAAAGTAATCAAGAAAAAGTAAAGAGTGGGCAGGAGTAAAAGAAAAACTTACTTCTGCCTATTTTTTTGTCTGGAGGGAAATTTGATGTTAGAAGAAACCACCATCATAAAAAGCAAAGCGATTTTCTCAGACGACAAAGAGCATCGCTTGCTTTTGCGGAAGGAATGGAATAACGAAAAGCCATCGGCAATGGTCATCATGATCAATCCGAATACAGCGGATACGGTCAATTTTGATATGACCACGATGTTGGTTATCAACAATCTTCATAAGCTTGGATTTGGCAGCGTCAACATTGTAAACTTGTATAGCAGAATCATGGAAAAATTGTGCTTGCGGTTCAATGGCGATGATGAATTAATTGACAATGAAGCAGATGCTGTGATTGAACAGTACGCTGCAATGAGTGATGCCATTATCATTGCCTGGGGGACGATTGGAAAGAATACTTTGCGAGTGCGAAAACGACAGAAATATCTGCTGGAAATGATAAAGCAGCATGCCAACAAGATGTACCAAATCGGACAGAATGCTTGTCATCCACTCACGCCAGCAGTCAGAAGAGAATGGGTGTTAGAACCCTATGAAATGGAGGAAATCGAATGATAAAAGTAACTAATTTACAGGAAATGAGTTGCATTACAAACGCTGATTTAAGAATGTACATTCTGGAAAAAGTAAAAACAATGATGCAGGAATACCAAGTAGAAAATCTGGATGACATCGGCTGTTTTGTCATCCTGGAACAAGAAGAATTTGCAAACTTTCCAATCAGTGAAATGGAGTTTGTAGAAATGCTTTTCTTGGAAAAAAGTATGTTTCTACATGGTGTCAAAATCATTGGCGACAGCTATGGCGAAGACATCTATTTGCCTGTTGGGGTGGTAACATGCTGAACATACCGAGAGTAGCACAATATGCTCGATTCAGTTCTGATAATCAGCGAAGCGAATCCATCGATGCACAGATTAGAGCCATGAATCAGTTCTGCAAACAGAACCATTGGCAGGTTGTTTTCACCTATACCGATGAGGCAAGGTCGGCAACAACAGACAACCGACCGCAGTTTCAGCAGATGATTGCAGACAGTGGTAAAGGACTGTTTGACATTGTGCTGGTGCATAAGTTAGACAGATTCAGCCGTGACAGATACGACAGTGCCATTTACAAAAAGAAGCTGAAAAAGAACCATGTCAAGCTTTGCAGTGTACTGGAACGTATGGACGATTCCCCGGAAAGCATTATGATGGAAGCCGTCTTGGAGGGTATGTCAGAATACTACAGCAAAAATCTGGCTCGAGAAGTCATGAAAGGCATGAATGAAACCGCTTTGCAGTGCAAACACACTGGCGGTTGTCCACCACTGGGATATGATTTGGATGAAAACCGACAGCTGGTCATCAATGAATGGGAAGCTCAAGCGGTAAAAATCATTTTTCAGATGTTTGCAGACGGTTATGGCTACAGTGAAATTATCGAGCGACTCAATGCTCATGGATACAAGACAAAAAGAGGCAAGATGTTCGGGAAGAATAGCCTTTATGAGATTTTATCCAATGAGAAATATACTGGTGTTTTTGTGTTCAATAAGGCAGCTGCAAGAGCAGATGGCAAACGAAATAATCACGCCCAAAAGGACAGCTACATCCGCATTGAAGGCGGTTGCCCTGCGATCATCGGGAAAAAGCTGTTTGCACAGGTGCAGCAGATCAAGGCAAAGAACAAGCGAAACGCTGGACGCTATCACAGCAAAGAGTTTTATTTGCTGACTGGAAAGTTGGTTTGCGATGTCTGCGGCAAGCGGATGATCGGAAATCTGCGATTCAGTGGCAGGAATAAGACACGGCTTGCCACCTACAGATGCAATACGCATCGGGCGATGTGCAATAACAAGGAACTGAATAAAGACTATTTGGATGCTTACATTGCTGTGCTGATTGGAGAGAGGTTGAAGTCGAAAAATCTAAAGCGAGCAGTTGCTAAGGTGAATCAGCAGGTGCAGAAATTCAATCACGATTTTGGTACTCACTATGAAGTGATTTCTGTACAATACGCTGAAATAAAGGACAGTCTTGCCAACATTACTAAGGCAATCGAAAAGGGCATTTTCACAGATGACTTGCTCCAGCGAGCGGAACAGCTGGAGAATGAGAAAACAAAACTGGAAACCAGACTGCACGAACTAAAGCTATTGGAATCACTTCAATATGAAGATGTTGCATATCTGCACACGCAATGGCAGGAATTGAAACGAAACACCGAGGAATTTCGCACGTTCATCCAGCAGTTTGTGAAGATGATTCATGTGCGACCCTATGATTTTGACATTGTTTTGGATATGGGATTTGGTGTGGTGGAGTTGACAGAAACCATTACCATGCGACGTGGTGAATTGTACGAAATGTTTGATTCCAAAGTAAAGGAGTAAAGAATATGTTTGAACAATCAAAAGACAGATACCTGACACGAGGCGTGGATGCGAAGATACCGATTGCACTGCAAGTGATGATGTGGCAGGCTGTTGATCAGATGCCCGAACCGAAAGACTACTTGCAAGTGTTTCGGCTCAGCGAGGAGAACGGTTTGCAAATCGTGCATCATACCTCAGAGCAGCCACAGTTTGAGATGACGTACATTGTGGAGGCAGAAAAGCCGGTCACAGCAAAGGTGTATATCATCGATGACGGGGAACACTGCACCATGCTGTTGGCGGAAGAGTACTGATTAAAAGTGTTCTAAGCCGGTAAAGAAAGAGTCCGCTGTAATAAATTCTACTACAGCGGATTTTTTTCGTCGATTTTTGTAAATTGTTTTTGAACGGACAGACGGGTGTCTGCATCAATTTGTATAATGAATTTGTAAAGAAAAAATTGAAGCACTTTTTTCTACAAGAAATGCAAGATGTTGAAAAAATAGTCGATATAATTCAAAAAACAACTTGACATAAGAAAAAATGTCGTTTATAATAAGAATATAGTGTTCTTTAAAAAATCATGTTATTAAGGAGAAAAGAAAAATGGCTGATACAAAGTTTACTGGATTGGGTATGTCCGGTAGTGGGAAGACGTGTTATTTGTTGGGAATGTATCATAAAATGAGCGAAGGTGTTCGTGGATTTACTTTGGCAACCACTAATCAGGCTGCAACGAAGTTGGAAGATTGGATGTATCAATTGGATGATGAAACGGGTATGGATCGTTTCCCATCTGGTACTTCATTGACAGAATTTACGAATTATAGCTTTAAGTTATGCTATAAAAACGTGCCAATTATGACTTTTGATTGGGCAGATTATGGTGGCGGTACCATGCGTGCAAGAGAAAACAACCCAGAAGTTTTTGCGAAATTAAATGATTCTATTGAAAAATCATCTGTATTATATGTATTTATTGATGGAGACCTTCTTTGTAGCGATGACACAGAAACAAAAATAAAGAATGTGAAAAGAAAGTGTTCGCGAACGATAAATGGCTATATTCAGAATTTTTCGGAATCTCATGAGAATTTGCCACCGATTGTTTTTGTTGTGACAAAAGCAGATTTGTGTGGACCGTATTTAAACCCTGGAGAGATGACAAAAATTTTAGAAGAAGCATTTAGCAATGTGTTTTATTCTGAAAATCTAATCTATGTTGTAGCGGTTTCTCTTGGAGAAGAGATTTCGGACGATGATTATTCGGGAGATGTAGAACCAGTAAACATTCACATTCCATTTTTCATTGGAATTTTTCATGAATTTTTGAATTATTGCTATTACTTGAAAGAGAAATTTTCGAAAAAGCAGCAAGAACATCAAGATCGTATTTCAGCAAATAAGGATGCGATTGATTATGAACAAGACAGATGGTTCTTCACAGATTACGACAGAATTGCTCGTTGCAGAAAGCAAATTGAAGAGGAAAAGAAAAAAATTAACAACAATATAGAATTATTTGATCGATACAGAAAACTTTTGACAGCAATTGCAGATGAGTTGACAAATATGAGTGAAAATTTTATTGTCCTTAAAAATGGAAATGAAATTAATTTTTCTTTTAAAGATTTCATTTCCAAAATATAAGGAGGGATTAACATGAAAGCATATCCGTTGATTTACAGTAGAACCAAGAATGTCGATTTTGTTCCGGATTTCTTGGTACGACCAGAAGATTTGGATTGGCAAACTGCATTGAAATATGTTGGAAATGCAATGGCAAATCTGGATACCTTGAAAACGATTCGATATAGTGCGTTCTCTGTTGGAGATTATTGTATCTGTGGGGGAATCTCCTGTATTACAAAATATCTGGTAGAGGAATTGAAGAAATCTGACATCACATTTCCATCTCAAATTGTATCGGAATATTTGAGAGATTGCAAGGGACGTAGCACTGCTTGTTTTATCGGTTTTGCCATTCCAAAATCAAAGGGGCGGAGTGGAAAAATTCCGGATATTCCTCTTTCTAAATACTGGGATGTATATTTGGAATATCTCAAACACCAGTGGGATAAATCCACAACACATTCTGAAGAATTAAATTTCCCACCAGTTACATTGGATGAAAAAACATATTCTTCCAATTATAAGCCAAAATTTGAATTGATTCAAGGAAAAAAAGTAGTTCGTAACCAGAAAGAAACTCTGCAAGGAACACTGGATTATTTCTTTGACCAGATTCTAAACGACCAGATTCTAAACAAAGGTAGCCAGGATTCTTTTATCTCAGATATTGATAGAAATGAGTGGGATGCTCTGAAGTTTACTTGTGCTTCTGTTTCAGATGATTTTTATCGTGTCTTGAAAAGCACACCGCAAACCACTGCAACCCAAGAAGATATGGGAATGAGAAAATCAGAAAGAAGTGCATCTGTTTCGAATGATGGTTCGAAGATTGGAAACTGTTTGCCAAAAAAAGTACCTAATTATTCAAATACTTATCCACCTAATTTTCATGAAACAGGAAAACAATATCAGAATCAAAAAAAAACAACAAACAACAACCTGCTTGTCGGGATTGTAGCCGCGGCAGTGATAGTGATACTAATCGTCGCGGTAATCGCAATGACTATCAGAAGCAAGGGAGAGGCAGCAAATGTCGCTATAAATACATTAAACAATCTACAAATGTAACAGAGAAGAAAAAGAAGAAAAATATTATAAAAGAGAGAGGAAAGAAAATTTGTGGGAGATTTATTCGGAGCATTTCAAAAAGTAAGCCCCCAAAATAAAAACAACTCTTTTGACCAGATTGCAGCGTACGAAGAGTATTACATGAAGTTGCTGAAGCGGTATCAGGGGGATATTCAAAATATCGAAGAAATGATGGAAAACCTGAGAAAAGAACGAAAGGACTTTTATTTGAAGGAATTGCCAGCAATTCAAAAGGCAATGGTAGAAGATGATGTGCTTTCTAACGATTGCAAAGCCGAATGGCTGACGGAATTGCAAGCAAATGTGGAACGCAGTTTTCAAATCAGCGAATCCTTGATTCAGCATTATATCACGAAAAATCTGGACGAGTTCCGGCAGGAATTACGGGAAGCGACAAAAAGGGTGTAATACATGCGATACGAAGAAGATTATCGATTTTGTGTCACTACTGCATTGCAAATTATGCAGCAGCAACGCAAGAAGTTATACCAGGATTGCGTGGAATACGAACCAACTATTTATTCTGGTTTGCATTCTTCTGATTCAAAATCTGTTCGGCATCTTTATTTTCAATCTTATTTTATAGAGTGGATCAGTCTGCATTGGGAGAGCATGATTGAAATTTTAAACCGTCATGATGAGTATACTGTGGATCAGCGAAAAGAGATGGCACTGTTTTTTGCAAAGTATTTTTTCGATTTGATTTCTGAATGTAGCGAAAATGGATTGCTTTCAAAATTAGCAATTCCAGAACTCTTAAAAGTACAGAAAAGGCAATTGAAAGAGATGATTCTGTCTTCAGAAAAGTGGGAAAAGAATACAAATCAACTACGTGTACAGATGAAGAAAGGTAAAGAACAGTATCAGAAGCTGATTCAAGAAGCGGAGAAAGAGGAATAAAAATGTTAGAAATGTTTGATAAACTGGATGACATCATTTATAAGCCAATAGAAACCATCTGCGATTGGGTGAAAGAACCGTTAAATGCACTTTCTGCTGGTCGGGAACGGAAGAAGATGAAAGAAACTGCAAATATCGAAATGCAGATGCGGAAGCAGGAAGCAGAATTGCAAGCCTACAATGAACGGCAAGCAGCAGAACTGCAAGTTGATCAGCGGCGTTGGCATGCGGAAATTGATGCAATGATTGCAGAACAAGAGAACAAACGACGAGATCAATTAGTAGAATCCATTAAGCGTTATCAGATTGACCTTGCCATGGCAACAAAAGACATTGTCAACAGTATTGGAATGATGTCAATTGAATTGCGGAGAGAAGCAAATGCTTTGATTATGGAAAAGACACAGGAATATCGGCAGTTACAGGATGAGGCAACAAACAATGCAATGCAAAGATTGGATGATATCAATCAACGGTTTGCAAGTAACGAACGAGTTCGATTGAGAATGGAAGACTCTGTTATGAATCAAATGGATGCGGTTGTAGATGCTGCAAACGAATTTAT
>ERZ773264.3072-NODE-3072-length-14330-cov-5.684273_pt1 | contig 14330 bp, 10 predicted proteins | sample MGYA00511910_ERZ773264 | MGnify/ENA primary metagenome ERZ773264 (study PRJEB29015, sample SAMEA2737739) | human gut metagenome | biome: human gut; feature: human-associated habitat; material: faeces | place: China | collected 2012 ... | reverse complement strand
GATGATTGCGATTGTCTTTCCATCTAATAATGAAAGGTTACAATCTTCCTGATAATAAATTTTTGCTTCTGACATTGTTACGCCTCCGTAAATATATGTATTATTTGTTGCATAAAGCAACTAAAAACCAATCTGCTTTATCACAGATATAATTTTTGTTTATTATTTTGTTCCTCTTGCAAGACCTGTAATTCCTGTTCTTACAAGTTCTAAAATTTCGTAATCAGCTAAAAGATTCAAGAATGCATCTAATTTATTCTGATTTCCTGTTAATTCAATAATAAGTGAATCTATACCAACGTCAACAATCTTAGCTCTGAAGATATCAGCTACTGCCATAACCTGCTGTCTCTGTTCAGGTGTTGTCTTAACTTTTGTTAAAATCAATTCTCTGCACACTGAATTATTATCTTCAAGTACCTCAACCTTATTTACGTCTACAAGCTTTTCAATCTGTTTAATAATCTGTTCGATTATATCATCATCGCCTGTTACAACAATTGTCATTCTTGAATATCTAGGATCCTGTGTTACTCCAACAGTTAAGCTATCAATATTATAACCTCTTCTGCTGAACAAACCAGCTACTCTATTAAGTACACCTGATGTATTATCTACCAAAACTGATAAAACTTTTTTATTCATATTTGAGTAACTCCTTCTTTTTATTTTACTCATTTTATATTATCACATATGCATTTTTTGTCAATAATTGCACATTTACCACATATATAAAACCAGCATTCTTTTTAGTTCAACATATCATTTTTATAAACATTCTATAACAAAGTATTTATCTTTCTCTATATAAACACTTTATAAATATTATTTGATTCTTACAGCTTTTACCTTACTCCATTTTCCATACTTTTTCTGTTTTCCTGACTGAATATAAGTTCTAATTTTAAAATACACTTTTTTCTTTGATTTCAATTTCTTTTTTATAAATTTAGAAGTCGACGATTTCTTAATAAATTTTATAGTCTTATATTTTTTGCCATTCTTTGACATTTGAATCTGATATCCAGTAATTCCACTGATTTTACTCCAAGTTAAAGTTGCCTTTTTCTTTCCTCGTTTTACTTTCAATTTTATAATCTTATTAAGATTTTTAGTGTCTGAAATATCAGAAATACTATTTTTAGTTGTATCTGTGATTTTATCAGAAACATTAAATTCAATTATTTTCTCAATATAAACATTATTTTCTAATTTTACTCTAACCTTTATCGCAGCTTTTCCAGCTTTTTTCCCTGTTACATAGATAGCTTTTTCTTTATCTTTATAATCATAAGATACAAAATTCTTTCCATCGTTAACATACGAAACTTCAACACCTTTATACATTGAGTTAACTGGTTCAAAACTCAAATCAATTTTTGTTTTTTCATTAACAGTTATATTTGTATTGCCACTATAAACAATATTGGAAACTTTTTTCTTTGTTGGAGTTACAGTGACTGTTCTTGTAGTGTTATTTACAATCTCGCCACCTCTCATAGCACAACATGAAATTGTCACTTTACTATTATCATCCGGCAAGCTTATAATGGTTACATTTCCCCAATTGTCCACAGTCGCAACATTTTCATTACTTGAAGTAAATTTTAATGTATTTGTAGTAATACTTGACATGTTAGACATAATATCATCCTTAATAGATTGATTGAAAACGTTTGTAACACTTGTCAATATACAGTATGTACTATCTAATTCTATCGACTTATTCTCTAATGTTATTTTAGAAATATCTCCGTCTACCACAACTTCATATGTTACACCACACTTTTCATTTCCTATTGCAGGATAAATTGTAACTTTTGTTTTACCTGTTTTTTTGCCAACTAAGGTAAATGTCATTCTATTTGTATCAATGTTTCTTACTTCAACTATACTGTCGTCCTCTACAACCGATGTAAGCATTTTATTTGCAATATTTTCGTTAAATTCGTATTTATACTTAATTCCATTAGTATTTAACAAATCAAGTCTATTACCGGATTCAACAATATTATCATTCTGATCCTTTACTACTAATTTTAAATTATCAGATGAAACAACTACATTAAACGTCCTTACAGCTTCTCCTGCTTTTGATTTGACATTTATAACGGCTTTTCCCATACCTACAGCTTCAAGTTCACACTCAGTCACTCCATCTTTTTCTTCAACATTACAAACCTTTACAACTGACTCATCATCACTTGTGTATGATATTTTATCTTCATATCCACTTGGGACATCAAGCTGATATGACAATGTAGCTGTAATTTTTGTTTTGTCTAACAAAGTAATATCCACATTTCCTTTATTCGCAATTTCTTTGTTATTTTCATCTTTAACAGATGATATTGTTCCAGGGATTACATTATAAACATATATTGTCTTTATAATTGTTCCTGCCTTTACTACAATTTTACTTGTGCCACAGCCTGTGCCTGATGTTTTTACATCTATGTATTTTCCATCACCTGATACTGTATAACTTATAAATTCTTCTCCTGTTTCAACCTTCCATTCAATCTTATCTGTCATATCGCTATCATTTGATTCAGGTATAAAATTAGGTTTAATTCTATATGACTTTTTATTATTTGTACTATTTATATATAATGAATCATCTGCAATAATTTCCTTACACGGATTTGCCTGAACATCCACTAAATATAATCCTGAAACAGCACACGGATTAACATAATATCCACTATCCCCTTTACCAAGTATAAAAGAAATATCGCCTTCTACTGTAACTGGTACGTCATCTGCTTCATATTTTCCCTGAATTCTTGGAGCAATAATATTAACTTTTCCACTTCCCGTCCAATTTGTTGCCGAAATATTGTGAGAAAAATTCAAGTCTGCAGTTACACTCATAGGAAGTTCGTCCATTATTCCTGAGAACGAATCATTATCCTGATCATATTCCAATTTAGTATCGCCAATTTTTACTAATTTTATTTTATTCCATGTTTCCTTTTGTATAGTGTAAAACGGTAATACTACTTCCGAATTAACCCTTACAACCTGATCTTTATTAACTACTCTTACAGATAAAGAAAATTGCGGAACATATGAAATATTATCCTCTGTCATCTTTACAATACAACTATCTGATAATTCACTAAAACTGTCTCTGTATTTAACAGGTATAGTTAATACACCGTATGCAAAATTTTGATTAATTGTACAAATATCCGGTATATCAATATATTTTAAACTCACATCATTAGACATACTATTATTCTGTACATTCTCAACGGAATCACAAAATCTAACATCTTTCAAAAATTGACAGTTTGAAAATGTGCCAGACATTATGTTTTTAATTTTTCCTTCTTTATTCATAATAAAGTTTGTAAAAGGGCAATTTGCAAAAGCTCCTCCTCCAATATATTCAATTTTTGAAAGTGCGGATGCATCACACTCTGTTAATCCTCTCTTTTTTGAAACAACACCGTCAATGATTCTTGAGCAATTATTAAAAGCATTATTTCCTATTTTTACTAAATTATACGGAAGATTCAACTTACCAATATTTTCACATCCGCTGAAAGCATCTTTCTCAATTATTTCCAGACTTTCAGGTAATTTATTATTCAACTCTAAATTTTTACACTGATAAAATGCTTTAACGCCAATTTTTTTCAATGTGCTAGGAAATTCCACTTTATTTAAACCCACATACCATGTATCATTTTCACGCTTTAAGGAAGATACAGTTCTATCATCACTACCATATAAATTAGAAAAACAATTATCAAACATTCCTTCAGGAACCTCTGTCATTTCTGTAGGAAGTTTAACAGTTTTCAAATTTATGCATCCTTTAAATACATTTTTTCCAAATACAGTTCTATTATTATTCGACAAATCAATATCTTCTAATCCTGTATATGAATGTGTATATACCTTTTGCTTATTTGCTCCCGGTACACATAATACAACTTCTATATCAGAATCATATTTATTGTAACTATCTCTAAAATTTTCCTGATTAAAATATCCAATATTCAGTTCATAATACTCCTGCCCATTTCCATATGTATAATATCTATATTCAGTATCTCCCTCCTGGTAAGTTTTATGTATATCTTTCTTTGAAATATATACGCTTCTTCTTCCTTCACAAACTTCTTCTTTTTTTATTGCCCCGCAATTTTCAAATGCACTTTCACCAATCAATGTAATGCTTGATGTAAAATTAACATTATGCAAATTCGTAGCGTTTTTAAAAGCCTTACTTAATATTTCTATAACAAAATTAATATTATCCTGATTTTCTGAAGGGAAATGAACATCTGTTAAATTATAGCATTCTATAAATGCCTCACTTCCTATAGAAAGTATTGTATTTTCTTTTATTTCATGTGTATATTCCCCAAAATTAACTTTTTGTAACAAACTACATTTTTTAAAAGCTTCGAATCCTATAGTTTCAATATTATCCGGCATATTTATTTCAATAAATTTACAACCTAAAAATGCATAATCGCCAATATAAGTTAATTTATCTAATCCTTTAAATATATCAGAATCATATACACTTGTTCCCCAAAATGCTCTTTCTTCAATTCTCTCAATTGATTTAGGCAAAATAACTTTATATAATGATGAGCACCCATTAAATACATTTCCTGAAATAGTAGTCATTTTTGTATTTTTTGACAAATCAATTGAATATAATCCACTTTCACCAAACGCATTATTTCTTATATCTATAATTTGTTCCGGAATTGCTATTTTTCTTAGAGCTTTTGTTCCTCTAAAAAAGCCAGCCGGAATTGCTGTCATGGCTGCACCAAATGTAACATTTGATAATGCTGTACATCCGTCAAAAACTCCTGTTCCCAATCCATTAACAGAATCATCACTTGAGTTTTCCAAAGCTGCATTAATATAATCCGGTATCTTTATACTCTCCAATGATTCACAAACACTAAAAGCTCCATTACCAATTTTAATTAACGATTCAGGTAATGTTACATTATTTAACTTTGTACATCTGCTAAATGCATCATTATGAATTTTCTTTAAACCATCAGGTAATACAACCGTTTCAAGACTTTCGCACCTATAAAAAGCTGCTTCATCTATTTCTTCTAAATTTTCTGGTAATTTTATTGATGTAAGATTACACATCTGGAACTCATACTTATCAATCTTTTTAACTTTTGAAAGAGTGGACAAATCCATATTTTTTACAAGTCTCATATATCCTAAACCTGTAACTTCCTGAATTTGAGGATAATTGCTTAAATCCAAATCTCCCTCATATTCCTTTAATTCTTTAAAAGTCAAATCGTTTCCATTTGAAATTATGTCTTTTAAAGCATTTCTCAATTCAGTATCCGGTATAATTTCTTCATTAACCACCTTTGAATCTGAATACTTATTCTGGTCTGTTGATGCAGATACATTTTCTACTAACAAATGTATTCCCGAATAATCTGCCATCGTAAATACCATTGCTGTTGCTAAAATTGTAGCTAAAATTCTTTTTGAAATTCTCAACATAAAACTCCCCTTTTCAATATAAAATAAATATAAAACATAAGTATTTTAGCATATTCTTCGTATTCAAACAATATATGCATTGTTTTTTATTAAAATAACTTTTACTTTTTCGCTCTAAACACCTAAAAAAGGAATTGTCACGTTACCGTAACAATTCCCTTTTATAATATATTACTTTAATTAACCATTTCAAATTTCCACAACTGGTTAGCTTGAGCCTTATAATCCCACTGCTGAACATTTCCACCATTAGATGTAGACCATCCGCCAACTTCTAATGACTTATTGCTATGCTTGTTAATGAAGAATACATATCCTCCATCAACCTGGGTAATATACCATCTTTGATTAGCTGTTTTATTATTATCCCAAATTATGGCATTACCACCATTATCCTGTGACCATCCGCCCATATCAAGAGCTTTTCCTGTTAATGCACTTTTAATAATATATGTGTAGTCATCATTGTTATAATCTAACTCCCATTCCTGAGCTATATTTCCATTTGCCTCACACTGCTGTACATTTGTACCACTTGCCTTATTTGCTCCTGCAACATCAAGACAAAGTCCACTATGTTTATTAACAATCTTATATCTTGCTTTTTCAACTTTAATAGATGATACTCTATCATTAAATGCTGTGCCTATCCATTTAGTGTCTGATGTGACAACCATTGATTCGCCACCAAAATTATCATTATCATATAATGTAACTTTGTATCCAAAAGGTACTTTAATAGATGACAAATCATCATTTTTAAATCCTTTTGCCAAAAGACTGCTTAATGTATAATTTCCAACTCCTAAAGATGCTGTATTTCCACCATAATTAATATCCTGATAAATATATACATCTCCTGATGTTGAATTTACATTTCCTGATGAACTGCTTCCTGATGAACTGCTTCCTGATGAACTGCTTCCTGATGATGAACCACTTCCTGATGATGAGCCACTGCTGTTATGTGTATATGTGTATTTTGATGTATCTTTTACATATCCTGATGTATTACAATATGTAAACCAATAACTAACATTATCTCCTGATTTCAATCCATTAATAGTATATGTTGCCTTATTTCCTGATTGTGTCATTCTTACATTCTGCTGTGCACCATTATTTACTGAATAATGAATATCTGTCCATTTTGAATCATTTACATAAGCTGTAGCTGAATTGTTTCCTGACGAATTCATTCCCATTCCACTAGCTGGTGTATTTGATGTATCTGTATTTCCTGTATTTCCTGTATTTCCTGTACTTCCCGTATTACCACTATTTCCACCATTGTTTTTATCTACATTATTTGATGATGAACTATCAAATGAAGGATTGTCCTGATATACTCGAACATAATCAACTTTCATTTCCTGTGGGAATGCACTATCATCAATTGAAAATCCCGGCCAATTGCCACCTACAGCCACATTAAGCAATAAATAAAATGGCTTGTGGAATTCATCTGTATCTCCTGCATTATTTGCTATTGACATTTCATAGAATTTATTTCCATCTACAAAAAATCTAATATACTGATTATCCCACTGGAGACCGTATGTATGATACTGTGTTATATCAAAATTTCCAGTTGGTTTTCCATATTCTGCATGTCCATTTGCATTCCAATGACATGTACCATATGTTTTATTTTCTGCATTTATTGCTTCCATAATGTCTATTTCACCACACGATGGCCAACCTACACTTCCAATATTTGCTCCCAACATCCAAAATGCAGGCCAAATTCCCTGACTAGACGGAAGCGCAAGTCTTGCTTCTACATATCCATATGTAAATGTAAATTTTCCATTTGTATTAAGTCTTGCTGATGTATAATTTTTTCCACCATACGCTTCTTTTTTAGCTCTAATATGTAACGCTCCATCAGCAACATATGCATTATCTGTTCTATTGGTATAGTACTGTTGTTCATTATTTCCCCATCCATTTGAACCTGTTCCTATTTCAAATCCCCATTTTGAAGCGTCAATAGAATTCCCATTAAATTCATCACTCCATACTAACGTTGATGAAGTTGTCGCTCCCTTAACCGGTGACACATTTATTGTACTCAACGACATAGTCGCAACCATCGCAACTGATGCTAAGCCAATAATTGCTTTCTTTGCATACAAAGAAAGTATTTTCTTAGATAATTTTCTCATTAAAAAAGTCCTCCTTCAAACACATCATATAGCTCATTATAATCATTCCCCAATTTCCAATTGTATATAGTTTATCATTTTGCACAATCTTTTTCAATATTGCAATGTTTTTTTATGAATTTTGCACAATTATTTTATTTTTTTAATCGTTAACATTTCAATTAAGCAATACAATTTGTACAATCAAATAAATTACATTTACTTTTTTCTATTGTCTATTTACTATCTTTATGTTATTATCATTTAAGTTAAATTAATTAAGCCCCCGTAGCTCAGTCGGTAGAGCGCTACCTTGGTAAGGTAGAGGTCTCGGGTTCAAGTCCCGTCGGGAGCTTCTAAAAAATAAGAATCAGCATCTGATTTGCTGATTCTTATTTTTTCTATTTAATACTTAATGCTAAATTTTAATTACACTTTAAAAAAATTAAAACTATATAATCATCTTTCTATCAGAATTTCATTCATTATAGTCTTCTCTGTCTATCAAACAAAGCATTTAATATATTATAGCATTCTCTGTCTTACAATTTCATATGCTAAAACACCTGTAGCAACGCTAGCATTAAGGGAATCTATATCTCCAAACATAGGCACTGAAGCAATAAAGTCGCATTTTTCTTTTACAAGTCTACTTACTCCTTCTCCCTCATTTCCTATAACAAGACCTATAGGTCCTTTCAAATCAAGGTCATACATTCTTGTTCCACCCATGTCAGCGCATACAAACCATAATCCTTGGTCTTTAAGTTTTTCAATTGTTTTTGCTATATTAGTAACCTTTGCTACAGGAGTATAGTTTATTGCACCTGCTGAAGCCTTTGCAACTGTTGCTGTTAACCCTGCTGCTCTGTGTTTTGATATAATAACTCCATGTGCACCTGCTAAATTAGCAGTTCTTATTATTGCCCCTAAATTATGTGGGTCTTCAATATTGTCTAAAACTATAATGAAAGGCTGTTCATCTTTTTCTCTTGCCCTTTCAAGAATATCATCAACTGTAGCATAATCATATGCAGCTACATACGCTATTACTCCCTGATGTTTTCCTGTTTCAGACATTTGATCCAGACGTTCTTTTTTAACATAATTTATAATTGTATCTTTTTTCTTAGCTTCTCTGATAATTGTGTTCATCGAGCCTTCCTGACAATGCTCTAATACAAACAATTTATCGATTGTTTTTCCCGCACGGAACGCCTCAATTACAGCATTACGTCCTTCTAAAGTCAACTCGCTATATCTCATTCTATTTCCTCTTAATCTTAAAGTTTATTCCTTATCCTCTTTAATATTGTTTAATCCTTTTTTTATAAGTTCCATCATTCTTTCAGACTGCTCAGTCAAATATAAATATCCCATTACAGCCTCAAAACCTGTTGCTCTTCTGTAATCACCCATTGATGCATTCTTTGCCCTTGTTATAGCTTTAGCATTTCTTCCACGCTTATAAACACGAGCCTCATCTTCAGTCAAATCTTCATAAAGACTAAGTATCATATCTGATTGGGTTTTAGCTTTTACTAAATCTGCAGCTGCTTTATGAATTTTGTTAACCTGCCTGTTTGCTTCATCAACTATCATTGTTCTGATTACAATTTCATAAATTCCATCCCCAATGTAAGCCAATGTCAAAGGTGAATAATCAACAATATTAATTTCTTTTAATCCCATGGATTCTTTTATACTTTTAAAAATGTCGTTATTATTTACGCTTTTGTCCATGTTGTTCCTTCTCTTGTATCTTTCAAAACAATTCCTTTAGCTGCAAGTTCTTCTCTTATAGCATCTGCTGTTGCAAAATCTTTTGCCTTCTTAGCTTCAGCTCGTTTTAAAATCCTTTCTTTAATATACTGTTCCATTTCAGAATCTACGTCTGAACTTTCCTGTGTATTTTCATTTTCCAATAAATCCAAAGATAATACTTTATCAAAATCTTCAATAATGTATCTCTTTGTTGCATCATTTACATCATCTTTTAATAAGTCATAAATTAAAGTAATACCTGATGCTGTATTTAAATCGTTTCCAACTATTTCTATAAATTTCTTTTTATATTCAGCTGCCTTTGCCTCATTAACAGTTCCTTCTTTGTCTAATTTAGCAATTCTATTCTTTAATTTCTTATATCCTGCAGCAACTGAATCTAATACTTCATACGAAAATTGCAATGGTTTTCTGTAATGAGACTGTAAGCAAAACATTCTGTACACAAGTGGATTATATCCTTTTTTCTCTAAAAGAGATACTGTAAGAAAATCACCTTTTGATTTACTCATTTTACCTTGCTTATCATTTAAATGATGAACATGGAACCAGTAATTACACCATTTATGTCCAATATATGCTTCACTCTGTGCAATTTCGTTAGTATGATGAGGGAAAATGTTATCAATTCCTCCGCAATGCAAATCTAAATTTTCACCTAAATGCTTCATACTTATGCATGAGCATTCAATATGCCATCCCGGATATCCTACTCCCCATGGGCTATCCCATTTTAATTCCTGATCGTCAAACTTTGACTTGGTAAACCACAATACAAAATCAGTCTTGTTTCTTTTATTTTCATCAACATCAACATCATCTCTTACACCAACCATCAAGTCATCTTCATTATGGCTTGACAAAGTATAGTATTTGTCCAATTTTGATGTATCAAAGTATACATTTCCACCTGCGATATATGCATATCCTTTTTCTAACAATCCGGAAATCATTTTAATAAATTCATCTATACAATTTGTTGCCGGTTCAACTACATCAGGTCTTTTGATGTTTAATTTATTACAATCGCTAAAGAAAGCATCTGTATAAAACTTTGCAATTTCAAGAACTGTCTTATGTTCTCTTTTTGCTCCTTTAAGCATCTTATCCTCACCTGTGTCGGCATCACTTGACAAATGACCTACATCAGTAATGTTCATGACTCTTTTTACATTATATCCTTCGTATCTTAATTCTTTTTCAAGAACATCTTCCATTATGTAACTTCTTAAGTTTCCAATATGTGCATAATGATAAACTGTAGGCCCACATGTATACATTCCTACCTGTTTTTCGTCTATCGGTTTAAATATTTCTTTTTTCTTCGTCAGCGTATTGTATATTTGCATCTTATTACTCCTTAATATGATTTGCTAGTTTCATCATTATTTCTTTTAATTCGAGATTTTCTTTTTTAAGTTGTTTTATTTCCAACTGAACAGGATTTGGCATATTAACCTGATCCAAATCGAGCCTTGGCATTCTTACATTATCCTGTTTTACAATTTCACCCGGTACACCTACAACTACTGAATTCGGAGGCACTTCTTCTAAAACAACAGAACCTGCTCCAATTTTAGAATTTTCTCCAATTGTAAATGAGCCTAATACTTTAGCTCCCGCTCCAACCATTACATTATCCTGCAAAGTTGGATGTCTTTTACCTTTTTCCTTTCCTGAACCACCTAATGTAACACCCTGGTACAAAGTTACGTTATCTCCTATTATTGTTGTCTCACCAATAACAACTCCATGACCATGGTCAATAAATAATCCTTTACCAATCTGTGCTGCAGGATGAATTTCTATTCCAGTCTTTCTTGCAGCTCTTTGTGATATCATTCTTGCACGAAATACGTGTCCTTTTTCATATAACTTATGAGCTTTTCTATATTTATATATTGCCCAAAAACTTGGGTATAACAATGCTTCTAAATTTGTTTTAATTGCAGGGTCTCTATCCTTAATTACTTCCACCTGCTCTTTATAATATTGAATGAATCCCATTTTAAATCCCTCTTTTTACTTCCTTCTATAAATATCAATAACCTATATTCATAGATATCAACATAGATTATACACACTTGTAATGATAATTTCTATACATAATCATTAATAAAAAATCCGTGCTTCATACAGACTTCAGGCAATCCATCAATTAATTTATAACCAAATACATGTTGTGTCAACTGTCCAATTGTAACATGAAACTCTGCTTCTTCAGTTGTTGGCTCCATTTTTATATTTGTATGCTCATAGGAAATTTTAAATCTTCCATTATTTCCCGGAAGGACTGAATCCTCAATTTCTATCACAAACTGTCCTACTCCTCTCATTCCTATAAGTCTTAGTGTTTTTCTTAAATTTATAATTCTTGCCATGGCATATGGCTTTTTTTCATTTAGCAACCATGTCATACTTTGTGTTTCATTGTCAAGAACTTCCTCAATTGCTTCATCATCTACAACTATTCGATATCCTACAACAACCTTATTCTCAACATAAATTTCGATTCTGCCATCCTCAACTTCTAATAAATCATTCATTTTTTTAAAATAATCTCTATTTTTAGTCAAAGACACATCATACCTTTCTTCCATTGCCGACTCAGCAAAAATTGCTAATCTTGGGAAATCAGAAGGCTCTGCCTTTCTAAGAATAAGTGAATGGCTAGGTTTTTTCCTTGCTTCTTCCTTTTTCTGTAGTTCTTTATCCATTACATACTCAAAGCCTAGTTTTCTATAAATCATGGCGTTTGTCTCATCTGATGGAATCAAATATGTGAATGCCTCCATATCTTCATACATATCACTAAGAATATACTTGAATATTGATTTCATTACACCTTTTCTTCTGTATTTTTCTAATGTTGATACACCGTATATATAAAATACATTAGTTTTAAGCTTACCTGTTGTTACAGTCTTTGGTATCAAATGTACTGCACCAATAATTTCTCCGTCCTCTTCATCAACTGCAACAAAATTATTCTTAAGACAATTATTCATATAGTAATCCGTATATTCCTTACTATCTTGAAAGCATTGTTCATAAATACTTCGGATATTCAGTTTTTCGTTTTTTTCTAAATATCTAATCATGTTCCATCTCCTGATATTCAAACAATTTCTAATCGAACAATTAGAAACTATTTTTGAATTATTGTATATTTTTCAACCATATATATTGGATTATATGACAATTTTGACTTTCTTAGTCCTTCTAATCCCATATCGTCTTCTCTGTTTTCTTTTGCTGCATTTGGAAATGCTACTTTTAAGAACTCGCTACATATAAAAGTATATAAACCACGAATGTTTGGATTAGCTTTTTCCACAGGAATATAAACCATATCTTCCTGTTTGTAGTAATTTCCAATAGTAAACGCTTCTAATTTATCATCTATATAAACTGAGCCAATTTTATAATCAAATACATTTTCATGTTCTAAAAGATATTTGATTCCAATTGCTTCAAAATCTATAAATTCTTTTTCTTCTGTATGCTCTTTATGCTGTTTCCAATTTTCCAAATAATCCATTATCTCATCATGATGCGTACTATCTAACAGTTTAAATTCATATCTTCCTTCATATTCCCTACAAAATGCATTGTAATGATTCTTTTTTTTATGATATTTTCTACCACTTAATGTCTGTAATTTTTGAGCATCATATACATAATCATAATAAGTTCTATCAGGAATTACAGTATACTTATCTTCCGGCAAATTAAGAATATCAACTGCTTCTTTATCAACTACATACATAACAAGCTTCTTATTTAAAACTTCATTAAAGTATTTTTGAGTATCATAAAAGCACTCTTTTAAATCTTCGTTCCTGCAACATGGAACTGAAGAATAATATTTATTATCTTCGCTTTTTGCTACCCACATCACACCTTTTTCATTACAAAAATATTGTGTTGGATAACAATCAGTCCACATATATAAATCCAACAAATTACTGTCTGCCGTCTCTGGCCTTCTCATTAAATAATATTTCTGTAACTTATTGTAGTCTTCAATTCTAATATCTTTTAATTCTACATCCTTCATAACTTAATTAAGCAGTGCAATCGCCTGAGATGAAATTCCCAAGCCTTCTCCTGTAAATCCTAATCCTTCCTCTGTCGTTGCTTTAATACAAACCTGATTTTCGTTTATATTTAAAGCTTTCGCTACGTTTTTTACCATCTGTTCTCTATATGGAGCAAGTTTTGGTTTTTGTGCAATAATTGTTGCATCAATATTTCCAATTGTATAATTGTTATCTTTTAACAATTTTCCTACGTGTTCCAATAATATAATACTCGATATATCTTTATATTGTTCATCATTGTCAGGAAAATGTTTTCCGATATCTCCAAGTGCAGCTGCACCAAGAAGTGCGTCCATAATAGCATGAACAACAACATCAGCATCTGAGTGACCAATCAATCCATATTCATACGGAATTGTAACTCCACCCAGAATTAATTTTCTTTCTTTTCCTAATCTATGAACATCATATCCCATTCCAATTCTCATAATCTATTTCCTTTAATAAATACAACAAATTAATTCAAATATATATTATAGCATTTTTCTATATCTCAGTCGATATACGACTTGTTAATTAAAATACTATATTTATACACTCTCTGACACATATTTTTTAGTATAACACTATTCATGTATTTTTATCTACAAAGATTACAAGTTTTGTAACAAATAATCAATGCTCAATTTTTTCTTATAAATTTCATAAACCTTCTAAATAAACGAAAAAAAAGAAGGTTTCCTTAATCAGAACCTTCTTAAGTAGCGAAGGGGGGATTCGAACCCTCGACACCACGGGTATGAACCGTGTGCTCTAGCCAACTGAGCTATCTCGCCATATA
>ERZ773264.3066-NODE-3066-length-14360-cov-8.599720_pt1 | contig 14360 bp, 10 predicted proteins | sample MGYA00511910_ERZ773264 | MGnify/ENA primary metagenome ERZ773264 (study PRJEB29015, sample SAMEA2737739) | human gut metagenome | biome: human gut; feature: human-associated habitat; material: faeces | place: China | collected 2012 ... | reverse complement strand
CAGCAATGGCAGGCCTAGACAGATCGTCGTTTAATACAGAACCCGGCTTACGGTCCATCTCGTTTTCCATTTGGTGTATCTGCAGGGGGTTGTTAGAACCCTTCTTTGCCCCGCCGTCAGGCGCAGGGACAGAGAAGGTTGATAACAGCCCTCTTTTCGTTTTGGCCAGAGTGTGGTATACTATCCTCACCACGGGAGCACAGTTGTTCTCCGTGGGCAAACAAGAGAGACAGGATGTGAAATCCTCCGATGAAAGATGGTTTTTTGAAAGCAGCAGCCCTCTCGCCCGCGCTTCGGGTGGCGGACTGCGCCTACAACACCCGGCAGATCCTCACGGAGCTGCGTGCCGCCGCCGCCCGCGGCGTAAAGCTGGCCGTGTTCCCTGAGTTCTGCCTGACCGGCTATACCTGCGGCGACCTGTTTTTGCAGCGCACCCTGCAGCAGGGAGCCCTGACCGGCCTGCAGGAGCTGCTGGATGCCAGCCGGGAGCTGGACACCGTGGCCCTTGTGGGCCTGCCCCTGATGGTACGGGGCAAGCTGTACAACTGCGCTGCCGTGCTCTGCCGCGGGCAGCTGCTGGGTCTGGTTCCCAAAACGTACCTGCCCAACTACGGCGAATTCTATGAAAAGCGGCAGTTCACCCCCGGTTCCACCGAGGTGGAGTGGGTGAATGTCTGCGGGCAGGATGTTCCCTTTGGCACCTCCCTGCTCTTCCGCTGCCGCCAGATGCCCAGCTTTGTGCTGGGCGTGGAGCTCTGCGAGGACCTGTGGAGTGCCCTGCCGCCCTCCACCTTCCACGCACTGGCAGGCGCTACCGTCATCGCCAACCTTTCGGCCAGCGATGAGACGGTGGGCAAGGCCGAGTACCGCCGGGCACTGGTGGAGAACCAGTCTGCCCGCCTGCTCTGCGGCTACCTGTACGCCTCGGCCGGCCACGGCGAGAGCACCCAGGATATGGTGTTCGCAGGCCACGACCTGATCGCCGAGAACGGCACCCTGCTGGCCGAAGTGAAGCCCTTTGCAGGCGGCCTTGCCGAGACAGAGCTGGACTGCCAGCGGATGGAATCGGAGCGGGCACGCAACACCAGCTTTGAGCCCAGCACCGAGGGCTACCAGACCGTGGAGTTCGACCTGGCCCTGACCGACACCGTGCTGACCCGTTGGGTAGACCCCACCCCCTTTATCCCCCACAACGAGCAGCTGCGTGCCGAGCGCTGTGAGCTGATTTTGAAGATGCAGGCCGATGGCCTGGCCAAGCGTCTTGAGCACGCCCGCGCCAAAACAGCCGTCATCGGCATTTCGGGCGGTCTGGACAGCTGCCTTGCCCTGCTGGTGGCTGTCCGCGCCATGAAGCAGCTGGGCCGCCCCACCACCGATGTGCTGGCCGTGACCATGCCCTGCTTCGGCACCACCCGGCGCACCCGCAGCAATGCGGAGATCCTCTGTGACGAGCTGCACGTCAGCTTTACCGAGATCGACATTGCCGCCACGGTGCACAGCCACTTCCGGGACATCGGCCAGGACGAGAGCGTGCTGGACGTGACCTACGAGAATGGTCAGGCCCGCGTGCGCACCCTGGAACTGATGGACACTGCCAACCGCACCGGCGGTCTGGTGGTGGGCACCGGTGACCTTTCCGAGCTGGCACTGGGCTGGGCCACCTACAACGGCGACCACATGAGCATGTACGGCGTGAACGCAGGCGTACCCAAAACGCTGGTGCGCCACCTTGTCCGGTACGAAGCCGACATTGCCGCCACCCCGGCCCTGAAAGAGGTGCTGCTGGACATCCTCGACACCCCTGTGTCCCCCGAGCTGCTGCCCGCCAAGGACAACGGCGAGATCGCACAGCGCACCGAGGATCTGGTGGGCCCCTATGAACTGCACGACTTCTACCTTTATTATGTGCTCCGCTTCGGCTTTGGCCCGGCAAAGATCTTCCGGCTGGCCAGGGCAGCCTTTGCGGGCCGGGAGGAATACCCGGACGAGGTGCTTTACAAGTGGCTGCGCAACTTCTACTGGCGGTTCTTTGCCCAGCAGTTCAAGCGCAGCTGCCTGCCCGACGGCCCCAAGATCGGCAGCGTGACCCTCTCGCCGCGCGGGGACTGGCGGATGCCCAGCGATGCCTGCGCCACCCTGTGGCTGGCCGAGCTGGAACAGCTGTTCCCCCAGAAGGATGCCTGAGCCATGAAGCAGAAAAAAAATCTCTGGGTCAATTTACTTTTCGCCGCTGTTGTTCTGGTGATCGCGGGGGTGCTTTTTTACCTCCGCAGTGCCGGGCAGAGCGGCAGCACCCTGGGCGCGGAGCTGATCTACGGCGATGCGAACACGGTGCAGAAGATCTCTCTGGACAAGGATGCCGTCTATGACATCGACACCGGCTATCTGACGGTGCACATCGAGGTCAAGGACGGCGCGGCACGGTTCATTGATTCCCCCTGCCCTGACCACATCTGCGAAAGCTTTGGCTGGATCTCGCAGGAGGATCAGACGGCCACCTGCCTGCCGGCACGGGCCGTTCTGACCATCGTGCCCCTTGCCTGAGGACATGTCAAAAAGGAGAATTCCTATGTTTGATGAAACTTCCCGTTCCCACATGGACGATGACAGCACCCGGCACATCCACCGGGGTCACCGCCCGCCGGAAGAAAAGACTGTGGAGGTAGACAGCGCGGCCTTTTTTGCGCCGGAAACTGCCGCTCCCACCCCGCCGCCTGCACCGCCCAAGCCGCCGAAGCATACCGGCGGGCCTGCCCCGGAGTCAAAGCCCCCCCGCCGCAAGCCGGATGCAGATACCGGCGCGGCCAACCCGAAACGAGGTACTGTTTTGCTGATCGTACAAGCCATTCTGAGCATTGCGGCCTTCTTCCAGCTCTGGCGCACCCAGATGCTGCCCGCGCTGTATCTGGTCATCATTGCGGCGCTGCTGGTGCTGTTCTGGCTGCTGGTCAAGCGCTGCCAGGAGTACAGCGCCCCCCGCAAGGTATCTCGGGTGTTCTCGGTGTTCCTGTGCGCCTTTCTGGCACTGGGCTGTGTCTGGGCGCAGCAGGGCCTGAGTGCACTGGACAACGTGACCTCCGGCCTTGTCACCGGCACCGAAGCCAACAAGATCACCAAGGAGCCCTTTGTGGTCTACCTGAGCGGCGTGGACAACCGCGGCGAACTGACTGAAAAGGCCCGCAGCGATGTGAACATTCTCGCCGTGGTCAACCCCTCCACCAAACAGGTAGCGCTCATCAACACCCCCCGTGATTACTACGTTGATCTGGCGGGTACCAACAGCAAGGACAAGCTGACCCATGCCGGTCTGTACGGCGTGGAGACCAGCATGGCAACTCTGGGCAACCTGTACGGGGTCAATGTGGACCAATACCTCCGCATCAACTTTGCGGGCTTCATCAGCATCATCGATGCCGTGGGCGGCGTGGATGTCTACTCCGATCAGGCGTTCACCTCGGTGGGCAGCCCCGGCTATTATGATCCCACCACCTTTGCCGAGGGCTGGAACCATCTGGACGGCAAGAGCGCTCTGGCCTTTGCCCGTGAGCGCCATACCTTTGCCTCCGGCGATATCCAGCGCGGCATCAACCAGATGAAAGTCATCGATGCCATGATGAACAAGATCAAATCCCCCACCGTGCTGATGAGCTTCTCCAAGCTGATGGATGCTGTGTCCGACTGCTTTGTGACCAGCCTTTCTCAGGAGCAGATCTCCGCGCTGGTGCGGATGCAGCTGGCAAGCCTGTCTGACTGGGATATCCAGAGCTATACCGTGACCGGCACCGGCGGCAAGAGCTCCCAGTGCTACTCCGCAAAGGGTCAGAGCCTCTATGTGATGAAGCCGGATGAGAACTCCGTCAACCAGGCCAAGGAGCTGATCGCATCCGTTCTGGGCGGTGAGGGCACCGTGAGCGATACCCAGCAGACCCCTGAAAAGACCGAGGTATTCACCCCCACGGCTGACCCCAACGCGGGCACCTCTGTGGAGGAATCGCCCGACAGCGTCATTGTGGAGGAACCTGCCGAGAGCGTGCCTGCGGAACAGCCTGCCGATGAGCAGCCCGCAGAACCCACCCCCGAAGCGCCTGCCGAGAGCGAGGCTTCCACCGAAACACCTGCTGAGAGTGAAGCCAGCAGTGAATCCACCGGCGGAGCAGAAACACCTTCTATCTCTCTGCCCACGCAGGAGCAGGTGGAATCTGCTGCCAACTCCCTGCATCAGGCCGCTTCCACCGTGCTGGATGCTCTGTTCGGTTCCAGCAGCAGCGGAGAATAAAACAGGATAAAACAGCACAAGCCCCGGGCCTTGCAAAAGGTCCGGGGCTTGTTGTCTGCTGATCTTGCAGGGAAGCGCGATTACTCAGCGTCGCCCAGCTCAAAGGTCTTGACAGAGACAGTGCCGTTACGGCCAGCCTTGTCGGTGCGCAGATACTGGCGGGTGGTCTCGCCGTTGCTGGTCACGTCAGCAACATAGATCTGCTCGGCCTCGGCCTCGATGGGGAACTCCTCGGCCATGCCCTTCATGGGCAGAGCGCTCAGGTCTGCGTAAGCGTCCTTCACCTTCCACAGCTTCATGGTGTCGCCGTTGGACAGGGTGAACTCGCCGTAGCAGTCAGCGGAGTAGGTGGTGCCGTTCACGTCAATATCCTCGGTGCTGACAACGCTGGCAGCAGCGGCCTCGCTCTCGGCAGCTTCGCTGGAAGCGGCCACAGAGGAAGCAGCCTCGCTGGAAGCAGCGGAGGATGCGGTGGAAGATGCACTATTGGAGCAGCCAGTCATGGCAACAGCCAGCACAGCAGCGGTCAGTGCCAGACCCAGAGTACGATTGATTCTCATGTGATAGTCTCCTTCTATTCTGAAACCATATCAATTCCTGCGCCCGGCGTAAACTTTGTACGCACCGGGCGTGCATGTGCTAGTCTACCACAACTGACTATATTGTTCAAGACTTTGCACAAAAAATAGCCCTCTCGGTCACGCTGTCGCATGACTGAGAGGGCCGATATTACTTCAGGATCTCCTGCAGCACGCTGTGGCCGTCCAGGCTGGAAGCATCCACACCCAGATATTCACACACGGTCTGTGCAATGGTGCCAAAGCAGAGCCGGGTGCCCAGGTCCACACCGGGCTTCACGCCCTTGCCGCAGACCAGATACGGCACATACTCGCGGGTATGGTCGGTGGTCTTGGTGTAGGAGGGATCACAGCCGTGGTCGGCAGTGATCATGAGCAGGTCGCCCTCCCGCATCCCCGGCAGGAAATCGGCCAGAAAACGGTCGAACTCCGTAGCGGCGGCAGCGTAGCCTGCCACATCGCGGCGGTGGCCGTAGAGCATATCAAAGTCTACCAGATTCACGAAGGCAAGGCCTTCAAAATCCCGGGTCTGCAGAGCCTTGGTAAAGGCGATGCCATTGGTGTTACCGGTGGTCTTGATCTTTTCGGTCACGCCCTCGCCGTCAAAGATATCGTAGATCTTGCCCACGGCGATCACGTCCTTACCGGCATCCTTCAGCAGATCCAGCATGGTGGCGCGGGGCGGCTTCAGGCTCAGGTCGTGGCGGTTGGTGGTGCGGTAGAAGGTATCCGCGCTGTTGCCCAGGAAGGGGCGGGCGATCACGCGGCCCACGCCGTACTTGCCCTTGAGCATTTCCCGGGCGATCTCGCAGTAGCGGTACAGCTCCTGCACCGGTACAAGCTCCTCGTTGGCGGCCACCTGAAAAACGCTGTCGGCACTGGTATAGACGATGAGGGCGTTTTCCCGCATGGCCTGCTCGCCGTAGTCCTTCAGCACCTGCGTACCGGAATAGGGCTTGTTGCACAGCACCTTGTGGCCGGTCTTTTGCTCATATTCCCGGATCAGTTCCTCCGGGAAGCCCTCGGGGAAGGTGGGCAGCGGCTCCGGGCTGACCACACCGGCGATCTCCCAGTGGCCGATGGTGGTATCCTTGCCCATGCTCTGCTCCTGCAGGCGGGCAAAGGCAGCCGCCGGGGCATCCGTTTTCTCCCCTGCGGTCACGCCGTCAATGTTGAACAAGCCCAGCTTGCGCAGATTGGGGCAATTGAAATTGGGGTGGTTCGCAATGGCACCCAGGGTGTTGGTGCCTGCATCGCCAAAGGCAGCGGCATCCGGCTCTGCGCCAATGCCAAAGCTGTCCAGCACGATCAGAAAAACGCGTTTTTCCATAATGGTCACTCCATTTCTCCGGGGCGCGTCCCGGAACAGTACTACTTTATTATCCTTATTATAAGCAAAAAGCTCCTCGGATGCAAGAGGAAGCAGCCTTGTGCGGTCTTATCAGTTTTTGCGTTTTGCAGCAGTTTTCCCCTGTCAGACAGCACGCAGAAAGCTGCGGCGCATCGTTAAAAGTTTTACAATCTTTTCTTTGGGCATCAACAGATGCAAAAACTTGTATTCAAGCAAAAATTCCTCTTGCTCTCTTGCGCCGGAATGATTATAATAATAGGTGGTAGAGTTTTGGGTTTTCCCGCTCTGCCACATAAACCGACCCGCTGTACCGGGAGTTTTTTGCTCCCATTGGTCATACACAGCAGCCTGCAGGGATGCTGTGCCGGATATAGGTAAGAGAGAGTTGACGGAGGTATATTACATGAGAAAGACGAAAATTATTTGCACCCTTGGTCCTTCCACCGATAAGGAAGGCGTGCTGCGCGATCTGATTGCCAATGGCATGAATGTAGCCCGCTTCAATTTTTCCCACGGTTCCCACGAGGAGCATCTGGGACGCCTTGAAAAGCTGAAGGCTCTGCGCGAGGAGCTGGGCAAGCCCGTGGCCGCACTGCTGGACACCAAGGGCCCCGAGATCCGCCTGAAGGACTTCAAGAACGGCGTTGAGAATCTGGTTGCAGGCCAGACCTTTACCCTGACCACCCGCGATGTGGAGGGCACCAACGAGATCTGCTCCATCACCTACAAAGATCTGCCCATGGACGTGGAGCCGAACGGCACCATCATGCTGGACGACGGCCTGATCAAGCTGCAGATCCAGACCGTGAACGACACCGACATCGTCTGCACCGTGCTGAACAACGGCAAGATCAAGAACAAGAAGGGCGTCAACGTGCCCGGCGTGCACCTGTCTATGCCGTATATGAGCCAGCGCGATAAGGACGATATCATCTTCGGCATCCAGCAGGGTTACGATTTCATCGCCGCCTCCTTTGTGCGCACCGCACAGGACGTGTACGATATCCGCAACCTGCTGAACCAGTACGATTCCAACATCCGCATCATTGCAAAGATCGAGAACCGCGAGGGCGTGAACAACATCGACAGCATTCTGGCTGCTGCCGACGCCGTGATGGTGGCCCGTGGCGATCTGGGCGTGGAGATCGACTTCACCGAGCTGCCCGGCATTCAGAAAACCATCATCGACCGCTCCTTCTCCTTCGGCAAGCCCATCGTCACCGCCACCCAGATGCTGGACAGCATGATAGTGAACCCCCGCCCCACCCGCGCCGAGATTTCGGACGTGGCAAACGCCATCTACGACGGTACCTCTGCCATTATGCTGTCCGGTGAGACCGCTGCCGGTGCCTACCCCGTGGAGGCGCTCAAGACCATGTCCGCCATCGCTGAGCGCACCGAGCAGGAGGGCTTCCATCTGCGCGGCCGCCAGATGGATTCCAACCCCGGCAAGATCAGCGTATCCGACGCTACCGCCCATGCTGCCTGCCTGACCGCACGGGACGTGAACGCCGCTGCCATCGTTACCGTGTCTGAGTCCGGCACCACCGCCCGCCTGCTGAGCAAGTACCGCCCGCAGCAGCCCATCATTGCCTGCGTCATGCGCGAGCAGGTGCAGCGTCAGCTGTCCCTGAGCTGGGGCATCACCCCGCTGATGATGTCTCTGGCACACAGCACCGATGAGCTGATCGAGATGTCCACTGCTCTGGCCAAGGAAAATGGCTACCTGCACAACGGCGAGCTGGCTGTTGTGACCGCAGGCGTGCCCGTGGGCGTTTCCGGCACCACCAACATGATCAAGATCCACATGGTGGGCAACTGTCTGGCTTCCGGCGTGGGCGTCGGCCCTGAGAACAACGATGTTGCCAGCGGCAAGGCCTGCGTCTGCCGCACCATGGACGAGGTGCGCGCCAAGTTCAAGCCCGGCATGGTGCTGGTAGTTCCTTCCACCAGCAATGAGATGCTGAGCTTTGTGCGCGACGCTGCCGCTCTGGTGGTAGAGGAGCCCGGCCTGAACAGCCACGCCGCCATTGCCGGCAAGGCACTGCTGAAGCCCACCGTTGTTGGTGCCGCCGGTGCTACCAGCCACATCCGCGATGGCCTGATGGTGGCTGTGGACTGCGCACACGGCAGTGTGCAGCGCCTGCAGGGCTGATAAAGGAGAACCGTAGTATGGAACGTATCGCAAGCTTTTGCGTGGATCACACACGGCTGGAGCGCGGGATGTATCTGAGCCGTCAGGACGGCGATGTGCTCACCTGGGACATCCGCATGAAAAAGCCCAATCAGGGCGATTACCTGACCACTGCTGCCGCCCACACGCTGGAGCATCTGTTTGCCACCTACGCGCGCAACAGCGCCGTGAAGAATGGGGTGATCTATGTTGGCCCCATGGGCTGTCGCACCGGCTTTTACCTGCTCACCCGAGGGCTGACCCCGGCACAGGCGCTGCAGCTGACGGTGGATGCCTACCGCTTTATGGCCGATTTTGAGGGTGCCGTGCCCGGTGCCAGCGAGGTGGAGTGCGGCAACTACCGCGATATGGATCTGCCTGCCGCCAAGGCTGAAGCCGCTGCCATGCTGCCCGTGCTGGAAGCGCTGACCGCAGAGGATCTGCACTACTGATCTGTCAATATAAAGAGAGCGCCGCACAAAATACCGTGCAGCGCTTTTTTGTTACAAAATGATGCGAAAGTATTATTTATAATTTTAGGGCAGGGGAACGTCTGCGGATGTTCCCCTGCCCTGTTTTTACTAAAAGAAATCTCAAATCAGCCCCAAGGCTGCAAATTCCTTAGAAATGCCGTCCTCGTACACCGAGGGGGCAATGCGGTCGCAGCGCTGCTTCAAGCTTGCAGAGCCGTCGGCCATACAGACACTGATGCCGACCACATCGGTCATCTGCAGGTCGTTGTCGCTGTCGCCAAAGCCGATGCTGTTCTGCAGGGGCACGCCGAGATAGTCACATACGGCCTTGATGCCGCGCCCCTTATCAAACTTGCGGTTGATGAGCTCGCCGTTCACATAGCCGCCGTTCAGACCGTCCAGCTTGCTCTCGCAGAACACGAATCTGTCCTCGTACAGGCGCTTGGCATCGTTCAAGTCCTCGCTGCGCTCTGCGATATATACGATCTTATACAGCGGCTCGCCCTTGTACTCGGCCAGCGGGCTCATGGTCATGCCGTCCTCCATGGCCTTGCGCCAGCGGGCGGCTTCGCTGTTCAGGGGGCCTGCATCCCGGTGGGTGAAGCTCCAGCGCTCGATCATCTTCAGGCTGCCGTAGGTGGCATCCCGCGCTTCCAGCGTGCACTCCACGCCGTGGCGCTCCATGGCGCTGCGCACGCCCTGTGCCAGCTGCGGCTCCATAGGCAGGTCTACCAGCACCTTATCCCCGCAGAACACATAACCGCCGGCGCTGCATACCGCGCCGTCAAAGCCATAGTCCAGCAGCGGCTGGGTCATGCGCAGGTTGCGCCCGGTGCACAGAAACAGCTTGTGGCCATTGGCATGTGCTTTGTGCAGCGCTTCCACCGTGCTTTGGGGGATCAGCATCTCGCCCGGGGGCAGCAGAGTGCCATCAATGTCTAAAAAAATCAGTTTTTGTTTCATTCGTTCCTCTTTTTTTACAGTGAGCCTCGCTCTACCAGCGTATAGCCCAGCGTGGTCTGGCGTACCGGTGCAGCGTCCGGCCCGGTATGCTCTAAGCTTTGCAGCAGCATCCGGGCAGCCTCCTGCCCGACCTGCCGCTGATAAAAGCGGATGGTGGTCAGGCCGGGTTCCACCACCTTGCCTGCCCAGTTGTCTCCGATGCCTGCAAGGCCGACATCCTGCCCTACTTTGCGCCCGGCGTCGCGCAGCACCCGCAAAGCGCCAAAGGCCACGGTGTCTGTCACGCAGACCACACCGTCCAACTGCGGGCAGCGTGCCAGTAGCTCCTCCATGCAGCGGTGCCCTTCTTCCATGGAAAAAGCGGCGCAGTAAGCGCGGGGCAGACCATCTGCGTTCAGTCCGGCCTCCCGCAGTGCATCCTGCACACCCTGACGGCGGGCTATGCCGGTGGCGTGGTCCTGCTCGCTACCGCCGATGTACACGATATTTTTGCGGCCATGCTCCAGCATCTTCCGGGTCAAGTCGCGGGCAGCAGAGCGGTCGTCGTTATAAACGCAGGGCAGGTCTGCAAAACGCTGCCCCGTTACCACCACAGGCACACGGCAGTCTTTCAGCGCCTTGCACAGCTGCGGGCTGGAATCATAGCCCAGCAGGATGATACCGGCCACATGGTTGCGTTGCAGCGCTGTAAGATATTCCAGCTCCATCTGCCCGTCCAGCTCGGTATCTGCCAGCAGCATCAGGTAGCGGCTGGCCCCCAGCTCGGCTGCAATGCCGCTGGTGATCTGCCCCACCGACTGGGAGCTGATGCTGGGCACAATGACCCCCACCTGACGCACCTTGCCGGTGCGCAGGGTCTGCGCCGCAGTATCCGGGCTGTAGCCGGTCTTTTCCACTACGGCTTGTATCACGGCGCGCTTCTGCTCGCTGAGGGGGCCGCCGTTCAAATAGCGGCTGACCGCAGCGCTGGAAACGCCTGCCATCTTTGCAATATCACTGATGGTCATGGGGTTATTCTCCGTTCCCTCTCCGGTGGTAATGTGTAAACGTTTTCATGCTTATTATAAATCCGTTTCATATTTCCCGCAAGAGGTGCAATGACCGTTTTTCTGTGGGGCTGCCCGCTGCTTTTTTGGTGATTTTACACAATCCAAACAATCTTGCTTTCTGATTTACCGCCAGAATTGCGAAAACCGTAGCGCTTATACAAGTCCCATGCTGATGGCGCGTGCGATAAGTCCCAGCACCAGCGCTGCCAGAATAATACCAAGTGCCACCCTGCTCTCGCCGCCGGTCTGCTGCTTTTTGCTGCGGGAGGCTGTGCCGCGGCTCTGCTTTGTACCGGTGCTGCGGCTGCGGGCAGAGGTATTCTGCCGCCCGCCAGTGCTTTTGGTGCTGCGGACAGTCTGGGGATTGCGGGGCTTTGTGCGGGCGGCGGCTTTTCCCTGCTGTGCGTTCTGGGGGCTGCTCTGGCGCGCTTTAAGGGGCTTGCCCTCGCTGCAGCGGCTCAGGTAGTCCTCTGCCTCGCGGTAATACTGCGCCAGTTCGTTTTCCTTAAAGGCAGTACCAGCGTAGCCCTCCTCCAGCGCCTCAATGGCTTCGTTGAACAGCAGGGCTGCCTGTGCGCCGTCCGCAGCAACTGCCGCATGGGCTGCCTCATTGCGGGCGGTACGGATGGCGTTGCAGGCATGGCGGGCGGCAGAGGGGTGTGCCGTGTTGCCCAGCAGGTCCAGCGGGCGGGCGGCATCGGGCTCCGGGTCCAGCAGCACCCGCATACACAGGGTAGTGTCCAGCTGCTGCCAGCTGGTCTTGCCGGTAAGATCCGGCATACGGTCGTAGTAATCCGGGCTTTCCTGCTTGCGGGCAGCAATATGCTCCAGCAGCGCATCCAGACTGTGCGCCCCGGGCTTGCGCTCCCAGTGCCAGCGCAGCAGGCGGCGGCTGATCTCATCGCAGGCGGTCTTGATCTCAAAAGCCACCTGTAAGGCTTGTTCCGGCATGGTATTTCCTTTCTGTGCAGTGCACACAAAAGGCGGAGAAGGCACGCTGCCCCCTCCGCCGGGATGATCTCTTATTTTACAGCACGAACTGGTAGTACACAAAGCCGCACAGCGCGATGGCTGCACACAGGATGGCCGTAATAGGCGGCACCCAGCGGATCAGCGCTTCTGCCACGCTGTCCCGGTTATCCTCGTACTCTTCGTCCTCCTCCACAGGCGCGGGCTGACGCACCGGAGCCGGACGGCGGGCGGGGATCACGCGGGTACCCTCGTCTGCCGCAGCAGCGCCGGAAAGCGGTGCGCGGGCAGAGGCATCCAGCACCCGGGTAGGCTCCGAGACAGGCTGGATGGGGTCAGCCTTTGGCTCGTAGACCGGTGCTCCCACGACCCGGGTGGGCTCTTCTACGGGAGCCGCCGGAGCAGCAGGGGCTGCGCCCACGATGCGGGTAGGCTCCTCCACCGCAGCGGGCGCTGCGGGAGCAGCCGGGGCGTTGAGGGGCATTTCCATCTCGTCTGCCGGGGCAGCGGGCTGCAGCAGAGTGTTCAGCGCGTTCTGCAACAGGATACGGTCGCAGCCGCACTCCGAGCAGTAAACCGTGTCCTCCTCGGTGGGGTGGAAGGCACCGCAGGCGCAGTACCAGCCGTTCTCGAACACCTGCGGCTGATACTTGAGCCCGGTGCGGTTCATGCGGGCCTCCAGCGCCTTTTGCAGCTCCGGAACCAGACGGCGGGGTGCGGGCAGACGCACACGCTTGATGCCGTCCAGATGCACCACGCGCTTGCCGTTGTATACATTGCACAGGGTAACATCTACGCTGGTGATGGCCTTGGCCGTGATGAACACGGCATCATCCTGCCCAAACAGCTCGCCGGGTTTTACCTGCAGATCCCGGTACTCGAACTTATCCTCGCACAGGATCACGCCATCCACGCCCTTGCACTTGAAGTGGATCTCCAGTGCGGTCAGGGTCACGCGGGAAATATTCTTGAAGGTCAGGCAGACAGCGTGCTCGCCGCTGACGTCTCCCTTGAGCAGCTCCACGCAGACAAACTGCACCGGACTGCCAGGGGTATAGTAGTTTGCGCGGGTCTGTGCGACCGGGTTAAAATTTTCCTCCACGATGCTCGCTCCTTTCCTAAAAAAGCTTAGTCCTGCTGCTCCGGGGCATCCGGCTGCGGCATTTCCGGCTGGGCAGGCTCGGCCTGCTCGGCGGGTTCTGCACGCTCGGCAGTCTCCGCAGGCTCTGCGGGCTGCACCGGGGCAGGCTGCACGGTCTGGTCGGGCTGTGCCTGCTCGGGCTTTGCATCCTCGCAGGGAGGCAGGGTGCCGCCGGCCATAATGGTGTTGAACTGCTCCTCGTTGAGCTTTTCGCGCTCCATCAGAGCCTTGGCCAGCGCATGGAGCTGGTCGATGTGCTCCGTCAGGGTGCGGCGGCAGGTCTCGTAGGCCTCGTCAATGATATCGCGGGTCTCGCTGTCGATCTCGGCAGCGGTGGTCTCGCTGTAACCCTTGCCCTGACCAAAGTCGCGGCCAAGGAAGGTCTCCTCCTGCGAGGTGCCGTAAACCACGGGGCCCAGACGCTCGGAGAAGCCGTAGCGGGTGATCATCTGGCGGGCGATATTGGTGGCCTGCTGCAGGTCGTTGGAAGCACCGGTGGAGATGTCCTCCAGAATCAGCTGCTCGGCCACACGGCCGCCCAGGCTGGACACGATGTCCTCAAACATCTCGCCCTTGGTCACATAGCTGCGATCCTTCTCAGGCAGATACATGGTGTAACCGCCGGCCTGACCGCGCGGGATGATGGTGATCTCGTGCACGCGGGGATGATGCTTGCAGTAGAAGCCTGCCACTGCGTGACCGGCCTCGTGGTAGGCGGTGAGTTTTTTCTCCTCCGGGGTGACCACGCGGCTCTTCTTCTCGGGGCCAGCCATCACCTTCATGGAGGCTTCCTCGATATCCTCCATGGTAATGGCCTTGCGGTTGCGGCGGGCTGCCAGCAGCGCGGCCTCGTTGACAAGGTTCTCAAGGTCTGCACCGGCAAAACCGGCGGTGCGCTGGGCAATGACCTTCAGGGAGACGTCCGGTGCAAGGGGCTTGTTGCGGGTATGCACCTTCAGGATCTCCTCGCGTCCCTTGACATCCGGCAGACCCACATAGACCTGACGGTCAAAACGGCCGGGACGCAGCAGCGCCTTATCCAGAATGTCGGCACGGTTGGTGGCCGCCATGACGATGATGCCGTCGTTGGCCTCAAAGCCATCCATCTCCACCAGCAGCTGGTTCAAAGTCTGCTCGCGCTCATCGTGACCGCCGCCCAGACCTGCGCCGCGCTGACGACCCACAGCATCGATCTCGTCGATAAAGATGATGCAGGGCATGGTCTTTTTGGCCTTATCGAACAGGTCACGCACGCGGGATGCGCCCACGCCGACGTACATCTCCACAAAGTCAGAGCCGGAGATGGAGTAGAAGGGCACCCCTGCCTCGCCTGCACAGGCGCGGGCCAGCAGGGTCTTACCGGTACCCGGAGGGCCCACCAGCAGCA
>ERZ773264.3055-NODE-3055-length-14409-cov-4.640449_pt1 | contig 14409 bp, 9 predicted proteins | sample MGYA00511910_ERZ773264 | MGnify/ENA primary metagenome ERZ773264 (study PRJEB29015, sample SAMEA2737739) | human gut metagenome | biome: human gut; feature: human-associated habitat; material: faeces | place: China | collected 2012 ... | reverse complement strand
CATTCAAGCAAGTGAAACAGTTGGAGGTGCAAGTTTAGCTGTTAATTTGCCTGAATGTTCTTTTTTTATTATACCCTACCTCTTGATTTTTGTCAAGACTTGTGAGTCAAGTTTTCTCGGCTCATTTTTTGGTTGGCTTGAAAACTGCTAGGTTGACAATAGCTTGTACTCGTCGGCAAATCCGTCGGCAGAAGCATTTTTTTCATCATGTCGGCATCTTTTGTCGGCAAGTCGTCGCCAAAAAGAAATGAGATAACGTGAAAAACGTTTGTCGGGTCAAAAAACAGAAACGATCAAGACGAACCGTATGAACATCCTTACTTTTCAATGCGATAGGAACAATTTTTCTTGAAAAGCAAGAGAAGCATGTAGAATCAAAAAGATACCGTCGGCGAAAATCATTATCCCCTCTTACAGATTTGCAGTTGTCAGCAAAAGAAAAAGGCGTATCACACTTCAATCGTGATGCGTCTTTTTTCATCGAACAATGAAGACGACACAGACGACAACAGACAGGGATTCAATCTGCAAAAAATGGCGGTATTTCGGCAGAAAAGACGGCAAAGACGGGAACGTCGGCATTTTCTAAAACTTTTCTGTATCATGGTTGTTCGTGAATTAGAATGCAAAAAATAACAAAAGCAAGAATTTCAAATTGTGCAATGTGATGAAAATATACTTTTTCCTTGACAAATTGTAGAATATATGATATGCTAAATACATAAGGAAGTCGACGCTAATTTGGCTTGTCCTAAAAACGGCTTAAGCAGCCAATTAAAATTGAATAAAGATGCAGTGTTTCTGGATAAGAGTCCGCTTGTAAAGCGGCAGAAAAAATGATTCAGAAAATAAAAAAGAAAACGAAATGCTTGCATACCTGCCATAGGGAATCTCCTTAGGGCTTAGGTTTTTGCGGCATTTCGTTTTTTGTTCTCTTTTTGCATAGGAAAGCCACCCTGTTGGGACAAGGGTAACAATGTCCTGGCTTCTTTAAATTTTATAAAGGAGTAACAACTATGGAAAATAACCAATTATTAGCGAATACCGAGGACGCTTTAAACACAACATCAACTGAAGTCCTAAAATGGAACAGACAGGAATGTGCTAAATTTGTACATGCACTTCTAGGAGAAGACCAGATGTTCCTCATAAGGAACCTACCGATCGGGAAAGATGCAAAAAAGCCGACATTCTATATTGCTGTACAAAATCGTCCTGAAGATGTGGAAAATGCTTTTGATGCGTTGCAGAAACAAGGACTTGATACGAAAATGCTGTATATTCCCCTACAAGCTGTTAAAAAGGACTCTCAGTATGTGCAGCAGCCCGGAAAAGTACATCCTTGTTATGGTTTTGTTAATGCAGAAGACATTGACCATTATCAGTACTTGTACATTGACTGTGATCCAGAACACCCCGCTAATACACAAGCAACAGAAGAACAAGTTGGGCATGCTCGTGAATTAGCTGAAAATGTACAACAGTATCTAGAAGAAGCAGGATTTCCAAAACCGATATGCTGTTTTACTGGAAATGGATTTGCTCTGTATTATCGTTTGAATCTTCCGAATGTACCAGAAATTGCAACGTTGATCAACAATGTGCTGAAATGCTTGGATCGCAAATTTTCAAACGCTCATGCCAAAATTGACACAACTGTAAGCAATCCGCCACGTGTGACAAAACTTTGCGGCTGTGTTTCCTGTAAAGGAGACCATACGCCTGAAACACCCTATCGTGTAAGCAAAATCATTTCATTGCCTGAAAAACAGGAAAATGTAACAAAAGAGCAACTGCAGAAAATTACAAATGAAGAAATGTCAGAGATACAGCGTATTTTGAATCCGTCTGACAGCAAAAAACAGAAAAATGGATGCAGAAAAACAGCAAAGATTGCAGATGTAAGAGCTTGGCTTCATGAACATAAGCTGAATTATCGCATAAAAGAAGTCACTGAGAATGGAGAAATCGCCTACAGATATGAACTCGAAAACTGTCCGTGCAATGTCCATGACAATTCATATTGCTCCGCTATTCTTGTATTTGCAGATGGAAATGCAGCATTCAACTGTTTTCACGACCATTGTAAAGACTACACCATTCAAGATATGTTGGAAAAGTACCCTTTAGTTGGATAGTTGCCATTATGCAATAGCAACGACGATGGTGCTGCTGTATACAACGCTGTGGTAACCAATTGTAACCTTGTAATATCGGATGATAATAACCGTTATGTCGTGAAAAAAGGCAAGCCTCTCATTGACTTCGACAGCGAAAAAATGAAGCACCTCATCATACAGGAAGCAAGAAAAATCGATATTTTCTGTAGTACAGGAATGGTACAATCCGTGCATATGAACATCAGTTCCCTATACAATGAAAAAACAGAAAGAGCAATTGTAGCCGATCGCATTGCATACAAAGACGGCATCATTTATTATGCTTTGGATCGTGATAAGGTAGTTTCCATATCTGCTGAAAAAGTGGAGTTACTCGATCATCCGGGTGAAGGCGTGTATTTTTACTACCATGATAACTTTTGTGTGCAGTGTGATCCAGATTTGTCTGTACCTGCAACAGAACTGCCGAAGCTCGTTAAGGAAACATTCAACATAAACGATGAGTACCTTCCCGCTTTTCTGGCACAGCTAACGACATTTTACTTTCCGCAAGTGCATACGCCAATTTTACTTTTAAGTGGTGCTCCGGGCGTATCAAAAAGTACGACTTGCCGAAAACTGAAAAATCTGATTTCTCCCTCTTTAGTAGATACCCAGAGTATGCCGGACAAAGTAGATTCTTTATATGCAACACTATCTCATAACTACCTGGTTGCTTTCGATAATGCAGCCAAAATTACAGAGGAATTTTCCAATGCTCTTTGTATCTCCTGCACAGGCGGATACATCAGCAAACGTACATTATACACGACCAATAACGAAACCAGCATCAATCTGCATTGCAAGCTGATCATTAACGGTGTAGATGATATCATGAGCAAGCCAGATTTGATTGATCGAACAAATCGTATTTATCTCGACAAAATTGCAAAACGCCTGTCAGATGAACAGGTGAAAGAAGAATTTGATGCCATAAAACCAAAGCTACTTGGTGCAATCTTCAATTGCCTTAAAGATGGTATGAAGCTAGTACCTGAAATGAAACATTGTTACAGCACATTACTGCCACGTATGGTGGAGTTCGGACAATATGGTGCAGCAATGATACAGGCAATGGGATTGGATCCGGAAAAGTTCCTCTCTGAATATAAGACAAGGAACGATGAACAGAAGGGTGAACAAATAGAACTCGATGATTTTACAATACTAATCAAGACGTTTCTTGCTAACAATGATGACAAATGGGAAGGAGAATCTGGAAAATTACTAGAAGAATTGGGTGCAGTAGCAGATCGTTGTCATCTTCATATGGATCGCTATACAGCAAGTACACTTTCAAAGAAACTGAACAATTTCAAGGAAATTCTCCAGTTAGCAAACGTAGAAATAGAACATCGAAAAGGCAGAAAAAGAATGCTTTATCTGAAGCAGGAGCCTGGATATGTTTCCCCATTATGCAAAGCCGTACACCCAGAAAAAATACAGTTGATTATGAATAAGGCAAAGCAGGAAAAACAGGCTTTAAAGAGCCAATAAAAAATCTCGTGTTTCCTCTTGCTATACGATTTTTTGAAAGGAGTTTTTATTATGAAAATCAATGAAATAGTTCACATGGAAGACGCTGTGAATGAAACATTCTATTTAGATAACGGAACGTATCAAGGTACGATTACTGACTTCAGCCTAGTAAAAGATAACAAGAAATTGCTTATTAAAATAAAGGTTGACTCAGAAGACAAACTATACATGAATAGTTCCTACTCGAAATATTACGAAGAAGGACAAGCGTTGAACCCTCTGATCAAGGAGATCGACCAACTGAAAGATGCCATTGGAAAAAAAGTAAAATTCAGAATTGAAAATATTCTCTTGGATTCTGGGAAGAACTATACTAGCATTGCCGAAGTGCGGTATCTCTAAAATAGTTGTCGGCACTGTGCATTACAATTGTGCAGTGCCGATTGTATTTTAAGGTTGTGAAAGGAGAATTATTATGAAAAAATTAACGATAGACATTGAAACAAGAAGCAGCATAGACATTACGTTATCAGGACTGTTACAATATAATTAGTCGGGTAACACCTTACAAGCCGGTAAGGGTTTACACGCATTTGTTACTTAAGCTATACTGAAAGCAGTGATTGGACTGACGTATCACTCCTTGGGACAAAGCACCCGTAGCAAAGACAGTCATCCATGCTTTCATTATAGCGTTCGGTTTATGCAGGTTGGGCCACAGAATATTGTGCGTTCGTGTCACCAAACAGATTGAATAGGTAATGAGTAAAGCATGGTTTGCCCGATTACAATATCAAATCAAGAGAGGTAAAATATTATGAACACAGTAGGTATTGATGTTTCCAAAGGTAAAAGTACAGTTGCTGTACTTCGCCCTTATGGTGAGGTTGTGGTTTCGCCTTTTGATGTTGCTCACACCGGAAGTGATTTAAGAGCATTAGCTGATTTAATCAAGAAGCTCCCCGGTGAGACAAAGGTTGTCATGGAGGCAACAGGAAACTATTTTGAATCCATTGCCCGCTACCTCCACGAACAAAATATATTTGTTTCCGTAGTCAATCCTGTGTTAATCAGTAACTTCGGTGGAAACACGTTAAGAAAGCCAAAAACGGATAAGAAGGATTCGGTAAAAATCGCTTCATATGCGTTAACTTACTGGCTTGACCTGAAGGAATATACTCCTCAGGAAGATTTGAGAAAATCCTTAAAACTGATGAACAGACAATATCAGCAGTCAATAAAGCTGAAAACCATGATGAATAATAATCTGATTTCGTTGCTTGACCTTACTTTCCCTGGAATCAACAAGCTGTTCACATCACCTTCCAGAGAATCTGATGGTCACGAGAAGTGGGTGGACTTTGTATTGGAATTTCCTCACTGTGACATGATTTCCAAGCTTACCATAAAGGCTTTTGCAAAGAAATACAAGAAGTGGTCCGATAAAAACTCATATCACTTCACAGAATCATCATGCGAGAAAATATACGCTTTTGCAAAGGATTGTGTCAGCAGCGTTTCTTCTGATAAAGCAATCGTTTTCTCTGTTGTACAAGCGGCAAAAATGCTTATTTCTGCTACGGAGAACTGTCATGCCATACAGTCTGAAATGAACCGTGTTGCTTCTAAGCTTCCCGAATATGATACTGTAATGAACATGTATGGTGTCGGAAAAGCTGTAGGTCCTCAGCTTATGGCTGAAATAGGAGATCCAAGACGTTTTCACAGCAGAAAAGCAATTACTGCTTATTTTGGCTATGACAGCGAGAATAACGATTCAGGTCAGAAAACTACCAGATCAAATCCGATGACAAAGAAAGGTTCCGGAGCTCTCAGACGAACATTGTTCATCATTATGCAGGTGCTTCTGCAAACTAAGCCGCAGGACAATCCTGTTTATGATTTTCTCATTAAAAAGAAATCTGAAGGCAAGCACTATTACTCATACATAAATGCAGCTGCAAACAAATTCCTGCGTATCTATTATGCAAGAGTAAAAGAAGTTTTGAATGTCTCAGAACAGATGACATAATTGTCTATTCATGCGTTCCTTACCGTCGGCACGACATACAGAGCATTTTTATGATGTTCTGTCAAGGTTGCCGACCCGCTAAAAATTTTTTAGGCTGCTCAGGCAGTCTTTTTGTCGTGTCCTTTTTTCTTTCAGAAAATTTTTTCTGTTTTTTTAATTTTAGGGGTTGACTTTTATTTGCAGGTCTTTACAGTACTTTTCCAGTTGCTCGATTGATCCACTGAAGAAACTGCTCTCGCTGTACCTTGTAGCATCGTTTGATTTGAATAGATGGAAAATCCTTTGCTCGCATCAGCTCGTATGCCATGCTGAGAGAAATATTCAAATAACCTGCAATATCGCTCGTCGACAACACCAGAGGCAGTTCTTCATTGTTTTTGTAAACTGGTAATTCTTCTTTTTTCATGGAAAATACCACCTTTCTTTTTTTATTGAGATGTTTGATCGACGGTATTTTTTAATTTTGAATCTGAAAAAGAAACCACTTTCTTGATAAGAAAGCAGTTTCTTTTTGTAAGTTAGAGTTCAATTTGCCTTAGTTGCACTGAATTGCACAAATCGTATCGTAAAGAAAAGTCGTATCGCATAGCATCTTCTCAATCTCATCGGCAGAGTAGCCATAGTCCAACAGTAAGAGTACATCTTCTTCCGATACTCCATAGCATCCACACATTTCCAACAACAATTCTTCCTGTTGCGTGTAATCATCTTCCCAATCATAATCAGAATGCTGCCACACAACATTGCTGAAATCATTCTGCATCGCAAACGAAGATTCTGAGAGTTTCCCATTTTTGTTAATACAAATCATATCTCCTTCTTTGAGAAATATTTGCTCATACTTCAATCTTCAATTTTAACAGGCCAACTTTCCAAAGAGCCTTCGTTAAAATCGATTCTGTAGAGGCATAGACATACAATCCAAGTCTTACGAAATGGAACAGGCACATCGGATTGTTGCCCTTGACGATGTAAAGCGTGTTGTTCTCATCAAGTGTGGTAAAACAGAAACTCCCCTGCACCGATTCCGCCATGTTTTTGAGTGCATCAAAGTTCAGTTTTCCCTGCTGTTCAATCAGCTGCACCGCAACATAAGAATCCGTCTCTATTTTTGTTTTTGGCAAGTGCTTTTCCACTCTGAGTTCCTTATCGTTGTACAGCACACCGTTATGAGCAACAGCGAAGTTCTTATCAGCATGACCATAAAATGGATGATTGTTGTAGTTGAACTTCTCATTGCCTTGCGTCGTCATGCGAGTGTGACCTATAATGGCTCTCGTTCCGCTGGGTGTGTTAAATCGCAGTTTATGAGCAGGTTTCGGTCTTTTGAAAATCGTCATCTTGCCATTCTTTACATAGGTAATGCCAGATGCATCTGTCCCCCGCTCTTCCGCTGCATTTGCTAATACTTGTGTCAATTTTTTCAACAGCTTGTTTGATACAATTCCCTTGTAATCCAACCATCCAAATAATGCACACATCTTACATTTCCTCCTCTGTTTGAACTTCCTCATTTACATAAAGCTGACGCTCCTTCAAATACTGAATCAGCTCCGGCTCTGTAATATCTGCCACAAAATCCGACCAGGACAGCTTTGCAATACTTTCATCGGTGTTATACATGGCAGCATCACAGATACGATTGACCAACTGGATGGTAGCGATGAAAGTATTGTACTTCAAAGTGCCACGAAACAGGCGAAACTCCACAGTGTGATAATTGCAAAGGTTCACAGCAGCATAACGACCGTTTCCGCCTTTCTTTGCCTTGTCCATGATTGCTTTTGGCGTGTGCTCGTAGCCATAGCGAGCAGCCCAGCGGTTCATAGAATATTCGGAACGTCTTGAAAATTTCAGTAGTTCATTCCAGTGATGTTCTACGAAGTACAAGATTCTGGAAATGACCTCGTCTTGTCCCTCCTGGTTGTCAGAGAATGCATTGCGATTCACATGAAGATGCAAACCACAGGTGCTTGTCTGATGGGAACGATAGCCTTGCCGGACAGCACAATGCAAAATATCTTCCCATGGAAATTCATTGCAATGGTAGTCCAGTGTGCATGGATGTGAAACCAATTCCATGCCATCGTCCAAAGAACCATCTGTTTTGATGTAGAGCAAATCCTCATGGATGTTTGCAATATCCAGCAGTTCTTCTGCATAATCATCGTCTTTGCCCGCTTCATCAATTTCCAGTTCAATACCAAAGTAACGATTTCCATCCCCGTAGAAAATCGGATTCGGTTTATAGCTGTAGTCATGAATCAAGTCAAAGTCCTCTCGTTCTTCCTCATAACAATCTCGACAGTATGCATCACCGTTCGAGTAGTATGCTTCATCCTCATAAAGCAAGGCATCGCAGCAACTGCATCTGGTATAGTGCTCTTCATAGCAATCTGTACAAACAGCGGTATTTTCATCGCTATATGCATTATCTCTCCAGATTCGAGAACCGCAGCAATCGCAGATTGTCGTGTGTTCTTCCAGGCAATCCGAACAGATGATGCGACCGTCCCATTCTGTATAGTCATCATCATCGATGATGTAATTGCAGCACTCGCAAATCAAAACTTCTTCCTGCTCCATTGTGTTTGTTTTTTCCTTGTTCATTTCAAATTCCTCCATAAAATGAAAATTGCCCTACCGATTTATCTCGGTAGGGCTTTGTGTTTGGGTTAATATTCCTCTGCTAAAAGTATCACTTTCACCTCCTGTTATGTTCCTATGTTCCGCTGAAAGCGGCTTCCCATCTATGTGACCGGCATCATCGTATGATCAGTACTTGGCATAGATTCACTATTATGATATACAATTGAAAGATCATAACACAACAAAACGGCTTCCTTCATTTCTGAAAGAAGCCGCTGTTTTTAATGCGATGCTGGTTTATTTTCTTGTAAAAGGAGAATCTGGAAGAAGACAAGTCTTTCCGGTGATTGTAGCCTCCTCTTGTATATCCGTTTCAAAATTTTTCATCAGACCGTGAATGAAACATTCACCTTTTCCCAGCTTATCAATTTTCCAAAGATCCTTTTTGCTCAGATTCAGTGCGTCTGCCATGGCTCTTTTGGAACTGCTGTCAGGCTTAAAATATACATTTATGCCTGCTTGTCTCAGTGTGTGACTCTCGCGAATGCTACCGATGAATTGTGTGCTAATGTTCAGACCAAGATTATACTTTCTACCTTCTCGCATAATCTGACTGATGATACTTCCCTTTTCAAGGTTTTCGTTTTGGATTTCATCAATGAAGATGTTGAACTGAGGCAATCCTTCTTGTGTCATCTTTCTATGCTTCTGCGTCTGGAAAAGAGAAGAAAGTAGCATATTGGTAAGTGGTCTCTGTGTATTCATACTTGGCTCATCCACTTTGATAACCACAATATTTTTACATGATTCCAAAAATGTGTACCAATCTGCCATACTTTCATTATGATTGCACTCTATAATTTCTTCAAAGACATCATTCAGCTTGCTGTATACACTATATCTTGTGCTATCATTCACTTCTGGAAAATCTTCTTTTAAGACAAAAAGAAGAATCTCATAATTACACTCATTTTCTACTACACACTCCTTTAATGCCTTTTTCAGAAAGTTTATCTGGATTTGCGATGCATTTGGCATCGCCTGACTGATGATTTCACCAAAGCAGTTTGTTTGCTTGGTGACAGAATAATCTTGGTATTTGTACATTAAATCAACAGGTAGACCTAATTTAGAAATGTCATGGAAGGAGATGTACTGCTCGATAAATTCCTTGGACAGACTCTTCTCTAACTCCTCTTTGGAAAAAGAGTCGCTGCTGTCAAAAACGATTACACGCTTTTCCTTCTGTGCCAGTCTTGCCATGAGCTGTGTCATGAAAACGGTTTTGCCCATTCCTGAAATGCCAGTAATGCAACGGTGCTGATTCTCCCCTTCAATCAACATTTGTCCAGCATATTGACCAAAGGCATTTTGAACAAGCGGTAGGAAATCGGATTCATCTGTTCTGTCTGTGAAATATTCCTTACTGCTGAGACTATCAATGCGTTTAATTGTTTCAGAGGTTACCAAATCACAATATCTTACCGCAACCAGGTTAATATGAACCGCCATGCCATCCGAATCATAGACAGTTGTAGGCTTTTTGTGTCCATTTGTAGCAACCAAATACTCATGTTTTGCAAGTGGATTGAGAATGCCGTTTACCGTTTGAGCTTCTGTGATTTCAGGAAGAAAATAGTCCTTCAAGATGCGTTCTTCCATCAGCATGAGATCACCATCAACAATGATTGTATCAGAACCTCTCTCATACTTCATTTCTCTGTCCAGTTTTACAACTTGAAACTTTCCTTCTGTAACGAAGTTGTTTAGCAGTTTGGAAAAGGAATCAATGACAGAAAACGTCTTTCCTCCTTCAAAATCCTGTGAATCAAGAAGTGTTTTTTTGAGGTGCTTCTCAAAATCTAAATTGGTATCAACATGAAAAATGCGTTTCCAGAGAGCATAAACTGATAAGAGCACAGCGTACGTCGTACAAAAACGATCTGAAGAAAACGTGCTTTTCTCTGCCATTTTTATCATTTCGATATTTTTTCGCAGGAATGCATCATATTCATCGATATGGTCACAGAATGTTTCTGCAAAATATCGCATCATTTCATCAAGATTATTGGAAAGTTCAAAGTGCTCTTTCTCGGAATATTCTTTGCCGAAATTTTCACTTGTCTCCAGAAAAATTCCCATTCCCTGCGGCAAATAATGTTGAACTTCATTCGAAATAAAAGCAACATTAAATGCTTTGCAAGCAATGTCAGATTTGAAATTCAGAATGGAATCAATTGCCTTTATCCGTTTATTGCAAGTTTCACTAACTGTATCATCAATCAGCACAACTGTTTCATCTTTGCTCTGTTTCAGTACATTGGTCAGCTCATAATTACTCATAGTTAATGAATATGGCTGCTTGTCTCTGTTATATGTCTTTAGAAATATACCAATCAGCTGTTTTGCTTCGATACTCAGAAATGAAACTGAAAGGATTGGCATGCAATTGCAGTGAATGTATTTCAGATAAGTTGATAGCATTCCTGCACAAGCATACGTCAAAAGAAATATTTCAGTCACAGATTTTAAATACTTTTCTACATTTGCAAGGATCGTTTCACAGGTATTTCTGACGGCAGGCAGATATTTATTTTGATAAGGTTCTGAAATAAAATCATCGTAAATACCACACACATTTGATTCCCCGCAAGTAAACTTAGCCCCAGTAAAAACTCCATCTTTCGCTCTGAAAATCATTCCTGGAAATTCAGGAATGACTATAATCGATGTCTTGTTTTCAATAATATTCATAATCAAATTATAAAGACAATCATTTGCAACATCATTCTTGCATTTGGTTCTAAAGAACGGAAAATATTTCATCAGTCTTTTGGCTGAAATATCTTTTATAGGGATGATTGTTGTTTCAGATTTCCTTGCCGTTGTTGCATATTCAATAACAACGCTTTCGTGTTTCTCTCCATCTACGGTAGAATAGAGAATGAAACTTCCTATGAATTTTATATATCCGACTTCTTTTTTCTTTCCATTTGCTTCTCTGCACCAAATTGTACCCAAACTGTCATAATTAAACTCTCTGGAACCAAGTTCTCTCTGAGATTTCAATGATTCGATAGTCCCGCTAAGCTGCTCAATTGTTTTTAAATCAACCTTATGAGTTTCATATGCCTCATGCATAATAGCGCTCAATTGACTCTGATAATTTTGACTTTGCATAGAAAAGTCTTTTTCAAGTTGACTACATCTTACTTTAAAGTGATCACGTTCTGCGATAATTGTGTTTACGTTTTGGATTGGGTTGTATGCATTCATCATAATCTTCTCCTTTGAATCAATACGGTTAATACGGATTGTTATGCCAGATCTGGTTGATCTGCTTACTTCATGAAGTCTGTTACCAGTATATCATCCTAAAATCCAAAAATCAATAATTTATAAAAAATAGTGAAAAATAAATTTGTATAAAAACATAACGCATATTTAATTGAACAAAAAAAGAAAACACATTTAAAATAGTGATTGACACAAGTCAGAAAAGAAAGTATAATAGAAACAGATACTTGGGAGGTGACCTTATGAAAAAATGGATATGTGCAAAGGATGTTACATCACTTGCTGTCATAGAGCTAATGTATGGCAAAAAGACAAAGGTGGCAGTGAAAACGGAAAATGGTAATTTTGAAGTACAAACAAAATCAATTATTACGCAATATCTCAATCCTAATAATGACAGAAAGAAAATGACAAAACGAATTGCAGATACTGTCTGTAATAATTTCGAGTACTACATGAAAGACGCATCAAGCAAAGAAAACTTCTCATTCATGTGTGGAAAAGCACTACTTTTCATATACTCTATTAGTAAAGTAGATTTGACTTATATTCTTCAAAATCAATATAGTAGTTCTGCAAAGGAAGAAATCTCTGCTTTTCTCTTGAAAGTAGTACGGTCTGTTTTTGAAGGATTTGTACAAAGAGAGTGCATTCAATATTCCGAACTAGAAGAACTTGTTTACACAACTATTTTTGATAAAAACATGTTTGATGAGATTATAAAAGATACGACAAATGATATTGATATTTCAAGAAGCACCTATATGCAGTATCTTCCTATGCTTGATAGCTCCTGTTCCATTGCTGGGGAAGTATCTGACGTTCTTCTAACATATCTCACAGAATTGATTCTGGCTAACAGTCGAGAAGAATTTATACAAACACATGCTGTTTCAGGAATAGTTCCTTTTGCAGAAAATTTTTCTGGAATTCATTGGAAAGAACGATGCTTTCAACAAAGATTTGGAACGTTCCTTCTTTTTCAACCAAATTCCATGATAAGAAAAGAAGGCAATTATCTGCTTGAAAAAATTCGACTACAGTTATATAAAAATGCAATATATACATTGCTTCAAAAATATGATACTATTGAAAATAGAGCTCTAAAACAAAGCAGTTACTTTCAAGATGCTATGAGCAAACTTGAAAATTATACGAATTTCATCAAACTTCAAGTAAAAACGGACAAAGAACTTGAATTGTTTGGTCGCTTTAAAATCTATAGGAAAGTAATTGATACACCTCGAAAACTGATTACAGAAATGATGGATTTTGTTTTCTATGGTGTTTATGCGAAAGTGGGCAGAGTGGAGTTAATACGAAGAAATGGAAAAAAGCATGAGATTTTAACTGAAGTATCCAGAGATTACATCAGCAAATATGTAAATGGAGAACAAAAGAAATTTACTGGTGCTGTAAAGGATGCTCTATATTACAGAATCAAGTATAACATAGAAAACAAAGAGCATTTTGTATCTTTATTGTGGCAGTTTATGTATTATGCATTCAGTCTGGATTTTTACATGGTCGAATCAAAAGAGGATTGGCTTCGACTCATGAAAAAAATGCTGGAAGACGTAGAGTGTGGTAAATCCATGGAAAATCTCAGAGAAGATATGCAGATGTTCTTCGACGAATGGCAACTTAAAAAGATACTCTATAATCAAACAATAAAATTTCCACCGCTTACAATCAAGTACTTTCGACACATTGATGCTTCTGGATGGATTCGTTATACAGAGGTACAGAGCAGGATTTTAAATATAGACAATGGATTCGATACTGTACAGATCTGGAATGAAATGACCATAAGATATATCGATCTTAAAATCGATCGGCTTATGGAAAAACTGTACAAAACAGTTGAACTTGCAGAGAAGTCGTTTTCTACTCGATCCCATGAGGAAATAAAGGCATACAAACTACAGCTTGGTGACGAGCAAACCAATTGGAAAATTCAATTTTTATCAAATCTGTGTGATGAAAATGACAATAAAATAGCTCTTTCAGAAGGAGAATTAAAAGAGTTGCTCTCCTATATCTCCATGCTAATTATCAGTAACAGAATCCATTCTGAAAATTGCAATAAGCGAAAAGAAGAATTTGAAATCTATGCCAAGAGAATTTTCAACCTGAAATCTGTGAGATATGAAACCATATATGGTTTATGTAAAACAAATGGTGACAGGAGAAATAAAGAATTGTTTGATAGACAGAATGCTGAATTGTGGAAAAGCAAAGTAATACAAAATCTCTATAAATGGGTAAAAAGAATATTGGAATATCTTGTTTACTCAGAATGGATCGATGAACATTGGAATCATATATAATTTTTGCTTTTCTCGATTTTTTACGAATTTCAAAAAAATGAAAGTGCAAAAAATCAAAAAGGCAGAGCCTTTTGAGAAAAAACAAAACTGGATTTTTCTAAATTCGTAAAATTTTCAGAAAATGAAAAAATTTTCTCAGGAACAATGCTCATGAAAATCTGAAAAAATAGAGCTACTACGAAAGAAAGTATTACTTTTTTAACAGACAACCTAACATAAAAGTAAAACTATATTCAGTTAGATTGACAGTTATGTACCATATTGATTGGAATACAGCAAAATCAGATGCAGGGAGACAGAGGTATTACCATTACCTCTGTCTTGCAGAATTTACCAAATAACAAATAGTAATCATCAATTAATATTATTCAGTCTAGTAATCAATCATAGTATACATATATATTGTTATGATATATAACATAATAGAGTATATAGTATATCAGTATATATTACTATTACATGATTATATATCATCTCATAACCAGAAGGAGGAATTATTATGAGAAGTGAAAGAGAGAAGAAG
>ERZ773264.3039-NODE-3039-length-14488-cov-3.205778_pt1 | contig 14488 bp, 10 predicted proteins | sample MGYA00511910_ERZ773264 | MGnify/ENA primary metagenome ERZ773264 (study PRJEB29015, sample SAMEA2737739) | human gut metagenome | biome: human gut; feature: human-associated habitat; material: faeces | place: China | collected 2012 ... | reverse complement strand
CGCATCAATTACAATCTTTTATATAATGTGTAAAATGAATGTGAGGACAAGTTACAATGAACCTGTCTTCCTAGAAAATATGAATATGTAATTATGCGGCAGGAGGCGCTCGTAGGTGATGCGAATAAGTTCGTTTGCAGACAACCTTATCCTGATAAGTAATCGGCTCGTAAGGAACGAGCGTCAATATACAGTGAAATTCTACCGACTGAGGTTCTGTAAAGAGAGAAAGGGAGTATTTACATATGGCACAATCCTCGGCATGACTCCGGGAATGTTCGGCATGAGAGCATGACGTTTCATCTTCACTTCCATGATAGTGAAAGGTTTTCACTACAAAGAAGGGAATGAATGTCATGAATAACATCCATGCTATATATACCCTTATATTTTTCTTTTGATACATTCTCCCTCTATTGATTAATAGAATAGCGGGACAAATATAACAGTATGAAAAATAATCAGCAAGTTATACATCTTAATATGTGTTATCAGTAATAGAGTTCACCTCCCTTAATGTCCAAATCTCTTCATATTCATAAGCCTCTCCCGGCTTTAGCTTAACCATAGGACTGTTCGGTTCCATTTCCAAAAATTCATCATTAAAATAAATCATGTTAGGAAAACACACCTGCAAATTATTATCATATTTCCCCTGTGGAACATACTTATTTTGTTTGATATACAAATAATCACTGAACTGATAGAAATACATACCGTTTGTAGTATTTATCCCATATTTCTTTTGTTCGTCTCCTCCGGGAAATGCGGTAAAATAATGATTCTCTACATGAATACGTTCCTGCAGATGATGAGAGGGAATTAATGTATCTGCTGACAATGAAATCTCACTAAATCCCAATGGATATTGTGAATTTGGCATCGCTTCACAATAGTAAATCCCACCGGCAGGCAGTAATGTACGTGTCCAGAAACAATATTCAACCTCCCCATTTGAAATATTAGACATTCGCTGTTTAATATGCAGAACCGGCTGGTTCTCTTCCAAAAAGTAAATCCGCTCCACCTGAATACCCATCGCCTGTGAGGGATGGCTGACCAAGCGCAATTTATCTTCCTCAATAAAGGTTTGATAAGGTCCTGCCCAAATTGAATCATGGATATTCTCCGTTTTACGTTCATTACCGATATCAAATCTACCGGCATCAGGACTTCGTCTTGTTCGTATATAGTTCTCTACAGTCCAACCGTTGATAACAGAATCACTCCACAATATATTATCTCCACGACTCTCTAAGCCGAAATATAGAATTTGTCCGCCATACGTCGGATTAACAATTACGGAAACAACCCTGTTAGATAGCTTAAGGCAGTTCTCCCACCCTCTGTAAGAAACTGTATCAACCTCCTGAACCGGACGATGTGAACAGGATAAACAGAGAAAAAACAAAAGAATGAATAGTATATATTTCATAAAAGGCCAACCTCTCTTGATTTATTTAAATTCCTTTGGAGAGGATTTGAGAAGTCCTCTCCAAAGGATCATTTTATACCGGAATAATTTCGACAGAGAATGTAGAAGATATTGTTTTATTAAGCCAGATTACGAGGCTTCCTCCTACTTTATCACTCAAATAGTCACTATCAGACACCAACGTCTTTCCACCAACCTTGACCGTTACATTTCCGCTTCCGGTCCAATTATCAATTCTAAATACAGGATTCTTCACTGCGCCGGTAGGGTTACAAGTAAACTGACAACTTCCTGTACCTGTCGTTTTCATCAAAACCATCTCCCGTTTGGAATACCCTGTTACATCTGGATTATAAGAAACTCCGTTCAGATTCGTCGGGCTTCCCATATACAGCCATCCTCTTGTATACGCATCTATATCAGAAGCCGCATCAGGTTGATTGATACCCAACAGCATCAAATATACTCTATATTTATTTCCATCCGAATTAATCTGATAAGCAGTATTCCAGGAAACGTCCCCTTTAGCCTCCACGCCAATCAATGAAGAATGAGAGACCTGTGACGGCCAGGTAGCCGTTGACTTATCATAATCCCCATAACGGGCATTTAAATAGGGTTGTTTATCTACCGGCCAATGAGACATCTGATAATTTATATCATGCCAGGTCAAGTCATTCTCAATCGGCAACGGAGAGACTTCCGGACGTTCAGGAGTATAAGAGGAAAAAGCATCAGGAGCATTATTTAAATGAGCAGTATAGATTTGCTCTTTCCAGTTTTTCACATTCTGGTTGACTTCATCAAATGGTTTAGCCGGATAAAGATCATACCGGTTGCCTGAAAGATTAGAAATACTAAAAGCCGGTTGTTTCACATGATCTGACGGAATGGATGAACTGCCGGAAATAACCATGGGTTCACTCAACTCATGATAGCGATAATAAGCCTGTCCCGCCTGTTTCTGAATATACTCGATGTGTCTCACGCCTACTCCGTCAGCATAGAAAGTATAATACTCGTCTACTTCCGGATATATCCCGTCAGGATAAGGAGCCTTATAATCCGGATTTACCAACGCATAATGGTACTTAACCACTTTCCTTACTTTATTATTCTCTATGATATCCACTTTCGCATGCGCCAACAAACGATCCGACATTGGCTCGAAGCATCCTTTACTCAAATCCGACCATGTTTCAGCAAACTCATAACAATAAAGCAATTCGTTATTCATGTGCCAAGCAGGTACAAAGTTTGCCTCCGACCAGAAAACAAATTGTCTGTTTTGTGCAGCAGCCGGGCAATGTTTCGGATTGAAACTGATTACCGTCGCATCCCCCGGAAAGCCAGCCCATGTAAAATTACGCTGTTTTACATCAAATTCCGGAGAGGATTCCACAACATCTTCAGCCGAAAACTCTTCAAAACGAATATCTGAAAAGTTCACTTCTGTCGAGTTTTCATTACCATTCCTGACTATCGGACAAATAAAATAGTTCTGTCCCTGTCCTCCCCAATCTTTCGATTGAGCAAGTTCAATCCAGTTCTCATGAAATTTCCCATCAATTTCTTTTCCAACACTCACATAAAAATGAAAGAAACCGGATATCTTATTCCTGATGATACGTGCCTTACCTGTAGAAGCTGTAAAAGGAACAGAAAAATAGCTATTATTGAGAGGTATGGAATAACGGAAAGAATAATCATTTTTATTTATCTTCTTCGTATTATCCAAAACGTTATCTATTCCGTCCTGACGATCCAATACCCGTACGGTCGACACACCGGATTCTGTACACACACTCACCGAAGTATAATTATTGAAATCCGGTTTCCCGTTCTTCTCCCGGACAATAGCCAAGCCAAAGTTAGTTGTTTTATCAGCTGTTACCTCCGCAATAAAATGTCCCTGCGCAATCTGTGGCAGACAAACACCATAAGTAGAATTCTTCCCGTTTAACCCTATTTTTACAGAGGAACCGGAAACATCAAAACGACCATTAGCCCCTATCGTTAAAGCGACAGGCTGATACTCCGTAACCACAGGAGGAGCCGGTTTTTCTTCTGGATTAACCGGCATATAGGGATCATCCAAAGTGCAAGCTATCAGGCTGGAAAGCAGACAAGCTGCCAATATATTATTCATTATCTTCTTCATTTTTATTATGTATTAATAGGTCCGATTGAGATATACATTTCACAATCAATTGACTTGATTTACCGAGAGATATTTCAATTGCTTCTCAAAAGCCGCCGCTGAAAGATGAGTCTTCACCTGAACCACTTCCTCTTTTCCCGGTATCAGCGTTACGTAATTCTGCTCAAAGAAACTTTCATCGTCATCTACATAAAGATAAAGCCCTCTAATCAGTGCAGAAGAACGAAGCCGTAAATTGACTCCTTCATTGGTCTTCTCCACCGTTATAATAGGAGCCACCTTTGAATAAGTATACTGATTGGAGTAGACCGGATAATGGATGTTCGAAGAAACAGTTTTACCATTTTCATTCAACGTCACATAAATGAAAACTTCGTTCTCTTTCTTACCTCCATAAAGTTCCGTAGTTGTTATCGAAGCCACATCTTCACACCCATTAGCACCCAAATCAAATGAAACTTTCTTTGAGAACACCGTCTGTCCCTCCAAAGTCAGAGTCGTTATCTCCAACTCTCCTTTCATCTTTTGCAAACGATCGGAAATGGCCTTGAATACGACTTGTTTTCCGGAAGCATAAGGAGAAACCAATACCTCGTCATATGCATCGCGGGCATAATACTGTAAAGCCTTCCATCTGCCACAATAATCAATACTTGACCACGAAGCTACCGGCCAACAATCATTAATCTGCCAATAAAGTGTTCCCATACAGTAGGGTTTTGCACGACGATGAGCTTCAATTCCAATCTTCACCGCCTCCGCCTGCAAATACTGGCTCATATAAACAAATGCACTAAAATCATCGGGAACTTTAAAATATTTCTCCATATACATCTTCATCATATTATTCCCGAAATTCGGATCACGAGTCTGGTCATTGCGGGCACGCTGATGAGACAACATAACTTCCGAATCCAAACGCAAATCATGTTCACTTGCAAAACGACGGATGGTGCGCATCTCCGGATAAGACTGAAAACCATACTCACTCATAAAGCGACCTATGTTTTTAGCTTCCGTGTACTCTTCAAGCCATCCTCCTTTCCAGACAGACCAGAAGTGTACATCTCCCATATTATAATCTATATTATTATAGCCGGTCACAGGAGATGTCGGGTGATAATACCTCGTTTCATCCACAGCCTGTATCGCTTCCGGAATTACGTCATAAAAGAGTTTATGCAGATTACTCTGATAAATTCTGTCTTCTTCGGGCGTATAACGATCTTTCCATCCCCATCCGAAATATGAAATCTCATTTTCATTGTTTCCGTTCCAGAGTGCAATGCAAGGATGATTACGCAAGCGTTTTACATTATCCTTCACTTCCTCGGCCACGCTATTCAAATAATGCTCGTCAGCGGGGAACATGCCACAGGCAAACATCATATCCTGCCAGACAAGAATACCGTATTTGTCACACATTTCATAAAACGCATCCATCTCATAAATACCTCCACCCCAAATACGCAACATATTCATATTCACATCAGCTGCCGACTTGATGATATATTCGTACCAACTTTCAGGCACCCTGTTCGGAAAATTATCCAAAGGAATATAATTGGCTCCTTTCATAAAGACCGCTTTTCCATTCAGCTTCACAAACATTGACTGCCCCTGTTCATCTTTTTCACGAACTATTTCCAATGTACGGATACCCGTCTTTACACGGTCTGTCACCTTACGTCCTTCTTTATCCAATACAATATCGAAATCATACATCCGGGGATTGCCTAATCCGTTAGTCCACCATAATTCAGGATTCTTCACTTCGAAGTCTACCCGTACCGTGTTCATCCCTTTAGTTAATGCTACTTGTTTACGAACAGCCTCTTTCTTATCATATTCCACTGTAAACGTTGCCTTCGTATCCTCATCACTCATCACCGTACAAACAGCCTCCATCTTCGCTTTTCCCGACTCCAGTTTCCGGGTAATAATTTGAGTTCCATCGATATGGATATCATCCCAGTATTCCAGATAAACATCTCTCCAGATACCGGTAGTAATCAAACGAGGGCCCCAGTCCCATCCATAATTATATCCGGCTTTGCGGGCATAAAGGCTTAACATAATATCCGACTGATCATTATTAGGCCATGCCTGCAACTGGAAAGGAGACGCCAGGTACTTAGGCATATCCACCTTAAATATAGAATGGAAATAGATGCGGATAGTATTCTCCCCTTTCTTCAAATAAGGAAGAGGATTCAAAGTCCATGTACGAAACATATTGTCACACTTCATCACTAGATAATCATTGATATAAATATCGGCATACGTATCAAGTCCGGCAAAAACTAGCTGTATCAAGCATTTTGCAGTTTAAAAGTACATCGTCACAATCAAGTTCAGCTTCGCTTATCTCAAATATCTTTTTATATTCCCAATCCTTTTCTCCAATCCATTGCAGGGATTTCTCATTCACTCCGTAAAACGGGTCCTTTATCATACGATTATTCATCAAATCGGTATGTACGGCTCCGGGCACTTGTGCCGGGAGCCAATTTTGAGATATAGATTGCTTGAACTGCCATTCATCATTCAGACTGATCCGGCTTTTGTTTTTCGCCGTAACAGGTATCAAACAGGTAAATAACATAAGCAATAATATATATTGAATCTTTTTATGCATAATACAAATTAGTTTAATGATAAGTGATTACTCAATCCAGGTCACTCTCTACCAGAATAGTACTCCGGAAATGAGTTGTATTTCCCGATTTCGGAACAATAAATGTAATCTTGGCAACCGCTGATTTATAACTCGTATCATCGCCCAACGAAGGTGATATATTATAATTTCCCGGTTTACCGCTTTCTTCTACGGCTTTAAAGTTGTCATCTTCAAACGTTATATTCGGACAAGAGAACTCACCTCCCCAGTCTTTTTGATTATAGAATTTGAATTGAACCCATTTACTGACAATGACAGTCTGCGAGTAAACTGTTTGGGTAGCATCTTCCGAAACCTTACGGAAAATAACCGCATTATTAAAATCCCAATCCGGATTATAGCTCCACAATTCCGGACGACCGATTCCCCAACCATTCACAAACAAGGCTTCCGGATAGGAAACATTAGTAGTCAACGGATTTTCCGCACTCTCTACAAAAACAAAGTTGAACATCGTATTCATATATAACGTCACATTACCTGTCTGCCCGATATACATCAACTTATCTCCTTCCAGTTTAAAGAAATCCGGATCAAACTTCAACACATTGAGATCAATCAATTCTGTCCTCACTTCTTCACCGTTTGTCAAAGAAACATTCTGGGCACGAAGTGTATTGCTTACAAAATCATTATCCGACGCATTCTTCTTATACAGCATGAAGACAACATCATTTACCGTCATTTCCTTTTTCAGAGGTGAAATCTCAAAAGAAAAAGCATCGAATACCACCTCTCTCACTTTCTCTTCCGTACTCTGTGAATCACAAAGGGAAACCGGACGCGACGAAGCCAACTCGCAAGTATTCGTACTGGCATCAAATCCCCATACCATTCCTTTCTTTTCCGGCTCGCTATATATAAACACATTTGTATTATTCGGCAAGTCTACAGTAGCCTTATATAAATAAGGAGTTAACGGATTACTTTCATCCCTTTGCAGCACAATTTCTTCCCCTGTTTCACCAACCACTAAATATAATTGTGCAAAATCCGGCCTTTCCAATGGAATCTCGTAAGATTGTTCTGCTGTTTTCACATTTTTATTTGTAGCCACAACCTCCAGAGAAGCAAGTTGCTCGCCACACAAACGTCCAAACGGCACTTCGATTTCCTCTTCCACTTTCAACGTCTTTTGATTATTTCCCGGAAGAGTTTTGGAATAAAGCACCGCCTGATTGGCAACCAAGCGTATTTCTACGTGCGACAAGGCATCTGCATCCGTCACCTCCACGTTTAATTTTACCGACCCACCATATTGCAACTGTTCCTGATTCAAGGATAACTTTCCAATGACAGGTGCTTCGGCAGACGGATCGAAAAACATTTCATCCTGATTCTGGCAAGAAACAGCCAGTAACCCGATAAATATATAGAATGAAACAAGCTTATATAAATTCGTTTTCATATTTCTTCATTTAAAGATTAATAAAGGAAGAGGATTAATTATACCCCGGATTTTGAGTTAGGTTCGGATTACGATCCCTTTCTTCCTGCGGAATAGGCATCAGCAACATGTGTGCGGGGAATTTACCCGTAACAGTCGTTTGTTCTCCATCCACAATTTCCGACCACGTCAGACTTGACAGGGTGCTTTGAGCAATTCCATAACGTTTCAAATCAAAGAATCGCTCTCCTTCGTAAGCCAGTTCCAAGCGTCTTTCTTTCAAAAGGAGCCGGGTCAGTTCTTCTCTTGAACTGGCATTCAATTCCTGAAGTCCGATACGGGTACGAATCTTTTGCAGATTGGGTTCCGCTATTGCAGTTGCCGGACCGGACAAAGCATTGACTGCTTCTGCATGCAACAAAACAATATCAGCCAGACGGAAAATATAGATCAAGTCTCCGCAATCCCATCCTACCCGATTCTTTGCCCTGCACTTGTAAGGGAAAGGCAATGTGCGGGTTTCCCATTGTCCATTCTTCAGTTGCGCATAATACTGGTCGAACCAAATATTGTTAATGTCCTCAAAGATGACCGTAGAGTTTTTACGAACCTGATCTCCTTCATCATCAAAAGCTTTCAGCAAACTTTGGGAAGGTGTCAGATATTTACGCCAATTCTGCTCTGTCATGGAAGGAGGCAATAGAAGAACAGGTACGTAATTATTTTCCGTACTGTTGGCGATATACTGTACAGCCAGAATCGTCTCACTATTATTACGATGTTCATCGTCAAACAGATGGTCATACGTATCCACCAATCGGTATACCGGCGAATTCATCACTGCTTCCGAATAGGTCTTCACCTTATCCCATTCTACATTGCCGGGTGCACCTTTCGTTGCATACACTTTTGCAAACAAAGCGTTAACCGCCCCTTTACTGGCAAATCCTCTGGTTTCAGCTTCCGTAGCACGCTTGTCCGGTAAACGGGTCAACGCAAATTCCAAATCTTCAATGATACGTGCATAAACTTCCTCTTCCGAATCGGCACGAGGCACTTGCACATCAGCCGGAGCAGTGCTTCCCGTAGTAGTCACAACAGGCACACATCCCCAGGTCTTTACTAAATTAAAATAATGCAACGCCCGCAAGAAAGAAGCTTCTCCAAGCATTTCTTCACGTTTACTCACTCCGGTAAAAGCTTCCGCGTCCAACAACGGATCATTAATTTGAGGTATATATTTCAAAGCTACGTTACAACGCATAATACTTCCGTAAAGCGACTTCCATGATTTCATAACAACCGCATTACGGGGAGTCAGGTCGCGTAAGAACACATTATTGATATCCACATCATCACCACCACTGTATGCATTATCCGCAAAACAGTCTGCAAGAATCATATAATACCACATATAATATTCTTCATGCCCCTTCTGTATTCCGTCATAGCAACTGATAATCAGTGCTTCCGCATCTTTTATGGAAGTAAAAGCATTGGCTTCGGTCAGTTCTCCCTGCGGTGTTTCTGTCAGGAAACTATCACAGGAGGTCAGCCCTACATTGAGCAGCAAAGCTGCGGATATAAATATAGAATATATCTGTTTCATGTCTTTTTTAGATTTAATGAGTTGAACAATGCTCAAAATACAATAGTAGCTCCCAGAATATAAGTTCTTGCATGGGGGAAGACACCCTGGTCGATTCCCATAGCCGAAGAACTGCCTCCACCGATATTCACTTCCGGGTCATAACCTCTGTAATTGGTAAAAGTCACCAGGTTATCCCCTGATATATAGACCGTCACTCTGTCCATCAAAGCCTTCCGGGTCAGCGGACGCGGCAAAGTATATGACAGTTTCACATTTTTCAGTTTAAAGTAAGATCCGTCTTCTACAAAACGGGAAGAAATAGCCGGGTATTTATCTTTCTCCGCACGGGGCACAGTAGTGTAGTCTCCCGGATTACGCCAACGCATCAGGACACGGTCGGACTGGTTGCGGGAGTCGAACATTCCTTCGGTAAACATACGGGTGGCATTATAAATATCATTCCCGTATGAACCCTGAAAGAAGAAAGACAGGTCAAAATTCTTATATGAAAAGACATTGTTGATGCCATACAAAAATTTCGGCTGTGCACAACCCAAGATCCGGCGGTCTTCATCTGCGCTCAAATCTTCTTCATACACTAACATTCCGTTAGCCTTTTCGTACATCATACGTCCGTTTTGCGGGTTTACTCCTGCTGCCTGAAAACCATAAAAAGAACCTAAAGCCTGTCCTTTCTGAATGATAGACACATTTCCGGAGATTTTCTTATCAAGTGATCCGGTAAAGATAGCAGGACTTCCTGCCATATCTGTCACCTCATTCTTATTAGTGGAGATATTAAAATCTGTTGTCCATTTTAGTTCTCCGGTCAGATTACGCGTGGTCAGTTGGAACTCCAATCCTTTATTTACCACGCTACCTACATTTTGCATACCCGAATCGAATCCGGAAGTTTGAGGCAGCTTTACCATTAACAGCAAATCGGTTGTTTTCTTATAGTATGCATCGGCAGTCAACGTCATTCTTCCATTAAGGAAAGAGAAGTCGAGTCCCACATTGGTCTGGGTAGTTCTCTCCCAACGCAACTTATCATTCCCTATCTGGCTCTGATAATATCCTGGTAAAATAATGCCATCCATATTATAATTGGCTCCGATTCCATAAATCCCATAAGAACTATAATAACCCACCTGGTCATTACCAACCTGTCCCCAGCCGACACGCAGTTTCAAATCACTCAACCAATCCAATGGTTTCATAAATTCCTCCCCAGTCAGTCTCCATCCCAAAGAGAAAGAAGGGAAATACCCCCAACGGTTGTTCACGCCAAACTTGGAAGAACCGTCAGCACGGAAATTGACAGTGGCGAGGTACTTATTCTGGTAGTCATAGGTCACTCTCCCCAATACAGAAGCATTGGTAGATGCACCATAATCTTCACTTGGCTTGTTTAATACAGTTCCGGCGTTCATAGAATGTATTTTATTATCAGAGAATCCACGTATAGAACTGTTTGCCGATTCTCCCACATAGCGGGAAGCCACAAACCCCGCCAAAGCCGAGAAACTGTGATCTCCTATCTTCTTAGTATAAGTCAGAATTTCTTCGTTGATCCATTTGTAATTTAACGAAGTGTTATAACTCGCTTGTCCCTGCTGGTTACGTCCCCAAGCTGAACTGAACGGGTCCAGAAATTCTTTGTACCGGGAAGCACCCATTTCGATGCCCATGCTTGTTTTTAACTTCAGATCCGGAGTAAAAGCAATCTCCGCATAGAGGTTACCCAACAATTTATGATATACATAATCACGAGTATATGACTCTACCGCACTTAAAGGATTCTCCAAAGAAGACAAAAACGGTAGCGTAGGAAATGTTCCGTCCGCATTATATTTACCTACCACAGATGGAGTGGTGATGGCTTGCAGAATAACGGTCTCGGAATTTCCATCCGAAACATCGACATCATTGATCTTACTGTAACTTAGGTTCGTTCCGATCTTTACCCATTTTTTCAATTCCTGTTCCAGATTGATCTTAAAATTCATACGTTCAAATGAAGATGGTTTTACAATACCATCCTGTTTGATAAATCCGGCTGAAATGTAATAAAGGGATTTTTCGTTTCCACCGGAAATGGATAACTGATAATTCTGCATGGCCGCATTGCGAAACATTTCATCCTGCCAGTCGATATTGGCATTATACACGGAGGTATCCATGGCCGGATACCCCAAATCGGAAAGTAAATCCTGATATTCATCTTTATTCAAAACATCTATTCTCTTGGCACGTTCCGAAAAACCATAGTAGGCATTCAACTCAATTTGCGCTTCACCTTTCCGGCCTCTTTTGGTAGTAATCAGTACTACCCCATTCGCACCTGCATTTCCGTAGATTGCAGCAGAAGAAGCGTCTTTCAATACCGTAATACTTTCTATTTCGGAAGGGTTGATCGTTTTTGTGTCACTGGTCGGCACTCCATCCACCACATACAAAGGTTCGTTTCCTGCATTGATAGACGTAGCTCCCCGGACACGGATAGAGAAACCCTCATTCGGCTTCCCCGAAGGGGTGATAACTTGTACTCCCGCAGAACGTCCGGCAAGTGCCGACCCGAAATCATTCACGGGAATATTTTCTATATCTTTTGCCAGAACAGTGGATACAGCTCCCGTTATATCTTTCTTCTTCTGTACGCTATAGCCTACTACAACCACTTCATCCAGTTTTTTCACATCTTCCTCTAAAGTTACATTCAGCATCCGGTTGTCTCCGATTCTTTTTTCCTGGGACAGATAACCGAGAAAAGAGTATTGAAGTACTTGATTAGGATGATCGATTTTGATTTCGTACTTACCATCCATATTGGTCACCACTCCATTATTACTTCCTTTCACCATCACACTGACACCTATCATCGGTTCGCCGGAACTATCCGTAACTTGTCCTGTCACGTTTCTGGCAGTAGCCCCCTGTGTAGATTCTGCGTCTTTCTGCCTGACATTCTTGGAGATACGGACAGTTTTGTTATTGATATCGAAAGAGACATCCTGCCCCCGAAACAGATTATTCAGTACATCTTCGATCTTTTGTTGTTTGGCGTCTATTGAAACTTTTCTTTTTGTATCAATATCCGGTGTTCGAAGAACAAACGTGTAGTTGTATCGCTTATTGATTGTTTCCAACGCCTCACCAATTGTCTTATTTTTGAGACTAAGCGTGATAAGTTCTCCATTATTCTGCGCCAATACCGGATTCGTCCAGATAAATAGCGCCAATAGAATTGGTAAAAGATTGCTAAATAGCTCTCTAAAATGAGCCGGTTTTTCATGATATTTCATACCTTTGGCAATGATCTAAGTTAATAATTAATTTTGTTAACTGATTTCCAAAACGGGAAAGTGTCGCAACCACTTTCTCGTTTATTTTTTTATTTGTTTATCCATCCATTCCGCACATGTATTTTAAGGTTAATAACTGGGTTGTCTATCTCGTCTTTCTTGAAATTTCAATAATATCCTGATCTCGCTTGATACATAATTCATTGTCTATATTCAATGCTTCGAGCATCTCATCCAAAGAAAGTCCCTGGGCAAATGTGACAAAGAAAATTTCTTTGAGTAGCGCTTTATCCCTTATCACAATCTGAACATTGAACAGACGTTGAAGTTCCGTTATAATCTCTTGCAGTGTCTTGTCTCTGAATGTATACTGTCCGTTTCGCCAGGATTGATACCCATCGACGTCAAACTTTTCAAGTTTAACTTGTTTTTTATCCAGTATAGCTTTCTCACCCGGAACAAGGAAAATATCATGCTGATTTAAATCTCCCTTCACCAACAAAGAAATACTTCCTTCAAGCAGTGTGGCTTCCGTGCCTTTATCTTCCGTATAAGAACGTACATTAAATCTTGTTCCATGCACTTTGATGCTTAAATCTTTTGTATCTACAATAAAAGGACGTTCCGGATCTTTTGTCACTTCCAGAAAGGTTTCTCCGCTAACAAATATCTGACGAACCTGGGTAAACCGTTCGGGATAGATAATATGTGTACCGGAATTCAGCCAGACTTTACTCTGGTCGGGCAAAATAACTTCTTTCTTTTGCCCATATTCGGCATAGACTTCTATCCAGTTGACTTGTGATTCCTTGTTATCCAGATATAGATAAAGAGTAGCTCCCAATAAAGGAATAAACAGAATAGCTGCAACACGTATCAGATAATGTATTGTTCTCGTGAATGTACTCTTTTGAGGAGACGGAGCTACTCCGCCAATAGCTTCACAGACCTTCACAAATGCAGAAGAAGTCATTTCGCGGTCACAGGCTACTTGAGACGATTCTTTCCAAATTTCTTGCAATTCCTGATCGAATTCCGGTTTAGACTCATTCTCTATGAACCATTGTCCAAACGCACTTGAAGTGATATCCTTCTTCAAGTTATAGAAATAGTCTTTCAATATTCCGGGAGGTAAGAGTTTCATTTTTCTTCGTATTATCTGGTTATATCTGATATACGGAAGCTAGAAAAAGTACACCCAATGCTTTTTCTACTTTAACATTTATAAACTATTAATTGGGGATAGAGGTGTAACAAAAAGTAGTATGGCAGAGCGGAAAAATTAAAATCAGAGAGAAAGAATGAACAAAGCAGCAATCCAATAAAGAAATCCTCCCAGTTTTTCACGAAGTATGTGCAACGCTATATTCAGATGGCGTTCTACCGTGCGTTTGGATATTCCTAGTTTAGAGGCTATCTCATCATTAGACAATCCTTGCAAACGACTCATGACAAACACTGCACGACGTTGCGGCGGCATATTATCCACCTCTTTCATCACCAGTTCTTTAATATGCGATAGATCATAAACACTTTCTATCATTTCATCTGTATGATCGCTATCCTTCAGATATGAAATGCTTTCCAAGGGTTCTGAAATGACTAAGGAACGGAAATAATCTGTTATCTCATTCTTTGTGATGGAATACAAATAGTTATTAAACTTCCGTTCGCAATCAATCAATTCTCTTTTTGTCCAGACCTTGATAAATACATTTTGAGCTATATCATCGGCAACAAAAGAATCTTTCACTATCCCCAATGTGAAGAAACGCACTTGAGAATAGTAACGATCGAAAAGAAGTTTAAAAGCATTTATATCTCCGGAAATCATTCGAGAGATAATATGACTCTCATTTTTCATAAACAGTTAGTGCAATATTGCAGATTTTATTGTCTCATACTTCCCAACATTTCCATCCCTTATTA
>ERZ773264.3037-NODE-3037-length-14490-cov-3.734188_pt1 | contig 14490 bp, 7 predicted proteins | sample MGYA00511910_ERZ773264 | MGnify/ENA primary metagenome ERZ773264 (study PRJEB29015, sample SAMEA2737739) | human gut metagenome | biome: human gut; feature: human-associated habitat; material: faeces | place: China | collected 2012 ... | reverse complement strand
AGTTGATATTTCTCCGCGAATAAAAAATGAATTTGAAATTCAGCCTGTTCGTTGGGTAGTTGAACGAACATTTGGCTGGATGACTTGGTCCGGGCGTTTGTCAAAGGACTATGAAATTAGGACTTTTTACCAAGAAAATATTTGTATTATTTCCAATTTGCAAACCCTGTTGCGTCGATTTTAGCTTGTGAAGACAAGTTCTTAGTCATAACGTCCGTTATAGCTTCACGAATTTTGTTGATATCAAGTGGCTTTGTGATGTGGGCGTTCATTCCCACCTCAAAGCTGCGCTGAACATCGTCCTGAAAAGCGTTTGCGGTCATTGCGATAACGGGTATGGTCTGAGCGTCTGCACGGGTCATTGACCTTATTTTGCGGGCAGCGTCCAGTCCGTTCATTACGGGCATCATAACGTCCATGAAGATGATGTCAAATCCGCCGACCTCAGAAGCGGCGAACTTTTCCACAGCTTCTTTGCCGTTGGAGGCTTTTACAACTATCATGCCCTCACCCTCAAGAAGAAACTCGGCTATTTCCATGTTAAGCTCGTTATCTTCGACCAGGAGAGCCATTTTGCGGTGCATATCAACTGTGGGGCGGACAGTGCTGTCGGACTTTTCTCCGCTGACATCACGGTCAATTTTCAAAGGCACAGAGACAGAGAAGTAAGTCCCTTCATTGACCTTGCTTTGCAGGTCTATCTTTCCGCCCATACGTTCAACAAGCTCCTTGACGATGGAAAGACCGAGACCTGAACCGAAGGAGCTGTTTTCGCTGCGCTCCTCCTGTGAAAAGGGCTCAAAGGCGTGCTTGATGAAATCCTCATTCATGCCGATGCCTGTGTCGGAGCAAACAAAGGTGTACATGGAGGTATCGCTGTCTATAGGCTCTTCTGTGGTATATACGGTTATGCTGCCGTTTTCACGGTTGTATTTAACGGCATTGTTTGTCATGTTGAGAAGTATCTGCTGGAGATGTACCGGGCTGCCGATAACATTCCTGTGGATTATGTTAAGCTTGCTTTCATCAACATTAAAGGCAATGCAGTGTTCAGAGGCATTTATTTCAGCAACGGAATTGGATTTTTTCAGCATATCTATGATATCGAACCGCTTGTTTTCCAGTATTACCTTGCCCGATTCCAGCTTGTTCATATCAAGAACGTTGTTTACCAGCGACAGCAGATATCCCGAAGCCTCCCCTATCTTGCGGCGGCATTCTGCCTGCTTTTCCATATTTTCGGGGAAATGGTTTGCTATCTCAAGCATTCCACGAATGCCGTTTATGGGGGTTCGGATATCGTGGCTCATTCTTCGGAGAAAATCAGATTTTGCTATATCAGCACGCTTCACTTCCTGAAGTGTATTTACAAGCTTTTCTTCGTATTCAAGCTCCTTGGTCTTGCGGTCGTTTATGTCGCTTACAACATACAGCACTCTTGTTACTTTTCCATTTTCGTCCCTGCTCTGCACTATAAAATTAACAGAATACCATTTGCCGTTGAAGCCTTTCATTTCCGTATAAACGGAATTTTTATCGGCAAGGCGGTCTGCAAGGGTATCAAAATCAAGAAACTCTGCCATAACATCGTGATATTCGGGAGAAGCAAGCCGGTTTATGCCGATATCAGCCATTTCGGAAATGTGTCCGCCACGTTCCACCATGCCGTATTTAACTCCATCGGTATTAACTCGGTCATATCTTTCGGCAGTGAGATCGACTGCATATATCTGCAAAAAAAGCGTGCTTACGGCAGAGATAACTTCATTTTTTAGGTTTGCCGAGCTGAGAGCCGTTTCAAGGGCACGCTCTCCTTTTTCCTTATCTTCCATATATTTGGTTATGTCGGAGATTATACCCTGAAAAAAAGTTCTGCCGCCTGCGGCAATGAATATTGTGGTATCGGATACCCAGTGATAGCCGTCTTTTCCAAGGAGCCTGTATATCTGATCTGCATAGTTATCGGTCCCTTTTTCCCGTATCACCGTATTGCAGTATTTAAGTATGAGCTGGCGGTCATCGGGGTGAACAAGGTTCATGTATTTGTTGTCAAACCGTGTTCTGATATCCTCCTCAGTCCAGCCGAGAATATTAAGGAAACGATCACTGACGTAAAGGAACGGGAAGCCCTTTTCACACGAGCAGCGGTGATATCCCCCAGGCAGATTTTTGAACATTGATTCGGACAGAAAATTCTGCTGTTCAAGCTCCTTCTGCCGCCTTACAAAATCCGTCATGTCATTGCATATGCTTACAATGGCGAGCCTGCCGTCATCGGTCCTGATGACCTTGCCATTATCCACAGTCCAGAACCAGCTTCCGTCTTTGCGGAGCATACGGTAGGTGGTCTCATATGTCTGACCCTCGTAATAGCTGTCGGTAAGGTCTTTTTGCACCTGCGGCATATCGTCGGGGTGTATAGTGTTTGCCACCATTCCGCCGATACCCTCTGCCAGTGAAGCGGTATCGGGATAACCGAGCATTTTTGCCATTTTATCGTTTGCATAGTACAGCGGAAATCCGTCTTCACAGTACCCGCCGATTATTCCTGCGTTCTTTTCATGCAGGAATACATCTGTGATAGCCTTTTCATCATATTCAGACAAATGTCCGTTCATCTGCATTGTGAATACCTCCGATAAATAAAATTATAGCAAGGCATAAAATGACCTTGCTATAATACTACTGCATGATATTATAACATATAAAGATTAACAAATCATGCCAAGTGTGGAGAATTTCGCTTAATGTGCTTTAACGTACATGATCGAGAAAATTCAGCCTTTCAACAATACGCACCAGCTGTTCCGTCTGAGCGGTGAACTTTTCGCTGTTTGCTTTTATGGAACGGAATGCTTTGCCTTTGAACGGCAGGTCGTTTGTGCATACTGCAAGGTAAATATACTTATCTGTCACAGCTGCCGCTGCGGGATCCCCTGTTTCGACGACAAGTGCGGAAAGACCGTTTGTGAGAGCAACAGGTACATTTTCTCCGATAGATGAAAATACGGATATGCCGTTTTCACTGCGAAGCTTTTCACCGTTCCGATACAGCGCAGGAACATTTGCAGTGTCACTGCACACTTTCACTCCCGCATACTGTGGTATCTGATGTTCGGTGCGCAGGATATAGCCTGAAAAGACCTTGTTATCAGATGTTACTTTTTCATATGAATTGATATCGGGGTTATATATTTCTTCCGTATCACGGTCTGTCAGCTCGATATTGCAGCGGACAAAGTGTATGCCCTTGACCGAGCCGTCAATATACGCTCCGCCGTCAGCAGAAGTAAATCCGCTGAGGAGACCTGTACGTCTTATCTCAGGATCGTCAAAGCGCTTTGAGGCGGAGTATTCTTTCAGCTCAATGCGCTGCATAAGGATATCGGGCAATATGTCCTCGCTCATATTATCTGAGCCTGATTTTTTCATTGCCTTTGTGACCGCAGAACATATGAAAAAGCCGATGACTGCCGCAATAAGTCCTGCCGTAAAGCCGTAGGAAGCTGCCATAGAAACAGCTGCTACGAGAGTTATTATTATAAAAAGCAATGTGACTGCTATACGGAGCAGTATTTTTCCTATCCGTTTTGCTTCCTGGCTGCTGTTATTATCCATAATGCACCTCTTATCCGAAAATATCGCCGGTTACCGTTTCAGAGCCGCCGCAATAAAGAGCGCCTGTGTTTATGTCAAGGTAAAAATCCACTGTGTCAAAATCGGGGTCATACATATCAATGGCTGTTATTTTTATTCCTGTATGCTTTGAGCCGCCTGCGTTAAAGGTGATAAGTTTTGCGTCCGCACTGAGGCAGTCCATATAAAATCCGTCTGCACCGCTGCAGTATTCATCAATGTAGTTTATTGCATTGGGGACTATCCTGTCACGCAGATATGCCGCCTTGCCCGTATCATTTTTCCAGCCGTTTACCCAGAAAGGCACTTTTTCGCCGTGCATTGACGATCCGGTAAGGCAAAGGATATTATCGCCGTATTTGTCGTAGATATCACTGCAAAGCGAAGTATCGGTAAGCAGCTCGTATTCTTCTATCTTATCGCTGTCAGTTATTTTCCATACCGTGTCGGTGTAGATATCAGGCTCGCCCCAGCCTGTGCCGTAATCGTCATATTCGGGGAAATATATGTATGCTTCCTTTGCGGGCAGAGGTGAACCGCCTGCCATGGCGCTTATAACACGGTCGTCGGAGTAATTTGCCAGAATATATACAAGGGTGGTGATATAGCCGTAATCATAGTCGTATCCGCCTGTGTACATTTCGGCGGTGATTGCTGTAAGCTCTTCATCGCTGTATTTGTCGGCGATATATGCGGCAATAGAGTCCTCGTCATATTCGGTGAGTATCATGTCGATAGTTTCAGCCATTTTGCTGTTGTAGTCGTATTCTGCATCGTGGCTTGTGTCGCCGTCGGTTATCCGATAGCGGTCAAGCTCCTTTGCTGAAGTCGTCTGAGTCGTAACAGGCTTTGTTTGCTGAGATGTGACCGCTTCTGTTTTTGCTTCTGTCAGAGCTGTGACGGCGGGTGCTGTGGTCTGAGAAGTTTCCTCGGAAATATCACGGACATAATCTGGCTTTTCGATTTCAAGGATATTGCATATCTCTTCCAGAACAGAGGGCACGCCCTTGCCAAGGTCGGAATCCTTTTGTGGCTCGCACTTGTAAGCAAAATACATGGCAAACTCTGTGTCCATGGTCAGATTCTGGAGCATTGACTCTTCATCATAGTCAACATAGCCTATCCGCTTATAATAATCCTTTGCAAGCTTATCTACATCATAATTATTGTATCTTAGAATGTCAAGAATATGGGCAACAAGCTCTTTCTGCTCTATGCAGTATATGGCTGAATCCGACTGAATGCTCTCGTCATATTCCTGTTCAAGGCTGTACCAGTATTCACCATCGGCAGAGGCATAGGTATAATCTGACTCAGGCTCATAGATAAGCACTTTGTTTGGATATGCAACAGCTTCTGTAACTGTGGTAACTGTAACGGAGGAAGCTTCCTCGGGCGGGTCGGACATGGTGAGTTCTGTCTCCCTTGCTTCTTTTGCCAGCTGTTGGGCTTTGGTCTCTTCCCTGCTGTCCTCGGTGACAAATTCCACGCTGAACATGGGGAGAGTGGATTCGTATGCCTTTGCCACATTTGGAGCATCTATCTGCATAAGGGTTTTCATATCATTGCCCCTTGCTCCGTAGAAAAATCCGCTGTTTGAAAGCCAGCTCACATAGCTGTCGCCTATGCGGATATCATCGTCATCAGCGATAACGTCAAAGCAGGCAAAAAGATTTCTGCGCTCCTTTTTTGTGGTGAGGTATTCAAAGGTAACGGTCATTTCCATGCCGTTAAGACCGTCCTTATAGCGGATAACACCGTCATAGAAGGACGTTTGTGTGAACTGGAGGGGCATTGTGATGAGTGCACCGTATTCCTCAATGAAAACGGTCTGCATTTCGGTATTGCTTATCTCGGAGGCTGAGGAAATGATAGTGAAGCTTTCTTCAAATTCTTCATACACCCATGCGTACTCCTCGGGATAGCTAAGCACAGCGCACACGTTCTCGGTATCGGTAAGGTACATTACGCCGTATCTTCCGCCGTTCATATCGCCGGCTTTTACTCGGTGTCCGCCGTCAATATAGCTTTCATCAAATCCATAGTTCTGCGCCCAGTCGCTGAGAGGGATACGGTCTGTATCGCCGAAAAGGGTTATTTCCGCATTTGTAACAGGGTCGGTGAAAAACACGTATTCATCGGTTTTATCCACCTGAGAGAATATTTCGGGATAAAGCAGGATAACGCCGTGTTTCTCGCTATAATATGCCGCTGTTTCTCTGCTGAATTTGTCGCTGTAGGCAGTGACCTTATCCTTGGAGTAGCCCTCGCCCGAGGCGGTGCTTTTCCAGATATCGTCACCCACAAAGCAGCATTTTATCAGTCCTTGGAGCTTGCCAAAGACATTGCAGTTTTTTTCGGGATATGTAAGCTCCGCTTCAACTATATATCTGCTGCCGAAGCCCGAATAATCGAATGTTATCCTGCCGTTTTCTTTGCTTTCCGAGGTGAACCAGTTTGCCCCGTATGCCAGAACCTGATTGTTTTCAGTGTTCTTTATAAAGCTTTCCACCTCTGACATGGAGGTATATTCATTGGGAGTGAGAGTTACTTTAAGGACTGCGCTGCTTTTCTCGTCACGGAAGATATATCCGCTGCCTATATCGGAAAATGCTGTAAGCTGTGCAGGGTAATAAAGCAGGCAGTTTGCTTCTTCGATGTAAAAGGAAGAGCTGTCAGTGCGGTATTCAATTTTATTGGCATCTTCCGAATAGGGCGTGCTGTCAGTTACAAGAACAGCTGCTGCGGAAGCTGTATATTCAGCTCCTGCATTATTGGGCGATGTGTTCACCTTGGCTGATACCATAGTGTCCCCTGCGGATATATATACCGTTTCTGGCTTGCCCTCAGCATCTATTACAGCCGACCATTCACGTCCGCCGCTTTCGCCGTGCAGGACTGAGCAGCTTATCACGGAATTGTCGGACAAAGCCGCTGTATTATCAGCCGATGAGGCTTCTTCAAGAGCGCTTTCCATATCATCTGCTGATATTTTTTCAAAGGTGAGGGATATTTCGCCGTCATCATATGTATAGGTGTTGTCGCCGTTATCGGTCATATCCTCCACAGCTGCGACAAACTGGGAATGTGAGCTGACGGCATTTGGGTCGGGATCATCGTAAGGATCGTCCGCCCTGAAAGCCATTATAAATACAAGTATGATGTAGGTAAACATAAGTGCGAATACTATGGAAAAAAGTGTGATGCCAAGTATTTTTACAGGCTTTTTCTTTATTTTAAGAGCCGATAAAATTATTCCTGCCGCTGATAACGGCATAAGAAGCAGTGCGAGCCAGAAAGGCATATGTTATCCCCCTTTCAACCGGTTACGCTGTTGTTTGCGTAGTAATTGACTTCATACAGGCGGTTGATTTTTCCGTCATCGCCTACAGTCCATGTGAATTTTGAGTCAGTGCCTATCTTTCCGTCCTTAAAGCCCTTTTTAAGTTCACTTGCGCTGAAATACTGCTCGGGAGACCATGCTCCCACACGTTCAGGGTCCTGAAATTCCGCATATACATCATCGGAAACAGGCAGCCAGAAGCCTTCGTCCCCGCTGTCTGACCAATCCTCCCCTGCTTTGATCGCCCCGTTTTTTACATCGTAAAGATAGAGAACATCTGCCGAAATGTCAGATGGGTCTGTCATATCATCATTGCCCGAACAGCCCGCCAGCATAAGACAAGCCATAGTGCAGAAAAGCATTTTTTTAATATTCATAAAATACCCCTTTCAGTATATCATAGTCCATTTTCATTATAGGATATACACGGCGCAAATACAATGTCCCTCAGGGACACTTCTGCGTTCAAACCGTTGCGAAGCACGTTTGCATATGTTATAATAGCAGTAATACGGGGTGATGATATGCTCAAAAGAATAAAGTACAGGCTTTTTTCACGGGAACTTAATTTCAAGGCAAGGATATTTAATCTCCTTGCTGTTACGGGCTTTTTAGTGAGCTTTGTTATATTTGCGGTGTCGCTGATAAACGGTGCGTCGGCGCTGAACAGCGTTGTGCTGCTGTCGGCGGCTCTGCTTTCAGGCGCACTTCTTGTGTATTCAGCGGTAACTGGCAACTACAGACCGTGCTACATAATAACGGTCACATTTGTGTTTATGCTTCTGTTCCCCATAATGTTCTTCTCCGCAGGGGGATATAACAGCGGAATGCCATGCTTTTTCGTGTTTGCAGTCGTTTTCACGCTGTTTATGCTTGAAGGCAGGGCGGGTATCATATGCGCTGCTGCCGAGATAGTCATATATATCCTCTGCTGTGTTGCTGCCTATAAATTTCCGCAGTGGGTAACATCTTTTCCCGATGAAAAGGGCGTTGTGGGCGATGTCATAACAGGCTTCTGCATATCGTCGGCGGCACTGGGAGCGGCAATGTTCTTTCAGATAAGAATGTACAATGCCCAGCAGCGTCAGCTTGAAGAAGCTATGGCGGAAGCCAGACGAAGCAGCAAGGCAAAGGGTATTTTCCTTGCAAACATGAGCCACGAGATACGCACGCCCATAAATGTTATTCTCGGAATGAATGAGCTTATAACCCGCTCTTCAGACCGCAGCGAGATCAGGGAATACACATCAAAAATACAGAGTGCAGGCGATTTGCTGCTTTCAATAATAAACAATATCCTTGATGTTACCCAGATAGAGTCGGGAAAAATGATAACCGCCGTAAAGCCATACCGCACAGATTCGCTTATGTCCGAGCTTGCTTCCATAGGCAGCGAGCTCTGCGGAAAAAAGGGGCTGGATTTTGACACTGAGTTTTCCCCGCAGATGATGTCCATGCTTGAGGGCGATAAGAACCATCTCAGGCAGATAGTTACGAATTTTATCTCCAACGCAGTCAAATACACAAAATCGGGCGGCGTAAAGCTTTCTGCCGAGACAGTCCCCTGCGGCGATGATGAGAAAAAAGCCGTTCTAAGGATAACCGTTTCCGATACCGGCATAGGTATTCCCTCAAAGGAGCTTGAACACATTTTTGAGGTGTTCGGACGTGGCAAAAACGCTGTGGAATGTGCTGTTGAGGGAACGGGTCTGGGGCTTGCAATTTCAAAGGATCTGGCGGACAGCATGGGCGGCAGGCTGATTGTGGAAAGCTGCGAAAACAAGGGCAGCACCTTTGGCATTGAGATACCGCAGAAGATATGCGACAGCTCACCCGTAGGCGAGATATCGCTGAAAGTAAGCGAAAAGACCTGCTCCGACAGCTTTATTGCTCCCGAATGCCGCATACTTGCGGTTGATGACAACGCCGAAAATCTTCGCGTTATAAGCCTTCTGCTGGAGCGCACCATGATAACCGTTGACACAGCCTCTGACGGGATATCTGCGGCGGAAGCAGTAAAAAAAGCAGATGCAGATTATGACCTTATCCTGCTGGACTATATGATGCCTGTTACGGACGGCATAAAAACTCTTGGGATAATGCGTGAAAACGGTCTGCCGGAAAGCACTCCCGTTGTTGCTCTCACAGCCGAGGCTCTTTCGGGGTCGGAGGAAAAGTTTATTTCGGCAGGGTTCTGTGCATATCTTTCAAAGCCTGTGCGCTGGCATACGCTGGAAAAGCTGCTCATATCCCTGCTTCCTGCGGAAAAGGTCATAATCAGCAGTGCTTCCGAGGACGTGCTTTCTCCCGAAGACTTTCGCAGGCTCTCGGACGGTCTTAAAATGTATGACATCAGCCTTGAATCGGGGCTGAGCTATCTCAGCGGAAACATTACCCGTTTCTGCGCACTGGCTGAGATATTTGCTGACGGCTATGACCGCAGCCATGAAAAAGTGGAGCAAATGTTTGAAAGTGGCAGCGACAGTCTTGTGTTTGAGATACACTCACTTAAATCGGCTGCCAAGGGAATTGGTGCTCTGACGCTGTTTGAGGCGGCAAATGAGCTTGAAAAGCGGTTGAATGCAGGTGACAGAGAGTATGCGGCTCATGCACGCAGTCTGCTGATGTTCGAGTGGAAGCGTGCGGCAGAGGGCATGAAGCTGCTTATTTCGGAAACAGCAGATAATATCAATTCATCTGTCGGCGAAGCTGCCAGCAGCCGCAGTCTGGAGGCACAGATACAAAAGGGATTGGAAGAGCATATCTGGCTTGAAACCCAGAATGACCTGAAACAGCTTATTGCCATGGAAACGGACAGCGAAAATATAAAAAATCTGACCTATATTGCGGAGTTTGTTGACGAGCTTGACTTTGTAAGTGCGGAAGCTCTGTTCAGGCAGTTTATGGAAAGGAGAAACGAAAATGGACGATAAAAAGCAGCGTATAATGGTGGTCGATGATGACAAGGTGATGTTAAAAAATGCCGCAGTGCTGCTGGGCGTGAACTACAGCGTCAGCCTTTATTCGGGAGGCAGAGAAGCGCTTGAAGCTCTTTCGGATAAAGCTCTCCCCGACCTTATCCTCCTTGATGTAAGAATGCCCGATATAGACGGTTACAGCGTTATAATCGAAATAAAATCAATGCCCAAATGCAGAAATATCCCTGTGGTGTTTGTTACGGGAATGTCCGACGAGGAGGACGAGCTGAGGGGCTTTCAGCTTGGTGCGGCGGACTACATCAAAAAGCCCTTTTCTCAGAAAATACTGCTTGCAAGGATAAGTAATCTTTTGAAAAAATCTGAGCCTGTGCTGTCGTCACAGTTCCCGACGGCTTATTTTACCGAGACCGAGTGCAAAGTGGCAGAGCTTATAGCAATGGGTTACAGCGGCAAGGAAATATGCGACAAGCTGTTTTATTCCTACAGCTATGTTAAAAAGCTTCTGGCATCTATGCGTGAAAAAAGCGGCTGCGAAACGCTGGGAGACTTAAAAAAGCTGCTTTGCTCCAACATCAGAACGAATTAAAACGGCACTCTCTTGTAAAAGCAGTAAATTCAGCAAAAAATTTGCAAAATCTATTGGCTTTTTGTCTGAAATGTGCTATAATGGAAAAGCTAACTATTCCATTACGATAAATTTCAAGGGAGATACTAACTATGGGGAATAACCGTAAAAAAGTTCTTATTATCGGATCAGGGCCGATAATCATCGGACAGGCGTGCGAATTTGACTATTCGGGCACTCAGGCGTGCAAGGCGCTGAGAAAGCTTGGATACGAGATCGTGCTTGTCAACTCCAATCCCGCAACCATCATGACAGACCCGGGCATTGCTGATGTTACCTATCTTGAGCCTCTTAACGCTGAGAGACTTGAAGAGATCATCGCTGCTGAGCGCCCCGACTGCCTGCTGCCTAACCTTGGCGGTCAGTCCGGTCTTAACCTTTGCTCAGAGCTTGACAAGAAGGGTATCCTTAAAAAGTACAATGTTGAGGTAATCGGCGTTCAGGTAGATGCTATCGAGCGTGGCGAGGACAGAATCGAATTCAAGAAAACTATGGACAGCCTTGGAATTGCCATGGCTCGCAGCGAGGTCGCATACTCTGTTGAAGAGGCGCTGAAGATCGCTGACAAGCTGGGCTATCCCGTATGCCTCCGTCCCGCATACACAATGGGCGGTACAGGCGGCGGTCTGGTATATAACACAGAAGAGCTTAAAACCGTCTGTGCAAGAGGTCTCCAGGCTTCTCTCGTAGGTCAGGTACTGGTCGAAGAGTCCGTTCTCGGCTGGGAAGAGCTGGAGCTTGAGGTCGTGCGTGACCGCAAGGGCAACATGATAACCGTTTGCTTTATTGAAAATATCGACCCTCTGGGTGTTCATACAGGCGACAGCTTCTGCTCCGCACCTATGCTCACCATTCCCGAGGACGTTCAGAAGGAGCTGCAGCGTCAGGCTTACAAGATCGTTGACGCTATTCAGGTCATCGGCGGAACCAACGTTCAGTTTGCAAGAAACTCCGAGGACGGCAGGATCATCGTTATCGAGATAAACCCCAGAACATCACGTTCCTCCGCACTTGCTTCCAAGGCAACAGGCTTCCCTATCGCACTTGTTTCCGCAATGCTGGCAACAGGTCTTACTCTGGAGGATATCCCCTGCGGCAAGTACGGTACTCTTGACAAGTATTATCCCGACGGTGACTACATCGTTATCAAGTTTGCACGCTGGGCATTTGAGAAGTTCAAGAACGCCGAGGACAAGCTTGGTACTCAGATGCGTGCTGTGGGCGAAGTAATGAGCATCGGCAAGACCTACAAGGAAGCTTTCCAGAAGGCTATCAGAAGCCTTGAAAAGGGCCGCTACGGTCTGGGCTTTGCAAAGGATTTCCACGATAAGACCAAGGAAGAGCTTATCGGTATGCTCCACGTTCCCTCTTCCGAACGCCAGTTCATCATGTATGAGGCTCTCAGAAAGGGTGCTACCGTTGATGAGCTGTTTGAGCTTACAAAGATAAAGAAGTACTTCATTGAGCAGATGAAGGAGCTTGTTGATGAAGAAAACGCACTTATCGCAGCCAAGGGCGCTATTCCCGAAAAGGACGTTCTTGCACAGGCTAAGAAGGACGGCTTCTCTGACAAGTACCTTTCACAGATACTTGATGTTCCCGAGAATGATATCCGTGCAAAGAGAACTGAGTACGGCATCGTTGAGACATGGGAGGGCATTCACGTAAGCGGAACTCAGGACGCTGCTTACTATTATTCCTCCTACAATGGAACCGATAAGGATCCCGTTAACAACGACAGACCCAAGATAATGATACTGGGTTCAGGTCCCAACAGAATCGGTCAGGGTATTGAGTTCGATTACTGCTGCGTTCACGCTGCAAATGCTCTCAAGGAGCTGGGCTTCGAGACTATCATGGTAAACTGCAACCCTGAGACTGTTTCCACCGACTATGATACCTCTGACAAGCTTTATTTCGAGCCCCTTACTCTTGAAGATGTTCTTTCTATCCATGAAAAGGAAAAGCCCGTGGGCGTTATCGCACAGTTTGGCGGACAGACTCCACTTAATCTTGCGGCTGACCTTAAAAAGGCAGGCGTGAACATTCTCGGAACAACTCCCGAGACCATCGACTTTGCTGAGGACAGAGACCTGTTCAGAGGCATGATGGAAAAGCTTGGTATCCCCATGCCAGAGTCGGGAATGGCTGTTACGGTTGACGACGCTCTCTCTATTGCAGAGAAGATCGGCTACCCTGTAATGGTTCGTCCTTCCTACGTTCTTGGCGGACGTGGAATGGAAGTTGTTCACGATGCTGAAAACCTTAGAGTTTATATGAATGCCGCTGTCGGCGTAACTCCCGACAGACCTATTCTTATAGACAGATTCCTGCACAATGCTCTCGAGTGCGAGGCTGACGCTATCAGCGACGGCGAGAACGTATTCGTTCCTGCTGTTATGGAGCATATCGAGCTTGCAGGCGTACACTCCGGTGACTCCGCATGCATCATTCCTTCCAGACATATTTCTGAAAAGAATGTCAAAACCATCAAGGAATACACCCGAAAAATCGCAGAGGAAATGGGCGTTAAGGGTCTGATGAATATGCAGTATGCCATCGAAAACGATAAGGTATATGTACTGGAAGCAAACCCCAGAGCATCCCGTACCGTTCCTCTGGTTTCCAAGGTCTGCGACATCCGCATGGTTCCTCTGGCAATCGATATCGTCACAAGCGAGCTGACAGGCAGACCTTCTCCCGTACCCGGTTTGAAGGAAAAGAATATTCCTTACTACGGCGTGAAGGAATCCGTATTCCCCTTCAATATGTTCCAGGAGGTTGACCCTGTTCTGGGGCCCGAAATGCGCTCCACAGGCGAGGTGCTTGGGCTTTCCGAATTCTACGGCGAAGCCTTCTTCAAGGCACAGGAGGCAACACAGACAAAGCTGCCCATGAGCGGCACCGTTCTGATTTCCGTCTGTGATAAGGATAAGGCAGAACTGCCGGAGGTTGCAAAGGGCTTTGCAGATGCAGGCTTCCATATTCTCGCAACAAAAGGCACCCAGAAGGTTCTGGCAGATGCAGGCATTGTTTCCGAGTTCGTCTATAAGCTGAGTGAAGGCAGACCCAACATCTCCGACCTGATTACAAACGGCAAAATTGACCTGATTATCAATACCCCCAGAGGTGCAGACGGCACACTGGATGACAGCTACCTGCGTAAAGCAGCCATCCGTAAGAAAATCCCTTACATCACAACCATGGCTGCCGCAAAGGCAACTGCCTCCGGTATCGAATCCATGAATAAGCCCGGCTGCGGCGTTGTCAGATCCCTGCAGGAGCTGCACAGCACCATCACCGATAAGGAATAATAAAAAAAGAACCATATTCTCACGAATATGGTTCTTTTTTTATTCTCCGCAAAGCTCCTGCATCACTTTTTCCACTGTTGAAAGTTTCTCGATTTCATAAGCATTTGCGCCGCAGAAAACAAGTCCCTCTCTCCCCTGCACCGCGTCAATCAATGCCTGCGAGATGCAGTATTTCGTTTCCGCCTGCTTGCAGTGGTTCATGCACTGATAGCACCTCTGCACAGGAATCCGCCCCTGCTTCTCTACCTTCTCCAGAAAGGAATTCCGAATGGCGCGTGCTGCCAAGCCGACAGGGCTTTCAATCAGCTGCACATCCTCCTTTCGGCTTCGCAAATACGCCTGCTTAAATGCGGGAGCGGCATCACATTCCTCTGTCGCAACGAATTTTGTGCCGACCTGCACACCGCTCGCGCCAAGTGCCATCAGCCGTTCCATGTCCGCATGGTTGCGCACACCGCCGCCGGCAACCACAGGAATTTTAACGCCGTTTTTCTCCTCTAATTCCCGCACATAATCCACTACGTCCACAAGACTGTCCTCTAAGGTGTCAAAAGTGCCGTCCACAAGGTGTCCATAGGGGTATCCAAGGTGTCCACCCGCAAGCGGTCCCTCCACCACCACTGCATCAGGCAG